>ENA-UPAD01000645-UPAD01000645.1-bioreactor-metagenome-genome-assembly--contig:-NODE-645-length-45717-cov-17.972275_pt1 | contig 45717 bp, 37 predicted proteins | sample MGYA00238179_ERZ772710 | MGnify/ENA primary metagenome ERZ772710 (study PRJEB29004, sample SAMN07631245) | bioreactor metagenome | isolation source: Switchgrass digestor | place: USA: Dartmouth...
CAAATAGCACATCTGTATCCTTTGGTATTAATACTACCTGGTCAATGTAATCATAATTAATGGTTCTATTTGCAACTATTATTTCACAGTCCGTATCCAGCAGATTCATCTCAATCAGCTCATTTTTCACCAAATCGCTGGACAACACTATTAACTCATCTGATATTTTCTCATGTATTCCTTCCTCCGTTGCAAAGCTTTTTATCTCTACAACGTCATATAAGTATTCCTTTAATTGATTTTGCAAAGCAAACCTAGTACGCTCTGAACCTGCCACCAGTGTAATGCTTCCATTAGCCATAAAAATACCACCTTTATTTGATTTTCTATACTTCCTTCACTTGAAGCGCATATACTATCCGCTGCCAATGCCTTGTTACTTCATTCTAATTCCTTCTTTGTTATTTCTCTAATAACTTCAAATATAGATATATAAACAAATATAAACATGCTTAAAAGCATTGCAATAGATGAAAATGGAGGGAACTTAAATCAGATAATCGCATTAAGTTTTCAATATCTGGATATGCAAGGCCATTTTCCCATTTAGAAACAGCCTGCCTGCAAACACCTATTAGCTCAGCTATCTTCTCCTGTGAAAGCTTATTTCTTTTTCGGAAGCTTTGCAAGTTTTTCCCAAAAGTCATAAGATCACCTCTTTTTATTATTCCCACTGAAGTAGCCTTTTCTCTCCTTCTATCTTCTTAATCTCTGTAATATCCTGGGTAACTTCTAATACTCCTTTATACTCGCCCTTTGAGTTTCTCAGTGCAAAATACTGAATGAGAAGCTTTCTACCCTTAAAGTCTATCCAGAAGGTAGCTGAATCCCTACTGCCATCTCTGAAAGCATCAACAATTTTGTTGACTACATGTACACTTTCAGCAGGATGGCAGTTACGCACATCCCTTCCTATAGCAGCTGGTGAACGGGGAAATGTTCTGTCCTTAGGCTTTGTAAAGAATCTAACCTTGTTGTTTTCGTCTACGAATGTCAGGTCAACCGGCAATGCATTAAACACCAACATTATCTGTTCAAATGTAAGCTCTCCTGTTTCAGTCTTGAATTTCGTACCTTCAAATCCATGTATCTCTATATTTTCCATTTCATCTATAGGGGGTCTCTCAATAAATGGAAAACCATATTCTGCACTTTGCCTGTTCATATCCTCCCATACGGAGTCATCAAACACTTCCATGGCTGCAGGAAACAGTATCAGGTTTTCCTTCTTGGCAATACCAAGCATTGCAAAGAAAAGCCTGCCTATTTGAACATTGAATTCCTTCATGCTAAACTCATCCTTTTCAAACAAGGCCAGTGTGTTCTTTAGGGTTTCCCTGGCTTCATCGTGCAAAGACCACATTATTGAAAGGCCGTTGAATATTTCCATCTTTTTCTCCATATAGGGAAACAATATGTTTTCCTTTTTAAGGTAATGTTCATTAAACTCCTCCAGAGACTTTAATATTCTATGTATCTCCTCTCTTTTCTCCTTTACCTTCTTATCCACAATAATCCTTCTTATTTCCCCCAGTCTTTCTTCCAATGCTTTGTTTTCCTTCATCAATATATCCAAAAAGCTGTTCTCCTTTGGCCTTTCCCAGTGATAGCTTACAAGGGCATTATAAAATACATTTATTACCTTATCCAGTATCTTCAGTATCTCCCTTGGAGTATAACCCTTATTAAGCATTGAGTAGAATACTTCAAAGCATTCCCTTGGAGTTACTGTTTCCACATCTTCCCTGTATTTTTCATATAATGCTTTGCCATCCTCATTATTTAATACTCCCTGAACGTATTCCTTTAATCTTTCTATTTTATTATCGTTACTCATAAACATACCTCCATGTAAATATTTATATTAAATACTTACCCCAATCTGAGCCCATCTATCCTTAACAGCAATGATCTCATGGCTGTATTTCAAATCAAGAGACTTTCTAAATATGGGCCCATCATATACTACTGTGTGATATTCTCCATTTTCCCCGCAGACATCTGCACCACATTTTTCTATCTCCCTAATAAGTGGTAAGCTTAAGTCTTCACCCAGAAATACTTTATCAAGCCTAGTTGTGTCAACCAGCACAATTTTTGCCTTAAACCCGTAGCTTATAAACTCCTCCACCAGCTCTCTCCTGTTTCCATGCCATAGGGGTAGCACTGGCTCAATTGATGCTTTCTTACATACCCTTTCTTCCCATTGCCTATGCTCTTCTATATCTATATCTCCAAAAATTCCATAGTCTATCCCAATATCCTTAAACTTCCCAAGGTTTTCAACAAATACCTCTTCATATTCATGAAAGGATGCCCTGCCTATGCAAAGTTCAATTCCAATGGAATTAGCCTGGGCCTTAATAATGTCCTCCTTCAACCTATGGGCTGAGCTTATACCATTTTCTAGGCTAAACATGGTCAGTAACATCTTAGGCTTATATCCCTCATTAATGGCTTTATACAACGCCAGACATGCATCCTTTCCCCCACTCCACGAAACAAAACAATTACTTGACATTTCTCAACACCTGCTTTCATTATATTTTCTTTACAATTGTACATCCAAAGTTTGCTTAAAGATTATCCCCTAATTCAATATTGTATCCATAATCACAATAGAAAGGAGGTCTAATATAAATTGCAATTCTTATCTATTTTATCTTCTAAAGAAACATAATCTCAGATTGACTCCTTATCAGCCAAATACTCAACAAATCTCATGGCAGCAGAAGATAAGGATACATTCTTCAGAAAACACACGCCAATTGCCCGTTCAGGTATTTCCTCTACAAGCCTGACCTCATAAAGCACATTATTATCCAGATATTCTTTTGAAAATTCCTTCACAACACATGATATCCCAAGGTTTATCCTTGCAAACTCCAACAGCAGGTCATGGGACCCCAATTCTATTTCTGGCTCAATCCTTACGCCTTTTGATAGTATATAGTTTTCCACATACTGCCTTGAATTGGCCTTAGGCTCCAAAAGTATCAGCGGAAGCTCTGTTAGTTCAGAAAATGATAATGGCTTACCTGCTATTTCCCTGTAGCCTTCACCACAGACAAAAATGTCGTGGATATTCATAAGCTTCTTTACGCTTAATCCTGATTCTTCAATGGGAAGGTTGCATATTCCAATATCCACTTCACCTGATTTAATCAGCTCACATATCTCTAATGTGGTCCTGTTTATTATCTTCAACTTAATATTTGGATACTCATTGTGAAATTCCTCCAGAAATGGAAACAGATAATAGCGGGATATGGTATCTCCTACTCCCATTCGCAATACTCCTTGTAACAGCTTTTTTGACTCCAGCAGTTTTGTTTCTCCTACGTCTATTAAATTTAATGCGGAATTTACATGTTCAAACAGTATTTGACCTTCATTTGTAAGTACCACTCCCTTGGGAGTGCGGGTAAAAAGCCTTACATCCAGCTCCCTTTCCAGCTGGTTAATTGCCTGGCTTATAGCAGGCTGCGTCATGTAAAGCTGCCTGGCTGCCTTGGAGAAGCTTTTCCATTTGGCTACTTCTACAAAAACCTTATATAGATCAAGTTTTATTGACATATAACTACTCCTTATATCTAATATTAATACTATTTATTTTACTTATATCAGAATTTAGTGTATATTACAAGTGTAAGGATGAAAAAATACTTCTCAAACTAACATTAAAGGAGAGATTTAAATGGAAAGAATGGTGGGTACTGTTGTAAGAGGCTTACGTGCTCCAATTATGATGGAAGGGGACAACATAGTGGAAATAGTCGTGGACACTGTTTTAAAGGCCTCTGAAGTAGAAGGTTTTTCCATTAAGGATAGAGATATAGTTGCTGTAACTGAATCCGTAGTTGCACGTACACAGGGAAACTATGCTGATGTTGATGCCATTGCATTAGATATTGAATCCAAGTTTGAAGACGATACTATAGGAGTTATATTCCCCATATTAAGCCGCAATCGATTTGCAATACTATTGAAGGGAATTGCAAAGGGAGCAAAAAAGATTATACTTATGCTTCAATATCCATCAGATGAAGTAGGAAACCAGCTTGTAACCATAGATGAAGTAGACGAAAAAGGCATCAACCCATGGACTGATGTATTAACTGAAAAGCAGTTTAGGGACCTATTCGGCAAGAAAATACATCCATTTACCGGCATAGATTATATTGAATACTATAAATCCATAGTTGAAGAACAGGGTAAGGAATGTGAAATAATATTCTCAAATGACCCAAGAACAATATTGAAATACACAAAGAGTGTCCTTATTTGTGATATCCATTCCAGAATGAGAACAAAGAGGATATTAAAGTCCAATGGCGGAAAAAAGGTATATAGCCTTGATGATATATTGACAAAATCCATAAATGGAAGCGGATACAACGAAGTCTACGGATTGCTGGGCTCAAATAAGGCTACAGAAAACACCGTAAAGCTGTTCCCAAGAGACTGCCAGCCAATAGTAGAAAGCATTCAATCCATGCTTAGGGAGAAAACTGGAAAGACTGTTGAGGTAATGATTTACGGAGATGGCGCATTTAGAGACCCAATGGGCAAAATCTGGGAGCTGGCAGACCCGGTAGTATCCCCAGCTTATACAAAAGGGCTTGAAGGCACTCCTAATGAAATAAAGCTGAAATACATTGCTGACAATATGTTCCCTGATTTAAGAGGGGAAGAGCTTAAAAAGGCAATTTCAGAATATATTAAAAACAAGGAACAGGACCTTGTAGGCAAGATGGAATCAGAAGGCACCACTCCAAGAAGGCTTACAGACCTCATTGGCTCTTTATGCGACCTAACTTCAGGAAGCGGGGACAAAGGCACTCCAATTGTATATATACAGGGATATTTTGATAGCTATGTAAAATAAGAGTTAAGCCACTAACTTATATAAGTTAGTGGCTTTTCAATTTGTCCCAGTCCATACCGCTCAATGGCGCTTTCAAGAATTTTGCCTATAAACTCTCCTCTTGTCATTCCAGCGGCTTTTGCAGCATATCCCATATAACCATGGTGAATTTTCATTTTGCCATTTTCATCCCTGCCTGAATCTGTTGTAAGCCCTGCAAAGGTGTTTATTTCAAGGAAATATGGTATTCCATCCTTTCCAAGTATCATATCTATTCTTGAATAATCCTTTGCATTTAACACCCTGTATATCTTTAAAGCCGTATCCTTAACAAGCTTTTCCTCATCACGAGTTAACCTTGCCGGACAGTGTATCTTTTCTCTGTCGTACATCTTGTGTTCAAATGTATTTGTCTTGGTATCATTGTACTCGATTTCCACTATTGGAAGCACCATCGGGTCCTTATACCCTATAATCCCGACAGTTATCTCCCTTCCTTCTATATACTCCTCAATTAAAGCCTTTTGTCCAATCTTTTCTGTTATCTTCCTCACAACCTTTGGAAGGTCTTCATACCTGTATATTATGTTTTCTTCTGTTATTCCGGCACTTCCCCTTCCCTCTATGGGCTTTACAAACAGAGGATATCTAAGGTTTATGTCCGGAATATTGTTTGGGTCGCTTGCTACAACAAACCTGGGTGTAGGCAGCCTGTTGTATGCTACAATTTCCTTCCTTTTGGCCTTGTTCATGGGCACAAGGTCTATTCCGGATCCTACATAGGGAATTCCAAAGGTTTCTAAAAAAGCCACCTCCTTAAGGCTAGACGCGTTGAAAACTATACTTATATTTTCCTTTCTGATGTCCCTTAAAGTCTCCCTGGGGTCCCTTTTCCATTCCAACAGGCAAGCATCATAGCCTGCTTCCCGTAAAGCAGAATAATGATGGTAGGCCTCTTCATAGGCATCATCATATATCTTGTCAGGTGTAATCCTCATCTGCTGCTCAACATTCCTATATTTCCTCCAGAAAACACCCACCTTCATATTCATGCCCCCTTTGTATTTTTTTGGCATGACAACACATGCCTTTGTAAAACAAATGCAATATTAAGTTTGCTATTAATTTTTCTACAAAAGTCGGGCTTACAAGGACTTGCTTATGACTCGAAAAGAAATAGATATGGTTATATGGAATATGTGGACTCTAATACATATTATACCATATTAAAATATTATGTAAAGCTAATCTGGATAAGAGGTCATTATCTGTAGTTATCTATATCGATATTTATATATGTTGGAACGTTGGATATTTTGGAATACTTTATAACATAATCATTAGCCCTGTCATAGAAATGAAACTCATCATTACTGTATACAATATATTCGTCTATATTATGGCTTTTTATAATATATACATTATCATAAATATTCTCATAAGTTCCCTTGTCTAATAGCTGGAACTGCTTGTATCTATAGAATTCCCCATCTGAAAATACAAAGTATTCCGGATCAAGCATGTTTTCATTCTGATAAGTACCTCTAATATTTCGGATTGCCATAAGCCTGTCTAATTCACTTTTAAGCTTTATGTTGTAAAATACTGACATAAGAAGCAAAATAACCAATACTATACTTTTGCTGTTTTTCAATACATAAAGCCTAGCCTTTGAAATAGTGTCCTTCATGTAATAACCTCCCCTACATCAGAATCTGCAGAGTAATAACTATGAAATAAGTATTGAAAATCCAGTTTACAAATATATCCTTCTAATATAATTATATCCTATATTAGATAAAAGATATAGTTTTTATATTGCAGTATATGTTTACATATAAAACTACAGGGACTGGTTTAAAAGCCAATCCTGCTTTAAAATATATACTTACTTCTTCTTCTCCTTCTTCTCTTTCTTATTGCCATTACTATAAATACAATTGCAATGATTAGCACCAGAACAATTCCATAGATCATCAGTGCAATACTGTTAGGATTCTTCAATAGTTCAATTATATTTCTGCTGTTTACAACTACCTTCCTCCCCTGTGTTTTTGAGTAATAATCGGGAACCTGAGGAATGCCCTTTACCTTTTCAAAGGACTTCAGATAAGTGGCCAATGCCCACCATTCCTTAATTTCATGGCCATCTGCTGTTATCACATGGTCGTCAAAGTTCTCTATGGGATTCCCGTACTTGTCCTTTGGAACTATGGACAGAAGCCCAAAGGATTTCTCTCCTACAACGGAAAGCATCTGTGCAGAATACAGCCCTGCAACAATCCTGTACAGTTCATCATCCTTTATTTCCTCCCTTAACCCGTCTTCACCTGTAAGGTAAATATCCGTAACCTTATTGAAAATAAGCCTGTGAGGGTTAAATGTATAGTTTAATCCTGATATATACAGCTGGGCCACATCCATTATAGGAGTTATGGATGCATCTACTTCAGCTACTGCCTTAAGCTCCCTGCCTGTCAGGTATGCAGATACCAATGGGTATCCGGATACCTTGTCAGGCCCTACACCCAGGCTGCTTACATTAAATACATCGGAAACTGTAATATTTCCCTTTACAAAGGATGACCTGATGGTCCCCTTGGGAACTACTGCAGCCCTAACCGGCTCATAGTTTTCTCCTTCTACCAGCTTAACAGTATATATGAAGGAATCGCTGATTAAGTTGCCAAGAGTGCTTTCATCATGCTTTTTCCCCAGCTCAGAGTGTGGTGGAAAGTCAAAAGGTGAATAGGCCAGCACTTCATCAAATTCCATGTTGAATCTGTCCAGATACTTCTTTTGCACTATTTCCCTGAAACCATCTATATATTCCTTTATTGTCTGATCCTCCGGTAGGCTGCTGTCAATGGGTATCAGTTCATACCTGTTTAGCTTCCATTTTCCTTCCCCTGTTTTTGTAACACTTATTACTCCCAGATTGACTCCTCTGTATCCAACTGAGCCTATTACAGTATCCCCTACAATTATTGGCTCCTCCAAAGTTGTATGGGTGTGCCCGCTTATAATGACGTCTATTTCCGGAACCTCCTTAGCCAGTATCTCATCTTCCGACTCATCCTTATTATCGCTTGTTCCGGAATGGGATAGGCAGACTATAAGCTCTGCTCCCTCCTCCTGAAGCACTCTTACCATTTCCTTTGCTCTTTCAATCTGGTCCGTAAACTCTACCAGGGCTAAGGGAGCATATGAATCTGCTTTCTTCCCCATAAGCCCGAAAATTCCTATTTTTATGCCCTTCTTTTCAACTATAGTATATTCCTTAACTCCGTAGTATTCCATTGCTTCCTTCAGCTGTTTCACTTCTTCATTCATTTTGCCCTTTTCATCCACAGGAAACTCCACATTGGATGCTACAATTTCAGGCAGCGGGTCATTGCTGTCTTTTGCACTCCTCAGGCTTTCTGCCAATCCTGCCGTTCTGAAATCAAACTCATGGTTTCCGAAGGTTGTCACATCATATCCCATTCTGCCAAGCATTCTTAGCTCTGGTGAATCCGTTGTAAATATGGTCTGAAAAAGAGTCCCCATTGAAAAGTCCCCTGCATCTACCAGCAACAGCTCACTGTCCCTTTTTCTTTCCTTCTTAATGGCGGAATATAGATATGCAAAACCTCCTACCTCTCTGGTCTCTCCATTTTCCAGTAATTTAAATGGATACATGTTATCATGCATATCATGGGTAAACAATATGGTTATGCTTTTATCCTCCTGTGAATAGGCTGCTGGAGCCAGCATAATGAATAAAATCAACAGAACAAAAATAGTCCTGTATGCCTTTTTCATAACCTCCACCTCATACTTATCAATAATTATTTAAAAACCACTCTATTAGTTTAGAGCCTATGCTAAATGATTCCCTGTACTTCTGTCTTACTTCATCCTTTGAAAACCAGCCTGCAAACAATATCTCCTCCCCATCAGGCCTCAGTTCTCCTTCCATGTATTCCGCAGTAAATCCCACCATCATGGAGTTTGGAAAAGGCCATGGCTGGGAGCCAAAATACCTGATGTTTTTAACCCTTATGCCTGTTTCTTCGTATACCTCTCTCTTTACGCATTCCTCAAATGTTTCCCCATATTCAACAAATCCGGCTATGACGCTGTATTTCCTTTCAGGAAACTGCTTATTATACACCAGTAAAAGCTTATCCTCCTTTGTAACAGCTACTATTACTGCCGGAGATGTCCTCGGCCAGGTAATGTTTCCGCATTTAGGGCAGACCAGTGCCCTTTCAGTATAGCTGTCTTTAATATGGTTTTTTGCGCCGCATACTCCACAGTGCTTATTCAGCTTTAGCCAGTTTAGAAATAGGCTTCCCTTGCTGGCAAGGGTATACATAAACTCATTCCCCATGTTTGCAATGGCCATCAAATCCATATATGCTATTTCACTGTTTTCAATTTCATTTTCAACTTCACCGCACATAATGTTTAATCCCTTAAGCTCGCCTATGCACTGGATATTGGATATTTCAATATTGATCCTCTTTATATCTCCCAGCCTGGGAAACCTGTATTCACCCTGAGTAATAAAAAGAACTGCTTTATTCCCTTTAAACAGTATCCATATGTCTTCATCGCATTCCTTGTGCAATCTCTTTGGCGAAGGCTTAATAGCTGTTTTTTCTGCCACAAAGTAGTCTTCCACTCTAACCCCCCCAATACCTATTCAGTCTTGCTTTTTTCTTCCAGGAAGCATTTCCTGCATAAAGGCTCATATTCATTAATGGCACCTATTTTAATTCGCTCCGTATCCTTTGATTTCCTGTGGCTGACCCATGCATCGTTTCCGCACTTTATGCAGACAGCATGGTGCTTGTACAAATAATCTGCAATAGGCATAAGCTCCTTTACTATCTCAAAGGGAGTGCCTGTATAGTCCATGTCAAGGCCTGCCACTACAACGGTTATATCCTTGTTGAGAAGCTTATATATGCCTGATATAATCCTGTCCACCGGTCCCTTAAGAAATTGAACCTCATCAATTCCTATTACATCGGGTTCCAGTTCATCTACATAATCCAAAAGCTCGTCTATATCATTTACAAGTATGCAATCCATGGAAGTAAGGTCATGGGTTACTATTTCGTTTTTCCTATATCTATTATCAATGCTCGGCTTAAAAGCAATAGTCTTATATCCTGCTATATTAAATCTCTTTACATCCTTCTCCAGGCTGGATGTTTTCCCTGAAAACATTGATCCTGTATGTACTATTAATTTCCCTTTATATTGATGCAATTTTAACTCCCTCCTTCTAGAATACTTTTATTATTATACCATTATTTTTATGATTTTGCTTTTAAAACTTATCAATACAATCACATTAATTGTTTTTCTGAATATTATAAAGTATGACTATCTGTCAGCAAAAGGAGAGTTGCCTATGAGTAAGAACCCGGTTTTGAAAGTCAAAAATATAAGCATGACATATCACACACTAAATGGCGAGGTTGAAGCCATTAGCAATATAGATTTTGAAGTATATGAAGGAGAGATAATCGGCATTGTTGGGCCTAGCGGCTGTGGTAAATCCACACTGCTTTCTATTATATCCGGATTAATTGCACCTTCATCCGGAGAAGTAATAGTAAAGGGTAAAAAGGTAACCAAACCATCAAAGAATATAGGATACATGTTTCAAAGGGACCACCTGTTTGAATGGAGGAATATACTTCAAAATGTGCTGCTAGGTCTGGAAATACAGAACAGGGTAGACAAGGAGGCCATTGAGAAAGCTGAAAGACTGCTTGAAACCTACGGATTAGGAGAGTTTAAGGAAAGCTATCCCAGGCAGCTGTCTGGCGGAATGAGGCAGAGGGCTGCCCTGATAAGAACCCTCATGGTAGAGCCTGAGCTTTTGCTTTTAGATGAGCCCTTTTCTGCGCTGGATTATCAGACGAGGCTGGCTATATCCGATGAAATCGGACTCATTTTAAAGAAAGAGAATATAACAACCCTTATGGTTACCCATGATATAGCTGAAGCCATATCTATTTCAGACAGAATAATCATACTCAGCAACAGGCCTGCTACAATCAAGGATATCATCGATATAAATCTGACATGCCCCAATAACAAATGGAGCCCCATAAACTGCCGTGAAGCTCCAGAATTCAGGCATTATTTCAATAGAATATGGAAGGAGCTGGATATACATGTATGATAATGAAGTTTCAAAGGAGCATAAGAGTTTTCTTCAGAAGATAAAAAGGAGAAAAAAGATAATACTCATAACCCAGATATCCATATTTGTTTTCGGGTTGATATTTTGGGAAACAGCAGCCAGGTTGTCCCTGATAGATACATTCCTTACAAGCAGCCCTTCCAACATATGGAACACTTTTTTGAAGATGATAAGAACGGGAAACCTTGCCTATCATGTGGGAATATCAGTTTTTGAAAACATCGTAGGGTTTACAGCCGGCACATTTCTTGGAGTGCTGGTTGCAATAGGGCTTTGGTGGTCGGATTTTCTTGCAAAGGTATTTGAACCCTATCTGGTGGTGTTAAACAGCCTGCCTAAAACAGCACTGGCACCAATTATCATAATATGGATTGGAACAGGATATGACGGAATAATAGTCACTGCAATTTCTGTTTCAGTAGTCATCACCATCATGAATATGTTCAACAGCTTTATATCTGTCGACGAAGATAAGATAAAGCTCCTCAAAACCTTTGGAGCAACAAAATATCAGATATTCAAGAAAGTAGTGTTTCCTCATTCAATTCCCGATATGATAAGCACCTTGAAGGTGAATATAGGCTTATCATGGGTAGGAGTAATAGTGGGGGAATTCCTCGTATCCAGGGCAGGAATAGGGTGGCTGCTGGTCTATGGCAGCCAGGTATTCCAGTTTGACCTGATTATGATGGGAGTATTCATACTTGCCATAATTTCAGTAATCATGTACAAGATAGTCTCCATGGTGGAGAATAAGTTTACTAAGTGGAATCAATAAGGGTCTATAATAAATGTTGGAGTGCAAAAATGTACTCCAACATTTTTCCCAAAAAATAAAATGCAAATGTACAGAACTTGTTAAGTGGATTGAACAGGTTTATTAAGTAGACTCTAAAATAGTAATGGAGCGGGATTGAAAATAATCCCACCCCAAATATTGACATAAAGCCTGTTTATCTGGAAAATATTCCTATATTCCCGCTGCTGAAGTAGAAGTATACCACTGGTGGCAATAAATCCAAATCAACCAATTGGCCATACATGTCCACTATTGTATCCCCTTCTAATTTGATAAATACCATATTTCCTGCATTAATCCACTGGATAAGCAGGCTTTGGGCTTCAGGGCTGTTGTTAAGATAATTGATATCAAAGGCCTTATCATTTACTATCACAGTATTTGCTGGCAAATCTTCCATATTCCCTATTATTGTAACCCTTCCTTCTGCTATAGCTGACAGCCTAGTTCCATCCCTGCCTATGAATATGACTTCTACCTGTAAGCCTGTAGCTACAAACCCTTCTGGTACAGTCCAGGTACCTCTATAGAATCCAGCTTCTACTTCATCCATTGGAACTCCAATGCTTTGTGGATTGCTGCCTAGAGGTAAAATCAGCCTAAAGTATCCTTCTCCTCCTTCTGGTGCATTGAAGCTGACTGTCAGCACATCTCCTGCGTATAATTCCACATCCTGGCTGGGCTCTATATTGGTTATCTCTGGAATTTCTTCTTCTCCTGGTATAACAGTTACCCTGCCTTCTGCTACCCTTCTTAACATATTTCCATATGGGCTGATGTATATCACTTCTACTGGCATATCATATGCTTCCATTCCCTCTGGTGCAGTCCAGGTACCTACATATAGCCCTTCTTCAACTTCTTCCATTGGCAAACCTATGCTTTCTGCCATGGTTCCAAAGGGGAGGATCACATTAAAGTACCCTTCACCGCCTGGTGGACCATTGAAGCTAACAGTTAACACATCTCCTGCTGTTAAAGTAATATCCTCATCTGGCTGGATATTTGTTATCCCTGGGGCTTCCAGCTCAACATATACCCTTCTTTGTACTATTGTTTCATTTCCTGCAAAATCTATTGCCCTTATTTCAATTGTATTCTCCCCTTCATCTACCAGCACTTTTATCCTGAAGTTCCCTTCTTCATCTACTGGAACTGATTCACCTTTTACTATTAGCTCTGCTATTCCGTAGTTGTCCACTACATTCCCGGCCACTTCTACCGACTCATTGTTAATATGCAATCCATCTTCTGGAGCTATAACAGTTAAGGTTGGCAGTGCCTGATCCTTTATTACCACTACCTTAGGTGAAGGTTCAGTTTCCATACCTCCTATTTCTAGGGTTGCCATTATTTCATTTCTCTCCTGTGGCAAATCCACATCTATTGCAAATCTCAGACCTTTTGTTTCTGCACTAGCTGACTTTTCACCATTTACATATACATTAACTACTGCATCCTTTGATACTGTTCCTTCCACTGTTATTGAATCCTGGTTAGTGTAGTTTAATTCAGCCAGGTTAGTTATTTCTGGTATGGATACTTCGTATTTCATGACTGCCCTCATCATGAAACAGCCCTCATAAACACCTTCCAGGGATACAAAGCTGCCTCTTACATTTAGGTACATCCTATCATTATGCTTTGATGATGTATCTATGCCTGTGGCAGGCACGTAATTGTAGGGCATATCTTCTACTGTTGAAATGTAAAAGTCTCCATCAGCTATAAAGCCAATGCTTGTAAGGTCTATATAGTTCCATGCTCCTCTTACCAGGTCATCTCTAAATACTGGTTCTCCTATTTGTACCGCTGTTCCATCCTCCAGAATATCGTAAATAGCAAATCCTAGCCTGTTGCCACCTGGTGTTGGAAAGCTTTCGTCCCACAAATATATATTTAACCCTTTGACCAATCCTGGTTTTTCTGGAGTAAACCTGACTGCTAATCCTACTGGATAACCAGATAAGTAGGATACCAATCTGTTTTCTGCAGTTCCGTCATCGTATATTATCTGTTCCTCATACCCTACATACCTTCTCAACTCAAGTTCTAGGTATATTTCTTCCTCTTCTTCAACAACTACTGTAAATTCTGCTGGCTCATAATTTCCACTAGTTACCTTCAAGGTATATGTCCCTATTAGCACATTTGGCATAACAAAGGTTCCTTCATCATCTGTTGTAACAGGCTGTACTCTGTTATCTTCTACCAATCTAACCAGGGCATTGACTACAGGCCCCTTTGAATACCTGTCGAATATTCTACCCCTTATTGTATTCCTTGGCTTCAATGGCAGGAAGAAGGACTGCTCAGTAACCTCACCGGCCCTGACTTCTACCACTATTTCCTGCTCAATATAGCCATAGGACTCAGCCCTTAATGTATAAGTTCCTTCAGACAGGGCTATTCTATATTCTCCGTTTACTGGACTTGGATTTACAACTGTTCCTGTTTCAAGGACTGTTATAGTTGCCTCGTCAACTGGTATACCGAACCCCCTTGACATTGGAATGTTTTCAATCTCTTCATCATAGACTATCTCATACTCTGGATTAGTTTCATCTATTATCTTATAATCTGGCTCTGGAATTACAGAATCATCCCTATTCTCTCCGTCAGGTTCCCCATATGCAAATTGTAAAACTTCCCTATCATCAACATTAATTTCCTCTACCAATTCCACCTGGGGTCTTGAGCCTTCTTCTGGTGTAAAAGTGTAATTCATATGGGCCCTAATCATTACAGCTCCTGAACCTCCTAGGCTGGAAAATGGTTGCATTTGTCCTATTATATTTGCATAGGATCTGCTACCATAAGGTGAATTCTCATCTATCCCTGTTCCTGGAACATAGCTTCCTTCTCTATCCTGTATGGTTGAAATATAGAAATCCTTATCAGTAAAGAAATTCAACTGGGATAAGTCTATATGGTTCCAACCACCTCTTGTTAAGTTGTCTACATAGATTGTTTCTCCTACTTTTGCTATCCTACCGTCTTCCCTTACCTCATATACTGCAAATCCCAACCTATTTCCACCTGGTTGTGGCCAATCATTACCCCACAGGTAAATATCAGCACCTGTCAATTTGCCATATAGGGTTGGGGTAAACCTTACAGCTAATCCATAACCCGCCTGATTCATGGTTATAGCATTTTCTGCTGTTCCATCATCATATTTTAATACTTCTTCTTCAGGTAAAGTATAGCCCATAGCTTTTACGGTAACATCATCTATATACCAACCTGCCCGAACCTGTGTCATATCGGAATGGAAGAAAAACCTGATTTTTATTGTGGTGCCTACATATTGATTTAAGGCTATTTCCTCTGTTATCCAGCCATTGCTTACATTAGTATAGTTTGGAGAAACTATTTGCCAGGTTTGGCCTCCATCGCTGGACACCTGTACATTGCCATAGTCGTATCTATTTTCAGTATTGTACCAGTGGGTGAATATCAGGTATGGGAGCTTATCCTCTGGGATTTCTATTGGAGGGCTTTCAATATACCCGTCAAAGTTATAATTGTAATCCCCATTAAGCTTTGTAGCCCATAGCTTTTCTCCTGAATAGGCTGCATTTGGCCCAGATGTAGGCACTCCCCACTCCCAGCAGTTGTTGGTCCCATTAGTGGTAAATCCGCCGTTATCATCCTCAAAGTCTGTAAAGAACAGTGTTACAACCTCTGGTGCCATTACAGATACTTCCACTGAATAAGGGCTTTCATTTCCTGACAGGTCTTCAGCAGTCACCACATAGTAGTAGGTAGTATTAGGTACCAGATCTATATCCTTAAATGTATTTTCCACAGTCTCCCCAATTTTCACATATCCATCCCCTGATACTTCAGAGCGATATATGTTATAATGAGACAGGTCTCCAACTGACAAGTGAGCCCACTCCAGCTTTATTCCAGTTGGACTAACACTAACTGTTAAGTTCTCAGGACTTTGTGGAGGCTCCAGGTCTTTGCCCACTATTCTGACATTATCAATATACCAGCCAATCCTATTCACAGCATTGTCAGATGTAAAGTAGAAGCCAACAAATACTGGTTCTTCCGAGCCTATATACTCATCAAGGCTTATAACAACTTCATTCCATTGCTGACTTGCTCCAGTATAGGGCCCGCCAATGAGGTTCCAGGTTTGGCCATAGTCATTTGTTGCATAGACAAATCCGTTGTCATAGTTGGTTTCTATATTATACCAGTGGTGGAACCTTATAGTTGCTTCTTCCAAGGTGGCATCCCTTAAATCAATAGGTGGTGTTATCATCCAATCCCTGGCGTTTGATCTATAATTGCCTCCCAGTACAGTACCTGCTAAGCCTTCTCCTTCATAAGGCTCTGGGTCTACTCCTGATACAGCCTTACCAAAACTCCAGTCTCCGTTAAATACCCAGCCTATTGCCATATCCTCAAAACCCTGTACATATTCACCGGGCTTTACTCCAAATATAATTCTTATAATATAATCTGGAGTAATAGTCGCTTCTCCTGAAAAATCCCTTGCCCTAATCCTATATCTTATGCTATTTCCGCTTATCATATCACTGCTAATAGTACCCTTATAGATCCCATCTTTATGGTTTCCTGATACCCTGTCCATTGGGATTAGGTACCAGTAGGTCTTCCCCTCTGGTTGCACAAGAAGCTCTACTTCTGTTACCGATACATCATCCATTACCCTTGCTTCCACTTCTATAGTAGAACCTAAATATGCCTCTTCCACCTTCTGTTCATGAATTATGACTGCATCTTCTAAGTCTTCACCTTCTACTAGTAACTTGCCTTCTACATAGCCTGTTCCTGCCTCATCCAGGTATATCTTCTGTTTGCCATCCTCTTGCCAATTCACAATTTGAAAAGGCTTAAAACCTCCCTCTGGTGTTGGATTCCTATGGGTTCCTTCTGCATATGCAAAGCTTGATAGGCTGCCTAATATCATTGCTACGGCAACAAGCACAGACAGTATTTGTTTGATATTCCCCCTTTTTAGCATCTAGAAGTTCCCTCCTTTTTATTCTATCAATTCCAGTATAGGCCCTCTTTTATTCCTTAAGAGGGCCTATTCAATTGCAAGCTATTTTTCATAGAATAGTACATTTCCTGCACTGTCATAGTAAATCAAATACTGAGGTAATGCTTCTATGCTTACCAGTTGGCCGTAGATATCGACTATTGTATTTTCAGCTACTTTAATGTAGGCATCCCTTCCCATTGACAACCACTGGATTAGTTTAGCCTGTGCGCTGGAATTCCTATTAAGGTAGTTAATGTCAAATCCCTCATTATCGACTATTACTGTATTATTTGCCAAGTACCTCATATTGCCTATTATAGTTACCCTTCCTGCTGCCAGTGCCACAACCTCATTTCCATATGGGTCTGTATAAATTATCTGAACCTGTAGCCCTGTAGCTGCCACTCCTTCTGGAACAGTCCAAGTGCCCTCATACAGCCCATCTGATATTTCTTCCACTGGGATTCCCAGGGATTCAGCCATATTCTCACTTTCTATAGGAACGATCAGCCTGAAGTAGCCTGTACCACCTGCTGGTGCGTTAAACCTTACTACCAGTACGTCTCCAGCTCTCAAGACTACATCTTCATCTGGCTTAATATTTGTTACCTCTGGTAAATCCAATCCTACATGTACAATTCTTTCAACTACTGTTTCATTTCCTGCCAAGTCTATAGCCCTAACTGTAATTATGTTGGTCCCGTTTTCCACTATCACTCTCTCGTGATAATGGCCATATTCATCTACCCTTGCAACCTTGCCATTTATCAATAGCTGCTTCAAGCCCCTGTTATCCGATACATACCCTTCCACATGGACTACATCTGTATTTATCTTAATGTTGTCTTCTGGCCTTTCTACAGTCAGCTCTGGCAGCACCTGATCCTTTATAACCGTTAAAGCTGGTGTAGGCTCAGTCTCCACCTCATTCATCTCTGCTGTTACCATTATTGTGTTTTCTTCCAGAGGTAGTTCTACTTCTGCTGAAAACCTTAGGTTATCAGCATTCACACTGGCCTTCTTTTCCCCATTTACATATACGTTTACTATTGTGTCAACTATCACAGTCCCCTCTACAGTTATGCTGTCCTGATTTGTGTAGTTGACCTCCTCTAAGTTGGTTATGACTGGGGTCAGTACTGCATACTCCATGACTGCCCTCATCATAAGGGCACCTTCTACATCTGCATCTGCCAGAGGTATAAATTCTCCCATTATATTCAAGTAGGACCTGTCTCCATGGGGCGAAGATTTATCTACAGCCGTTCCTGGGCAGCTTGTGCCTTCCAGATCCTGAATTGTGGATATGAAGAAATCCCTGTCTGTTAAAAATGCGTAGCTTGACAAATCTATATAGTTCCAGCCTCCCCTTGTCAGGTTGTCCACAAATATTGGCTCTCCTACCTGTACTGGCTTCCCATTAACTATATCATAGATTACAAATCCCAATCTATTTCCTCCTGGGACTGGCCAATCTTCTCCCCACAGGTATATATTCAAGCCCTTTACTTTACCCAGTCCTTCTGGTGTAAACCTAACAGCTAACCCATTGCCTGCCTGGTTCAATACCAGGGCATTTTCTGCTGTCCCATCATCGTAGGCTATTTCTCCTGGATATCCAACATACCTCTTAAGCCCCAGCTCCACATATGTGACTTCGTTAGGGCTTACAGTAACTGTAAACTCTCCTGTTTCAAATCCATCTGCTATTACCCTTAAGGTATAAGTTCCAATTAGCACATCAGGTATAGTGAAGTTACCCTCTTCATCTGCTCTGACTGGAGCTACCCTCTTGTCTTCCACCAGGCTTATTAGTGCATTTGCTGCTGGATTTCCATAGTACCTGTCATATGCCCTGCCTGTTATGGTTCCCCTGGGTTTTACTGCCAGCAGGAATGATATCTTTGTTGGCTCTTCTGTAACTGTAACCTGCCTTTCTTCTTCAATAAACCCGTAGGCCTCTGCCCTTATGGTATAGGTTCCCAAGGGAAGGAAAATTCTGTATTCTCCTGTTACTGGGTTGGTCTTTACAGTCCTTCCTGTTTCAAGAACTGTTACTGTTGCGCCTTCATCTGGTATCCCTGCCCCCCTTGACATAGGGGTATTCTTAACCTCTTCATCAGATACTGTTAAATATACTGCTTCTTTGCCCTCAGTCTCTCGCTTAAATATTTCAGCATAGGATACTCTTTCTCCTGCTTCTGATGGTGCTGGCTTTGCCCCCAATCCTATTCTCACAGCTTCTGGCTGCTCTCCCTCTGGCAGGGCCATAACGTATACATCATCTACATACCAGCCATCAAAGTGATTTGCCGCATCTGAATTAAAGAAGAACCTTATCTTAATTGTATCCCCCTTATATGCAGTTAAGGGCAATTCTTCATAGAACCACTGGCGCACATGTCCGCTGTATTTTCCATCGGGAGTTGGAGTAATATTAACCCAGGTTTGTCCTCCATCTTTGGATACCTGTACCTGTCCATAATCCCATGCTATGCTTGTCTTTTCCATATCATACCAGTGGTTAAATACCAGCACTGCATTGTGATCTTCTGGAATTGTTATGTCTGGCGATTCTATATATGAAGAGCTCCTTACGTATTTATCGTGCAGCTTTGTTGCCCACAGCTTCTCCCCTGAAGCTGCTGCCCCTGGTCCTGTTGTTGGTGTTCCCCACTCCCACATAATTTCTGTTGGATAGGTCACACCAGTTGTAAATCCGCCATTATCCTCCTCAAAATCTGAGCCATATAGCTCGACATATTCAAGGGCTATGCCACTAGCTTCATTTGAATACTGACTTTCATTGCCTGACAAATCAACAGCAGTTACAACATAGAACTGTTCTATATTCTTTGGTGCTGTTGTATCCAGATAGGTATTAATGCTTACTTCACCTATAAGATCATATGGTCCTCCCTGGACATCAGACCTGTAAATCCTATAGTAGCTTACATCTCCATCAATAGAAACATCCCAGCTTAGCTTTATCCCCTTTGCACTTGTAGTTGCAGTAAGGTTTAATGGAGCTGTAGGTGCCTCTGTATCTATTGTTACTATCCTGACATTATCAATATACCATCCTAACCTTTGGTAAAAACCATCTGCCACAAAGCGGAATCCTATATATACTGGATTTTGTGAGCCAATGTACTCCCTTAAATCTACTACAACTTCCTTCCATCCGTTACTGCTGTTGCTATATTGTGGCCCTACCTGTGTCCAGTTTTGGCCATAATCATTTGTTACATAAACGACACCGTAGTAATTATTACTGTAAGTATCGTACCAGTGGTGGAATCTGAAGGTTGCTTCTTCCAGCGAGGAATCTCTTAAGTCTATAGGTGGGCTGATCATCCAGCTATCTGCGTCGTAAGAATGGTTTCCTCCCAGTAAAGTACCAGCCAATCCTCTTCCTTCATATGGTTCAGGGTCTACTCCTTCTACTGCTTCTCCCCACTGCCAATCTCCATTGAAAATCCAACCCATTGGTTCGCTTTCAAAGCCTTCCATATACTCGCCAGGCCTTACTCCAAATAATACCTCTATGAAGTAATCATCAGTAACCCTTGCTTCACCTGCATAGTCCCTGGCCCTTATCCTGTATTTTACAATGCCCTCTTGAAGGATCTCATAGCTTACTATGCCCCTATATATTCCATCCTTGTGATTTCCTGAAATCCTATCCATTGGAATTAAGTACCAATAGGACTTGCCTTCTGGCTGCATCAGCAATTCCACTTCCATAACTGCCACATCATCAATTACTCTGGCCTCTATCTCCGCATCCATGCCAAGCAGTATCTCTTTAATTTTCTGTTCATGGATTATAGTCACATCTTCCAGGTCTTCCCCTTCAACCAGTACCTTGCCTTCTATAAGTCCTATGCCTGAAGCTACATTTGTTACTGCTCCGTATGCATCTAACAAGCCGTATCCATATCCAAAGTTTGGTGACCTTCTATAGGTTTCATCGGTTAAAGGCCTTGCTGTTCCAGTTAGTATATCCCTTATCTCCTCAACTGTTAAAGCACTGTTAGCAGAAATCATCAGGGCTACGGTTCCAGTAACATGTGGTGCTGCCATAGATGTCCCATCAGCTAGAGCATACCCTCCTGGTATCGAGGACCTTACATTTACTCCTGGTGCTGATATTTCAGGTTTAATCATGGTCTCATCATAGGGTGATGGTCCCAGTTTGGAAAAGCTTCCCCTCTTATCATTTATATCTGTTGCTGCTACTGCAAAGGATTCTGGATAGTTGGCGGGGACTACTATTGAACCTGGCCAGGGTTCTGGCTCAAACAATCTCTGGTTCCCAGCAGAAAACACTGGGAATATCCCTGCTTCGCACCAGTTAATCACTGCTTGCCTGTACCAATCGTCAATGCCATCCAGCCCTCCCCAGGAGTTGTTCACCACATCCGGTGCAGCACCTGGGTCCCCACCTGGGTGTAACATCCATTCAGCTGCATCTAATAGTATCTGGTCTGTTGTATTACCAGCTGCATCAAACACCCTAGCTGATATCCACCTTGCTCCTGGTGCCACTCCTATCTTATTGCTTCCATCTGGTTCCTGCCCTACTATTGTTCCCATTACATGTGTACCATGGCCATCCGAATCCTGTGGCAATGTAGTTTCATATATTGGGTCAAACCAGCTCTTTTCTGGTTCTACTATTTCATCATTAACGGGATCATATCCCCTCCATTTGTTCTTTAAAGCTGGATGGGTCCAATCTACTCCTGAATCCAGCGAGCCTACTACTGCCCCTGTACCGTCAATGCCTAGCTCCCAAACCATATCTGCCTTTACCCGTCCAACATTCCATTCAATACTGTTATCTGAATCTGGAGTTACTTCCTCCAGCTTAATTTTTTCTATGTGATGGGTTTTATTTTTGTAAATTTTCGCTACCTCAGCCCTGTAAGATAGGTTTTCTACGACCTCCTTACTTCCCTTTACATATATCATATTGACTATATGATATGATTTAAATTCCTCTATATTGCCCTTATCCTTTTCCTGCTGCAGGTATTCCAGCAGATTCCTCTGCGTTACTTCTGCTTTGTCCTGTAAGGCTTGTACAACTGCTCTTCTTATTGCCAGCTTAGTATTGTATGGTGTCATTTCCATTGCCACTGCCTTCCTTGTAGCCTCTGCCACTCTAGCAGTGTCCACCTGATCCTTTAAGTATACTAGAACTTCTACTGTATCTGATTTCTTCAGGTCTTCCTTTACTTCTGGCATGATCTTTGCTGCTGCTTCTTCCTTTAAGTCTTCCAAGGCAAGCCTAATAAACCCCTTCTCTGCATATGCTAGGGATGAAAAGCTGCCTAAGGTTAATACAGCAATAACCAGTAGAGATAGCACTCTGTTAATTTTCTTCCTTTTTGACATTTAACAAAAACCCCCTTTTTTTTTGTTAAATGGTCTAATTTTATCTTTTTATTACCTTCATTTCCACCTCCTGCCTATAATTAAATTAGTATATTCTTAATATTCACATAATAATGAATTGCAAGATAATTTTCTATATCTTCTATAATTTTACAATATTGTACTTTTTATGTCAAGTCCACAAGCAAAAAACGGGTTTTAATAAATGTTGGGATGCAAAAATGTACTCCAATATTTTTTCCAAAAAATAAAATGCACTCGTGCAATAAACCCACTAAAATGTTAATTGGCTAAAAAATAAACATACAAAGGAGGTTTATTCACAAGTGCAATAAATACTAACCCGTTACCATAAGCTTAAGGATGAGAATAAGGAAGCTGCTGATTTAATGCTGTTGTATAATGATGACTTGCGCATTGCTCATAGGCTTAAAGAATGGTTTTATGAAACTTGATCCTTTTCATTTTTAAGAGTATTTACCATCTGTCATAATGGACCTTGCTTTCATTGTATCTGTCCCTTGGGTTTACTTCATGAGCTTTCTTTCCTACAGCAATTACACCTACAGGAACAATATTCTCAGGCAGGTTCAAAAGCTCGGATGTGGATTTCATAAGGTCATCCTTAGGGTATATTCCGCACCAGACTGCTCCAAGTCCCAAACCATGTGCTGCCAGAAGCATATTTTCCAGGGATGCTGAACAGTCTGAAATCAAAAATCCAAACTCAGTCTGAAGGTTTTTATCACCACATACCACTATGCCACATCCGGCATTTGGAAGCATCTTGGCATATGGATGAAACTGAGCCATAGCCTCCAGAACTTCCTTATCCTTCAATACTATAAATTCCCTGGGCTGCATGTTATGAGCTGAAGGTGCCTGGAATCCGGCTTTTAGTATTGTCTTTATTTCCTCATCACTTATAACCTCTCCGGTAAATTTTCTAATGCTTCTTCTGGTATTAATAGCTTCAAATATATCCATAACCATCCACCCTTTCTCTACATATTACTATATTTCTCAATGCAGGACTTGCATATGCATACCTTACCTTTTTTATCATCCGGAACCATGTCTAGTACATGTTTGGGCACCACCACATCCTGGCACCAGCATTTCTCCTCCCCATGCTGGCAGTTATTAGGCTTCCCGCAAATAGGGCATATCTTTTCCTCTTCTGTTAATGCCATATTATCACTCCTTTAGATTGCTTATTCACAACACTTTTATACAAACAATGCTTCAGTTAGATTTCTACCTCAAGCTGTAGTCAAATTTGAACCTATTGCCATCAATAGCCTATTTTCATAAACCTACGTTTTATTATACCATAATTTTCATATCACTTATTTTCCTTTTTGTAATATTATATAATTGTAACTAATGAGTTCCAAACAGGAGGCATGTATTATGGAGAGGGTTATAAGAAAATGTAAGGTATGTCCAATAGGATGCGAGCTAATAATAACCGAAAACCCAAATGACCCCTTTGATATCAAAGTGGAAGGAAACAGCTGCAACAGGGGAAGGGATTTCGGAATACAGATTACAACAAACCCTATGAAAGTATTAACAGGCAAAGTGACTTTATTAAAGGGAAGCATGAAACATCTTCCTGTTAAAACAACAGGGCCTGTTCCCAGAAATAAGGTTGAAGAATGCCTAAGAGTTATAAATTCTACAGAAATCACAGCTCCTGTTAACAGGGGAGATGTAATCATAAAAAACATTTTGGGTTTAGGAGTAGATGTAGTGGCAGCACGCAAGGTTAAGGCCATTGGCAATTGAAATAAGACAGAAGAACCGTCCCTCTGTCTTACTCTGTCTTATTCTACAATTGTATCCAGTTTGTGGTTAATCATATGGTTATATAGAATTGGGGCTATTGTTCCCTTCAATACACTGGATAAGCTGACGGTCCACCATATTCCCAGAAGGCCTAGTTCCGTACTGCTTAATAACAGTGCCACAGGAATCCTCAGTATATTAAATACCATTCCAATCAGAGTTGGAGGCATTGTCCTTCCCATTCCGTTAAAGGCCCCTGCAGTGCCTATTTCAGTAGCCATGAAAAACTGAGAAATTCCAAGTATTCTTAAGTAGTTTATTCCTTCCTTTATTGCAATTGGGTCATTGGGAGTAAAGATAGTGAAAAGCTGTTTTGCACCTATTATCAATAAAAGGGATGTAAATATACCTATAGTTCCCAGAATCTGCATACCTCTTTTATATCCCTTCCTTATTCTATCAACTTTTTTGGCTCCATAATTCTGGCCTACAAATGCAGATATGGCTGAGGAAAATCCCTCCGCTGACAGCCAGGATATGGATTCAATTTGGGAACCTATATTCATAACTGCAACAGCAGTATCCCCAAATCCTGCTACAATCCTTGTAAGTATCATGCTTATGCTGGCATGAATGGCTGTTTGAACAAAGGGCGGAATCCCCAGTTCTACTATCCTTTTAATACATTGTAAATCAGGTTTGGAAAATAGCCTAACACTGGAGTAAATCTCCCTGTTTTTCCTGCCGATATAAATGAATACTATGGTAACCAGTGCCTGGGAAAAGGTGGTTGCAATGGCAGCTCCAGCTGCTCCCATGGAAGGGATGGGCCCTATTCCGAAAATCAATATGGGGTCCAGTACCATATTAGCAATTAATCCTATGGTATTCAGCTTAAAAGGAGTGACGCTGTTTCCTGCACTATTCAATGTAGTTGAGTATAAAGGATTCAAAAACTGAAATATAATGCCTAAGCCCACAATTCCCAAATAGGATTGGGCCATGTTTATTACTTCTAATTGATTTAAATTAAAAAATCCTATTATTTGCTTTCTAAAAACAACCAACAGCAATGAATACAAAACAGCAATAATAATATCCAGCTGTAATCCATTGGATATATACTTCTTAACTTCATCTAGATCCTTTCTGCCATAAGCATGGGCAACACTGACACCTAACCCTACCTGGGTTATCAATATGAGCCCTGAGCCAAGCCATAGTAAATTTCCTGCAGATCCTACTGCTGCAACTGCTTCAGTACTATATCTTCCAAGCCACATGGTATCAGTCAGGCTGTATGCCATCTGTATAAAGGATGTTCCCATAATGGGCATGGCTAATTTAATTAAGGTGCTTGTAATCCTTCCTTCTGTTAAATCCAAATTCCTGTTCATTGCATCCCCCACAATACATTAAGAGTATAGAATAAATTTTATATGATAAAAAAGGAATATTCAAGTGGAATTGGGCTTATGGAAGTGCATGTTGAGGGGTAACGCCTTAATGCGCCTAATAAAGCGCATTAAGGCAATTACAAAGTATGGGAGTGTTTGATGCGCAGGGAAAAATCTATGTTAAATGGATTTTAATTTAATTTAATTTATCCATCAGCTTGAAAAGGTCGTCAAAACTGTTTATCAGTCTTTTACATATGTTCTGTATTTTCAGGTACAGTAATTTTTCTGCCTTGTCAATTTTTTTGGCTTTTACTTTGGCTGCTTCCTTTATTGATGCTCTTTCATCCTTTGTCTCAGTTGATTTTTCATTGTCTGTTGGCTTCTTTTCTATTTCGATTATTGTTTTTTCAACTTCATCCTTCAATGCTTCATTATCAACTTGCTCTTTTTCCACCGGCTCATCTCTAGGATTTGCTTTTTCCATTTTATCCAGCTTCTTCTGAAGCCCTGGCGGCAACTTTTTTCTCTTTGCAAGCCCTGGAGGTAACTCATACCTTTTGGCTAATCCGAGGGGGAGTCCTTTCTTAGCTTGAGCATTAACAGGCGCAAAGGCTACAAACGAGATAGCACTGACCAATGCAAAGCACACTAACACTCTTGATACTTTTTTTTTCATTTCCTACCCTCCTTTCTTTAATATTCGAGTTAATATTGTTGTGTCCCTTTCTCCTTCATTGCCCTGCCAATATCAATTATAGGTTATGAATATTGCCCAGGTTTTACAGATTGTTTAACATTTGTTTCTAAATTATTAATAATTGTTACAGAATCTATTTTTTGACAATGTTTTTTGTATAGTATTTATATAAAACATGTATTTTTCTGCTTTTCATATTCCTAGGGAGTATAACATAATTTTACATATTTCTACAATTTTCTTAGTTGTGACTTTTGTCGGGTGGATTAATAAGAAATTTAATGGTATAATTAATTAATTATTAAAATACAACCCTTGACAGTAAACAGCGTTGGAGGTGAATGGATTGCAGAATTCGGCAAAGATTTTGGTAGTTGATGATGACCCCAATGTATTTGAACTGATCAAACTATATGCTGATATGGAAGGGTTTCAGGTTGTAGGGGTAAATAACGGTGACCTTGCATTATCAGCCTTTGATAAGGAAAATCCTGATGTAATAATACTTGACCTTATGCTCCCGGGAACGGATGGCATGACACTATGTAGAAAATTCAGGGAAATGCGCATGGTTCCAATTATAATGCTTACTGCCAGAGGAGAAGAAGCCGACAGAATACTGGGACTTGAAATGGGGGCAGATGACTATGTATCAAAACCTTTTAGCCCAAGGGAATTAATGGCAAGGATTAAGGCAGTCATGCGCCGTGCAAACCTGTATAATAAATCGGAACAGGTAAATATCAAATATCCTGGTCTGGAAATAATGTCTGACCTCAGAAAAATACTTGTAAACGGCAGTGAAGTAGAATTAACTCCCAAGGAATTTGACCTTTTGTATTATCTTGCACAAAATCCCTTAAAGGTTTTCTCCAGAGAGGACTTATTATCTGCTGTTTGGGGATGTGATTATTATGGTGATCAGCGTACAGTAGATGTGCATATTAGAAGACTGAGAAAAAAACTAGCCCCATTAAAGCATGAATACCTGTCAACAGTTTGGGGTATTGGCTATAAATTTACTCCACCATTAAAAGTAAAGGAAGTATCCTATGAATAGATACATATATAAAGGCAAGGAATGGGTTAATAAAATTGTTCCCGTTTTAAGGAAACTTGGCATAGGCTTAAAACAATTTCTCCTGAATCAGTATCATAAAAACATATATACGCAGATCCTGTTCACAAACATTACATGCTTCTTCATCTGCTTTGCCATATTAACGGTATTCTTTGATTTTTCCGTAAAGAACATAGTATATCATCAAATTGAGCAGGAGTTAATACAGAAATCAACCCGCGTAAATTATGCCCTGCTTAAACAGGAAGACCTATATAAGCTAAATCCTTCCAAAAGCACAGATGCTGACTCCGCAGAAAATCAGCATGAACAGATTAAGTTTTTGTCAGAAATATTCCATGTGAAGATTACCATTTTTGACAAATCAGGCAACATAATAGCCACATCGGCACAGCAGGAGGTAGTTCCAGGCACCAGGGTAGATGAAAGGTTCACTGAGATTATATCCAGCGGTGAAGCCAAAACTACAAAGATTACCGACCCTAAAACAGGAGAACTTACATTTGTGGCTGCTGTTCCAATGGGTGACAGCAAGGATAATATTGTCAACGGAATACTGCTGGAATACATCCCTACTAAAATCAGCACCAGCATTGCAGGTACACGGCTGTTTTTAATATTGATTGGAGTAGTACTGCTCATTACAGTCATATTCATATCTGTGCCGCAGGCTAGCCGTATTTCCAAGCCCATCTCCGGATTAAGCGTCTATGTAACTGAAATCAACAGCGGCAACTACATGAAGCAGGAAAACGCCATGGTTACCGATGAAATGAAAACGCTAAATGAGCAGCTTAATAAACTGGCAGAAAAGATGCAGGCCATGGAAAAGCAAATTGAGAATACTGAAGATGAAAGGGCGAAGCTGTTTGCAGATATATCCCATGAACTTCGCACCCCGTTAACTACCATACAGGGCTTTACAGAGGCAATTCATGATGGAGTAATCAAGGACAAGGATTTGCTGGACAAGTATGTAGAGATTATTTACAACCAGACTATACACATAAACAGACTAATAGATGATATGCTGCAGTTGAGCCGTCTGGAAAGCGGCAGCATGAGGCTTGAAAAATCCCCATTGGACCTTACAGCTGTAACAGCCCATGTTGTTGAAACCATGGAGAACATGGCTAAATCTGTAAACACAACCATTACTTTTGAATCCAGCAGCAAGCAGGCAATAATACTGGGAGATATAGACAGAATTGAACAGATACTTAAAAACCTCATTTTAAATGCTATAAATGCTACAGAAAACGGAAACATAGAAGTAAGAATAAATGCCTTCAACGATGAGTATATACTGTCAGTTAAGGATGATGGAGTTGGAATACCGCAGGAAGATATACCACACATATGGGAAAGGTTTTATCAGAGCACGGTGCAGAAAAGCAACAGGAAAAAACAGGGAAGCGGCTTAGGGCTAGCCATAGTAAAGCAGCTTGTTCATCTCCACAATGGCAAAATACACGTAGAAAGCAAACTGGGTGTAGGAACAACCTTCTACGTGCACTTTCCAGCTCTCTAAAAAAGCACCCCCTAAGCTTCAGTCCGGCTTTTGGGGTACTTTTTATTTCTTACCCTCATCACAAGGCAGTGTAACCAAAACTTCAAACCCTCTTCCTTCTTCAGTATTGTAATGAATACAACCATTTGCCTTATGGACTCTTTCCTCTATACCCTTCAGCCCGTTGCCCTTAATGAAACTGCTGCAGCCTATGCCATTATCCTTTACGCTTAGCTGTATCCCATCTTTCACCTTAAGGGTTATATTTATTTCACTGCATTTACTGTGCTTAATGCTGTTGGTCAGGCTTTCCTTAATTGTTGCATATATTATGCTCCTTTTTTCAAAGGGAAGCTCCTCCACCTTTTCATCAATGTGAGATGTTATGTTTATGCTGGATGAATCATTTATGTTGTCAATAAGCTCCTTCAGTGAAGCTGTAAGCCCCTTTGAAAGGTCCTCTTCCTTTAATGTATATACAGCCTTCCTAAGGCTGTTCATGCTCTCCCTGACAAGAAGCTGGCATTTATCCAGAAGCTTTCCGGCTTTTTTCTTATCCTCGTCCAGTATGTTTCTCACTACATCCAGATTCATGCTCAGTGCCACCAGGCTGTGGCCCAAGTTGTCGTGAATGTCCTGGGCTATTCTGTTTCTCTCCCTGGTAATGGTCAGTTCCTCTATTTCCTTATTAAGCTCTAGTACCTTGTTTCTTTCCCTCAGTAAGGCAACATAGGAAAATATGCTGACACTGAAGAAGGATACCATGAGCAGCTTAAATACAACTGCCATGGAATATTCCCTGATTGCCTTCAAAACGCCTATCCTCTCCAATACACTGCCCAAGTCAGCAAAGAATCCATAGTAGCTTACAAACAGTAAAACAAACACATTTAAGGCATATAAAGCCTTTACGGCCCTTTTGTCTATTATCCAGGGTATTTCAAACATTACTACATATAAATAGACCTCCAGATAGCCGTCTACGAAATACTGGAGTATTCCTCCAATTATAATCGATGTTGCAACAGATATATAGTAAATCATATCTGTTTTAATTTTTCCCTTAAACCTTAAGGTATCATTTGCTGCTGCAAATAGGAACAGTGAAAGAAACAGCATTAGATTTCCAAAATCCCTATAAAATCTGGCAACTATTATTATGATAAAGGTTATATAGAGTATTCGCCTTATCAATTGCATATACTTCCACCACTTTTTCATCGCATACCACCTGATATCTTTTATTCTAATATTGTGTATCTTCCTTTATTATGTGGCCCTTCTGCCTTATGCGGTTAAAGTAGCAAACTGCAAATAAGCACAGCAAAACAGCCATTATTCCCTTTATATGAAATCCAGCTTCGCTGCCTAAGTTTTCATAGATATATCCGCCAGCTACAGGTCCCAGCATTCCGCCTATTCCAATGGCAAACTTATATTTTCCGTAGTTTTTTCCCCTCTGGTTTTCTCCTACAATGTCCATGACAAGTCCTGATTCAGCAGGGCTTTTAAGTATTGAAAATATGGACATTATTGTGTGAACAGCTAGAAAATACCTATAGCTTTTTACTGCAGGAAGAACAATGCATAGTATTCCATTGGCTATAATGCTTGCAACCAATATCTTCTCCCTGCCATACTTATCAGACAGCATTCCAAACCTTTTAGGCAGAAATAATGATAGAACAGCGCCAGGGAAAAACAGATATGCCATAAGTTGTAGTTCGTCAGTTATATTATCAGCTATATATATCAGATAGGTATGATCTGTCAGGCTAAATGCAAAGGCAAATAATCCCATGAGTATTAAAAACACGTTAAAATCCCTGCTTGTCCTTACAGCCTCTTCCCTGGAACATGGTTTTAAGTCCTTTGTCTCCTTTAATCCTGTCAGTGCACAATAAAGGCTAATGAAGCCTGTTGTCAAATACAGCAAAAAGGCAGGTTTAAAAGAGCCTTTGAAGAACATGACCAAATTGAACCCCAGTATAACCCCTGTTAAATCCCCTTTGTTTATGGACTCATCCAATATACCAAAGGTTTCCGACCTGTTTCCTCCATGGCTTAAATCTGATACTGCAGTATTAATGCTTACCCAAAGGAAGGTGCTGGCTATCCCCTGAAAAATCCTTGCAGCCATCAGATGCTGAAAATCGTCCCCTAATAAAAACAGCATATTTACAAGGCAGTAAAAGGCTATACCTAATACAATCCCGGGTTTCCTTCCCTTTTTATCTATAAACAGCCCCACAACAGGTCTTATTATTATAGCAAATAGAGTAAAGGCTGAATACATAAATCCTACTTCCACTACAGATATGCCTGAAAAGTAGGCATAAACAGGAAAAAGAAATCCTATAAAGGAAAGTGGAAATGATATAAAAAATACAGTTTTCCTCAAGGCCTTCAGATTATCCATAATATACCCCCTAAAACTTGTTTTAGTATATTATAGATAAAAAAGGCCCTTCCTCCATCAGACCAAAGTAATCATTTTGGTAATAACTTATATATGACTTTAGTAATAAGACAAGGGGACGGTTCTGTTGTCTTATTTTAATCCTTTAATCATCAATGCCAACTGTGTCCTGTCCCTTATCTCCAGCTTGTCCAGTATTTTAGTTACGTAGTTTTTAACCGTTCCTTCAGTTATGTACAGCATTTGGCTTATTTCCCTATTGCTCTTCCCTTCCCCTATAAGCTTTGCTATTTCCAGCTCCCTGGGCGTAAGCCTCTTAAGTATATCCTCCTTTCTGTCACCCTTCCTGTCCACTACTGCACTGGCTATGGTCTTGGCCACATCCCCATGGAGCATTATGCCTCCGCTGTTAACCGATTTAATTATATTCACCAGCTCCTTTGAGCTTACATCCTTTAATATATAGCTGTCAGCGCCGTTTTTAAGGCCCTTGAATATGTATTCATCCTCATTGAAGGTTGTAAGTATTATTATTTTTATATTTGGATGCTTCTCCTTAATAACCTTGGTTGCCTCTACCCCGTCCATAACAGGCATTCTTATGTCCATGAGAATTACATCTATTTCTTCTTTTTTGAGGAAATCTATAGCCTCTTCTCCATTATTGGCTTCACCTGCAATTTCAATTTCATCATAAAGGTCCAACATAAGACTTAAACCTTCTCTAATAAGGGCTTGGTCATCAACTATAAGAACTTTAATCATATTTCACCTCCTGTTACTTCATTATTATTAACTGAAACAGCATTTATATAAACAGCGGGCTGGCATATTGGCCAACCCTACAAAATCCCTGACTTAAGTTATTGTCAATTGAAATAAGACAAAAGAACCGTCCCTCTGTCTTACTCTGTCTTATTCCTCCTGGTCTGTTATTATTATTGGGCCTTCCCTGGTTATGGCAATGGTATGCTCATACTGGGCTGATAGGCTTCCATCTATGGTTCTTGCAGTCCAGCCGTTGTCATCTATTACACATTCATATCTGCCTATATTTATCATTGGTTCAATAGTAATAACCATGCCTTCCACAAGCCTGGGACCCCTTCCCGGGATTCCAAAGTGGGGAACCTGTGGCTCCTCATGCATATTCCTTCCTATTCCATGGCCTACAAAGTCCCTTACAATGGAAAATCCTTCTCCTTCCACGTAAGTCTGTATGGCATGGGATATATCTCCAATCCTGTTGCCTACAACAGCTTTCTCAATTCCAATATATAGTGCATTTTTGGTTACTTCTAAAAGCTTCCTTGCTTTTTCCGATATGTTGCCTACAGCGTAGCTCCAGGCTGAGTCAGCAAGATAGCCATCCAGGTTGACTACCATGTCTATGGTAACTATGTCTCCATCCTTTAGAGGCTCCTTCCTTGGGAATCCGTGGCATATTTCATCGTTGACGGATGCACAGGTGGCAAATTGATACCCCTTGTATCCTTTCTGCTCAGGATAGCCTCCATGGCTTATAATGTATTCCTCAACAAACTGGTCTATTTCATAAGTGCTTATACCTGGTTTAATCATCTTTGCAATTTCCTTGTGTACATTTGCCAGAAGCTTCCCTGCTTTTTTCATCTTTTCAATTTCTTCTCTGCTCTTAATATAAATCATATCCATTTCCTTTCTATAAATAATATTCTAGTTATGAATCCTTATATTAGCTTGGTTCAGCAAAGCTATGAACCTGGCATCATTCCTCAAGCTGTCCAAATCCTTATCCGCTTTCGCCATTTCTATAATCTGGGGATATAGTAAAATGGCTTTTCTTAAGTCCTTCATGGCCTTATCCTTTTCGCCAAGCCTTGCATAGCAGCATGCCCTATTATAGTATAGGTATTTGGCATAAGGATTGTTCTCTATTCCCTCTGTCAATACTTCAATGGCCTTTAACAGATTCCCCTCTTCTATGTATATTGCTGACATATTAAGATAGGAATCGGAATACTTATTGTTTTCCCTTATGGATTTATCATAGTATTCCAATGCTTTCTGATGGTCTCCCATTTTTTTATATATAACTCCCATATTGAACAGAGCCCTAAAGTAGTTAGGGTTAATTTCAAGGCTCTTTTTAAGCATTTCCAGAGACTTTTCCAGTTCATTCCTCTCTTCATATATGGAGCCTATGTTGTTATAAGCAATATAGTCATCTGGCTTAAGGCTTATAACCTTATTATAGTAGTATATGGCCTTTTCATCATCCCCCTTTTCATCAAATATATTTGCTATGTAAAAATAAGCTCTATCATAAAAAGGATCTATCTCTGTAGCCTTAAAATAGCACTTTAAGGCACTTTCCACATCCTTTAATCTTTCATACATTGTAGCCATTCCGTAAAATGCCCCTGCCTGCCTTTCATCCAGTTCAGTAATCTTTCTATAGGCTCTTAGTGCCTTTTCGGGAAGATCCAGCTCATCATATATTATTGCAATATTGTATAGAATCTGTATGGTTTCATCCTTGTCCCCCTCAAATCTCAGTGCTCTGTTATAGAACCTGACAGCCCTTTCCCTATCACCATCCAGATAGGAGTTTTCCGCCAGAATAATATAGTTCTTCCTTCTGTCTTTATTGCTTAACTGTCTGCTCATACTTCTACACCTCTAATTCATTTATATAAGTATAGTTTATCACAAATTTACATGAATATATTACTATAATATATTATATAGAATTTGGAATAATATCTATAATAATTTACATAAAAAATAAGCAGCCTAAGCTGCTTATATCTGAAACTCCCCTATTTGTCTGCAGTTTACACCATCATGAGCCATATACAGATTGTCTGCAATGATCCACTCTCCGTTTATGCCTATGGTCTTTGCCAGTTCAACAAAATAATACATCACTATGCCTGCATCCATAAGGTCTGTTTTACCCTCCTCAGAAACCTCCAATAGCAGTATAACCTTGTTGTTTTTCAGGATAAATCTCCAGGGCTGTTTATTGTAGTTTGAAGGAGCAAACCTGATGTAGTAGAAAAGGTCATCCAGTCCTCTTCTCTCCAGCTCTTCTATAGATATGGGTCTTCCCAGTTCCTCATCATATACTATATCCTGAATGCTCAGCCTTGGGCTGAAAGGCTCCTCGACAAATGGGTTTGAAGCTTTTGGATACCCTATGGCTATTATGTATCCGATATTTTTGTTGTTTTCTCCAAAGGCTTCAGACTTAACTTCCTTATCTACATTCTTGACATTTATCCAGCAGCTTCCCAGGTTTAACTTGCTTAGCTCCGTCATAAGCTTTTCTGCGTAGTAAGAAGCGTATATAATTGATTCATTGCTTACCTTCTTTAGCCTTATGCCTATATAGTGAGGGCTTTTTATCATAACCCCTGAATATCCTGCCAACCCATCAAGCAATCTATATACCTTATCACCATCCTCAAACAGTACAAAGTTAAAATGCTTATTTTCATCTTCCTTTTCCAATTGGTCAAATAAACCTAAAATCTGTGCTTTTACATCTCCCGTAATTTCCTTGTTCTTATATTCCCTTACAGATCTCCTGTTCTTAAGAAAATTGCTCATTAACATAATACCACCCCTTTTTATTGCTTATATAATATATACCACTTAAAGGGTGAAACTAATCTATTTCAAAACCTTATAGCACTAAATAATTCAATTATATGTGATATCAAAAATAGATGTACTATCAAAGCAGAACCTGCTCCTACAACAATGCCTGCCACCACATCTGTCGGATAATGCACTCCCAGATAAACCCTTGATATTCCTACCAATAAAGCCAGCGCCAATACAAATATGCTCAGCACAGGCATGTTTATTGCTACAACTGTAGCTACTGAAAAGCTGGCTGATGTATGGCCCGAAGGAAAAGAATAGTCCTTCAGTTTTATGCCAAATGTATTTAAATTCTTAAGTACATTGTAAGGTCTGTCTCTTCCTAGAAGGCTTTTCAGGCTGTAGGTTATAGTCTGGCTAATAGCCAGTGTTGTTGCAGATTCAATGCCAATACGCCTTGTCTCCTTATCTCCAAATGCTAAAAGCAAAAATGTAAAGGCTGATATAAAAACTGCACTGCCCATATTTGTAAATTTAACCATAAATCTATCCAGAAATTTAGTCTTCATCTTTTCGTTTATAAGCTCAATAAAAACTTTATCAAATTTCTTAAATATATTCCTCATATGCCTCACCTTTAATAAAATTCGTATTACTCTATTTACGTCTAAATGATATAATCATTATTATGCTTTTTAACAGAAGAAATCTATGATAAATTAATATATAGTATTGTCTATCTATTATACTATATTTTACTTAAAAGAAGTAGGTGTAGTCATGAATTTGAGCATTGAGCAGAAAAAAGCCATATGCCATTTAAAAGGCCCTGCGCTGGTGCTGGCAGTTCCAGGAGCTGGCAAAACCACTGTACTTATCCATAGAACTGCAAACCTCATTCTAAATCACAACGTATCTCCTGAAAGCATATTATCCATAACCTTCTCCAGAGCTTCTGCAAGGGATATGGAAGAAAGGTTTAAAAGGCTATATGTAGATATTACCCAAGTACCTGTACATTTTTCAACAATTCACAGCTTCAGCTACAGCATCATCAGGGAATATGCTTTCAAAAACAGAATAAGGTATGCCCTTATAGAGGATGAAAACAATGAGCCAAACAAATTCAGTCTTCTCAAAAAAATATATTTTACAGTCAATAAAAGCCAGATAACTGAGGAAAGGCTGGAAACACTTCTAAACTCCATTGGATACATTAAAAACATGATGATTACTCCAGGGGAGTTTTTAAATCATAATAAAATCGATATAAAAAATTTTGAGGATATATTTACAATATACGAAAGCTACAAAAAGTCCAATAATTTACTGGATTTTGATGATATGCTTACATTATGCCTTGATATTCTGAAACAAGATAAACATATACTGGATAAATACAGAAGCAGGTTTGATTATATTCAGGTAGACGAAGGCCAGGATACATCGAAGGTGCAGATGGAAATAATCAAAACCATTGCCCATCCTAAAAACAACCTGTTTATAGTGGCTGATGATGACCAGTCCATATACAGCTTTAGAGGTGCTTATCCCAGGGGGCTTTTGAACTTCCGCAAGACATATAAGGATGGAAAACTGTTTTTCATGGAAACCAACTACAGATCCAGCAAAAACATAGTATCAGTATGCAACAATTTTATTAAGGTAAACAAGCTGAGGTATGACAAAAATATAATAGCTGCAAACCCTCTTCATGAGCCGATAAAAATAGTAAAGGTAAAATCGGTACTTGACCAGTATGAATATATAATAGGCGAACTTAAAAAACATGGAGATTATTCAAATACAGCCATACTGTACAGGAATAATATCTCTTCCGTCGGGATAATTGAGTATCTTGAGAGAAACAACATTCCCTTCTATGTAAAGGATGTAAAGCTGAAGTTTTTCAATCACTGGGTCTTAAAGGATATATTTGATTTCTTCATGTTAGCCAAGGATACCTCAAATGTTGAATGCTTTGAAAACATATATTATAAGATGAATGGATTCATTTCAAAAAACCACCTTAGCCATGTGAAGGCCAGACGAGGAGAAATGTCAGTATTTGACACATTACTGGATATGCACGGATTAAATGAATTCTACAGGAAGAATTTCCTGGATTTAAAGCTGAATTTCAAGAAGCTTTCTCAAATGAAACCCTATGAGGGAATTAATCATATCGAAAAGGCTTTAGGCTATGAGGATTATCTTAAGGAGAACTCCATTAAATTCGGATATACATTTGATTCCGTCAAAAACATGCTGACATATTTGAAAATTATATCCGAGCCTTTAAATACCGCTGATGAGCTTTTAATAAGGCTGAAGTATTTAAACCACACCATATCCCAGTCAGTAAAAATTAAAAAAGGAGTAACCCTTTCAACTGTTCATTCAGCAAAGGGCCTTGAGTTTGACAGGGTTTTCATGGTGGACTTAATAGATGGGGAATTTCCTCCTGCAAACACCATAGATGAATTCAATAAGGGAAACATTGAGTTTCTGGAGGAGGAAAGAAGGCTTTTCTATGTTGGCATGACAAGGGCTAAAAAGGATTTGTTTTTAATTACTCTGGATAATAAAAACGAAAAGCAGGTAAAGCCCTCCAGGTTTTTAACTGAACTTGAAAGCTTAAGGTTCTGAAATGTCAAAAGGCAGCTTAGCTAGCTGCCTTAAGAATGCTTTTCTCTATTGAAATTACTCTGTTCTTTGATTCTGATACATGCTTGTCATCTACTCCGTCAAATACTACCTCTGGAAAACTCATTAGAAGTCCAACAACCTGACCTGGTTTTATTTCATTATCACTTATTATATATTTTTTCGGCAAAGTTATTACACCCATTCCCATTTTTAATTCTATAGTCGCTATATCGTCATTTACACAAGATATTACTCCTTCTATATACCTTTCTGATGGTGCATTTCTAAAGAAATCCATAGTACCCCTCCTTTTTATAATCTTGTGATTACTGGAGGAAATAAGCTTTATACAATGCCCTGGTTAAAAAATTGTCTTCCTCATTTTAATTATATCACTTTTTTCACAATAAATCTGTTTTTTATGAATAATATTTTACAATTTATTTGGAATACTATTAACGAAGTACTTACTTATAAAAAGAAAGAGGAGGTTCACAGTGGCTAAAAAAGGCAACGCTAAAAACAATAACAAGAATAACAACACCAAGAATAACAACAACAAAAACATAAGCAATAACAAAGACGACAACAATAGCGACAACAAATAGGAATAAATCAAAGAACCCTTTTTAGGGTTCTTTGATTTGTTTCTTTAAATTCCTCTATTCCCATGTAGTCAACGCTGAAGAACCCATCTTCTCCCAACATGAAGCTTTCTGAACTGTAAGGTTCTCCATTTATGGATATATGCACATTTTCCACCTTATAAAAGCTGCCTATTGTATTCACTATGCTTTTCAATATTTCAATTTCCATCTCTGTATCCACATCAGCAGCAATCTCATTGGAAAAGTCTATCCTTACAATTTCCTTTCCCTTATCCAGCACAATGGAGTTGATGTCTGTATCCTCTGCTATTACAGCCAGAAGCTCATCATATTGGGGGTTCTTCATGTTGTATTCCAGTATGTCTGTTATGTTTCCATTGGTTTCAAATTCAATTTCCCTGTTTACATAAGCTGAATTTCTGCCGTCAATGGTTGGATAATAAAATCTGATGTCCATTTTAAGCGGCCCTTCTTCCACCTTTTCCAGAAGAGTTTTTATCTCAAACCCGCTTTCAACATATACTGTGCCTACATATCCTATTCCCGCTGCATAATAGTCCTTCTGTACTTTCCCTTCTCCAAATTTAGTGGTAACTTCAAGGGCCTTTAGATTACCATAGGGAGTGTCTATATCCACATTGTCCCCTGTAATGGTTCTTGTATAGCCATCATGGGTTTCCCATGAATTTCCAACTTCCAGAGGCTCTTTCAACAATATATTATTCATGGTTTTGTCTTTTCTAAGTACATTTTCAATATGATAGAACTTATCCTCACTGTATATCTCCCTTAACTCTCCATTTTCATATTCCAATACCCTTACCATGGAATAATCATTGTAGGTGGTTTTAATCTGAATTCTGTTGCCTTCTGAAAACTCAGTAAAAATGCGCTTCTCTGAAAACTCATTGTTGACGCCTATATATTGCATTAATAAATTTTCCCTAAAGGGATAGTAGTCTTGAATAGTTAAAGTACTTATCATAGGCTGATTTTCAATGGCATCCTGCCTGGTACATCCTGTAATGAAAATCAGTAAGGCAATAAATAGCATTGATAATTTCTTCATAAACTTCACCTTGAGAACCTTTCTTAATTATTTATCTAATATTATATTGCTAAAAAAATTAAAAAATATGTTATAAAATCTCAACGTCAGGCTTAAATTTATATATAACATCCTTTCTTTCCACTATGATAACAGCTTTTTTTGAAAGGTCCTCATCTTCCCTGATGCTCAGTAAAAGCTCCCTGTTTGGATTTATTGCAATAGGATTTCCAACCATTTTGAGCATGGACAAATCCCCTGTGGTATCCCCATAGGCATAGCTTAAATCCAAGTCCACGTCATATTTTTCAAGAAATTCCGATAGGGTTTTGAGCTTGTTTTCGGAATCCCACATTTTTTTGATTTCGCCTGTAAAGTTGTTGTTTTCATCTACAAGATAGGTAGTGCCTCTATACTCTGTAGCCCCGTATTTTTCAGCCATCTTTGATACCAGAAAATCAGGGCTTCCGGATATAAAAAAAACCTTATGACCATTTTTCTGATGCCACCTTATCCTCTCCCTTGAGTATTTATATACCATATCTCCATTTAAATTTATTACCTGTGAGGCTATAAATTCAATATAGGACTTGTTCACTCCCCTTAGCTCCTCAATATATACCTTTCCCAGGGCCTCCAGGTAATCGTCAAAATTCCCGTACCTCTTGTCCCATTCCTCATATACAGGTTTAATTCTGCTATACCACACTGAAGGGTTCACTATTTCATACTTAATCAGTTTCTTAAAATGCTCTATCATTAGCGAATTTCTAAAGATTGTTCCATCAATGTCGAAAAAAGCTGCTATGTTCCCCACTTTATCACCTTTTTCTTTTTATTTTATTATATACCCAAAGCATTAAAAGATGAAATATTTCCAGCAAGTATTTCCGAATATTTAGTATAATGATATCAGGAAGGCTATTATTTTTTAGGGGGTTTTGTATGCACATAGGCTGCTTGATATTATTATTGGTATTAGTATTAGTATTAATATTAGTATTTGTAATATTAACCTTTATAGGCTCCATTATAACTGCAGGTTTTCTTATTCCCTTCCTGCCTGTAATGGCAATTGCTTTTATACTCTATATTATATTCAAGAAGCGTAAATAGCACAAAAACCTCTTAGACTGTTCTAAGAGGTTTTAATTATCATGTTCTAGCTTCAAATTTTGTACTGCATTTAGGGCAGGTTATTCGTATTCTGCCTTTTCCCTTTGGAACCCTCAGTGTCTGATTGCATTGGGGGCACTTCAAAAACCTGTGGGTTTTCATATCCTTTAAGCGATTTTTCCTGCTGTTTAATTTACTCGCCAATGAATTATACCAGTTCAGGAAAGCTGCATTTTCCCTTGCTCTGGCTGCGGTATTTCTGGAGATAACTCTGAATACAGCATATATTAGTATTGCCAGCGCAACAGTATTCAACAGCTCAAAATCTGTAATAATGCCGATAAACGTAACTGCAATGCTCAATAACAAAAGGGCTTTATAAAGATGGTCTATTCCGTAGCGTCCGTTCATGAATCTTCTCAACCAGTCCATATGATTACCCCTGTTCCAATATATTAAAAGCTTGCAGCTATTAGCTGCAAGCTTTACTATGGTGCTCCTTCAGGGACTCGAACCCTGGACACCCTGATTAAGAGTCAGGTGCTCTACCAACTGAGCTAAAGGAGCTTGCTCAATCAACATTATTAATTATATAATGTTTGATTGAATTTGTCCATAGTTTTTTTTATTTTTTATTAAAAATTTTTGTCGAGGAAAAACAATGCTATAGTTCCCGGTCCAGAGTGAGCTCCTATTGCACATCCTATGTTGTTTATGACAAATTCCTTTGTTCCGTATTTCTCTTCAATCATATTCTTAAGCTTTACAGCATTTTCATAATCATCGCCGTGGCTTATGCCAATTACCTGGCTGCTTAAATCTGCTCCTTTAGCCCTTTCATCCATCAGTTCAAGCATCCTCTTTAAAACCTTTCCCCTTCCCCTGACCTTTTCCAGGGGTCTAAGCTTTCCTTCCTCTGTAACATCCAGTATAGGCTTAATGTTCAAAAGACCGCCCATGAAAGCCTGAGTTCTTGTAACCCTTCCTCCTCTGAATAAATACTCCAGATTATCCACTGTAAATATATGGTTTATATGCTCTATGTAGAAATCAAGCATTTTAAGTATCTCTTCCTTGTTTTTGCCTTCCTTCGCCATTTTGGCTGCTTCATATACTATAAGCCCAAATCCTAATGATGCGCTTTTGGAATCAACTATGGTTAAATCCAGATTGGGGTATTTATCCAGCAGCGAATCCCTTGTCAGTACAGCTGACTGGTAAGTGGCAGACAATCCTGATGAAAAGGCAATGTAAATTGCACTTTCTCCGTTTTTAGCTATTCTTTCAAATTCCTCCTCAAATGCTTTTGGAGGTATTTGGGCAGTTCTGTAGTGCTTTCCTGCTCTCATGTTATCATACAGGGTTTTTGGCTTAATGGTAACATTGTCCAGATACTCTTCGTCATTGTCTATAACAATAATGGGGAAAACATATATATCATATTCCTTTATTATACTTTCGGGTAAGTCACATCCGCTATCGGTAAGTATCCTTAAGGTCAATAAAATCCCTCCTGTACTTCTAAATTTTTCTATTTATCATATATATAATACCATTACATAAAAATATTTAAAACCTAATTTTAAAAATATCTGCATATATTATCCGTTTTATAAATAGATTATAGTACATAGGTTTTGAGGGGTGGTTTAATTGAAGTTCTTCTTCATAGGGAAAAAGGCTCTCTATTGGGCAATTGGCATAATACTGGTTATTATTGCTCTAGTTTTATTTCTTATTTTCATATAAATATTAAAAAATAAGCAGAATCTGTTATAGATGCTGCTTATTTTGTATCCAGCTCCAGCTTGTAGTATTTCCCAATTAATTCATCCAGCTCTTCACTGTACTTCAGTATTTTTTTTTTATCCTCTTCTTCAACAATCATCCTGTTCAGTATTGCTCTCTTTTTTTCAATTTCTTTCCTTAGTTCTTCCTTCAAATTGTCTAAGTTCATCTTTTCATTCCTTTCACGGGCTCATCTGAGACTGTACTATTCTGCAACAATTACAGTTTAAATTTTGTTATTAAAAATTACAAGCAGTTATATATTATTATAACAATTTTTTGTTACAATATTTATTACAATATTATTAAAACTCTATGGATAATCTTTTACTTTTTATAACAGCTCCTTTAATATATAATTAATTTATAACAACATATGGAGGGATATATATGTCAAAAGTCTTAACCCGTTTTTTAAACTATGTCAAAGTGGAAACCACTTCTGACGAAAATTCAAGTACAGTTCCAAGTACCGCAACTCAGCTGGAATTTGCAAGGCAACTTGCTGATGAGCTTAGAGCAATTGGACTTAAAGATGTAACAGTTGATGAAAATGGCTATGTAATGGCTACACTCCCTTCAAATATGAAAGAGGATGTGCCTACTATAGGATTCATTGCCCATATGGATACCAGCCCGGACATGTCAGGAAAAAACGTAAACCCTAAGGTAGTGGAGAATTACGACGGAAAGGACATAGTTCTGAATGAGGAAAAAAATATAGTACTATCAGTTTCAGAATTTCCAGAGCTTAAAAACTATATAGGTGAAACCATAATTACTACTGATGGAACCACATTACTGGGCGCAGATAACAAAGCAGGCATTGCTGAAATAATAACTGCAGTTGAACACTTAATAGAGAACCCTGATATTCCACACGGGACTGTAAAGATAGCCTTTACGCCTGATGAGGAAATAGGCAGGGGTGCTGACCATTTTGATGTAGAAAAGTTTGGTGCTGATTTTGCATATACGGTAGATGGAGGGCCAATGGGGGATTTGAACTATGAAAATTTCAATGCAGCATCTGCAAAAATAACCATCCAGGGGTCAAACATCCATCCAGGCTCTGCCAAGAACCTTATGGTCAATTCAATACAAATAGCCATGGAACTGCATGGAATGCTTCCTGTAAATGAAAGGCCAGAATATACAGAAATGTACGAAGGATTCTTCCACCTGACAGATTTAAACGGAACTGTGGAAAAAACCGAAATGTCATATATAATAAGGGACCATGACATGGATAAATTCAACAGCAAAAAGGAGCTGATGAAGAGAATAGTTGAGTTTTTGAACTATAAATATGGAAACATAATCACTCTGGACCTTAAGGATTCCTATTACAACATGAAGGAAAAGATAAAAGAAAGAATGGAAATCATAGAAATTGCCAAGAAAGCCATGAAAGAGGCAGGTATTACCCCTCAAGTAAGCCCTATTCGAGGAGGCACTGACGGAGCAAGGCTTTCTTACATGGGATTGTACTGCCCAAACATTTTTACAGGAGGGCATAATTTCCACGGAAAATATGAATACATTCCTTTAATAGGAATGGAAAAGGCTGTGGAGGTAATACTTAAAATAATAGAATTAAATGCTAAAGGAAATTTCTGATTATATAAACTGTTATTGGGTATAAAATTTTCACAATGCTGGTAGAATTTTGCATTACCTTAGCCAACATTAGTTTTCAATGATTTTACTCCCTCATATATAAGGCAGATTATGTACAATCTGCCTTATATATTTATATTCAAGCCTTGCAGCTATCTGATTGTGGTATTCTATATACTGTCTAATCCCCCACTTTTCAAGTACTCCCTCAGTACCAATCCACACTTCAGTCCTAACAGGTATATATTCAAATAATTCCTCAACATCCTCATTTATCATCCTTATACATCCAGCGGAAATGTACTTGCCAATGGAAAAGGGGTCGGAATTCCCATGTATTCCGTAGCCCTTATACTTATCAGTTGACAATCCCAGCCATCTTCTGCCCAGGGGGTTATTTAGATCACCGCCTCTTACGGGCTTATATTTTCCTCCCATTCCACCCCAGTAAGGGTCCACTATTTTATTTATAATAGTAAACTTATGGTCTGGCGTTGGTGAAGAATGCTTTCCCAAGGCTACCGGATATTTCCTGTATACTTCTCCGTTTTTATAAACCGTCAGTATCTTCTTCGTTTTGTTTATGACTATTATCCATTCCTTTTCATTAAACTCCTCTGGAACTATATCGCAGACCTTTTTGTTCTTTTCGGTTAACGCCTTCATTGTCATGCTGCCAACAATGCCATCTACCACAAGGTTGTTTTCAGCCTGAAATCTCAATACCTGGTTTCTGTCCTCCAGCACGGTTCCGTTGTACCCCTTAGCGATTATCTCCTTAACTATGCTGGCAATATCCTGAGCTGCTTTTCCCATCTCTTCTTCTGTATTCTCCTCTGGCATTTCTTCCACTACTGCCTCAGTTTTCACCGGTACTTCAGATCCAGTAAGCACCTTATCCTGTGATATATCATCAGAAAAAGCCCCTCTTGAAAACAGTATCATCAAGGCTATGAAAATAGCTGTTATTCTCTTTAAATATGCCATCCAAAGTCCCCCTCCCTTTTATATTCTATTCGGGAGGGAAGAAATATTTATTACAATTTGGTTAAATTTAGAAGGGCTTAACTCTCTTCGAATTTTATGCTCCTAACCAGCCTGTCCCAGGCAACACAGGTATTTTTAAATATATTCCTGGCATTTTCCAGATACTCCCCGGGATTTTTCAAAGAAGGGCTGAAATGGGTCAGCAAAAGCTGTTTTACATCACCCTTTTGTGCTAGGCTGGCTGCTTCCGAAAAGGTCATATGCTTATTTCTAACTGCCTTTTCATGGTCTTCTTCATGACCGTAGGTTCCTTCGCATATGAATATATCGCTTCCCTTAATAAAGGGTATAATGGCACCTATAGGCCTTGTATCCGTAATATAGCTTAACTTAATACCCCTTCTCTCTCCTTCCAGCACCATGCCTGGATGGTATAATATACCTTCATATGTTACAGATTTCCCGTCCTGCAATGCCTTCCACAAAAACTTTGGAACTCCGTTTGAAATTGCCTTTTCAACGCTAAACTTAGGCTTTCTGGGTACATATATGCCATATCCTATGCAGGGCACTGAATGGTCGAGTTCAATGGTGGAAATCCTTAAATCAAAATATCCACTGTCTGATACATCCTCCCTGAGCTCTGTACCTTCTTTATTAAAATATACAAAAAAATCCCTTTCTCCTGTTTCTATTATATTGAGCCCATAAGGAATGTATTGAACAGGGACAGTAAGCCCTCTGACAACAGCTTCTATCCCCTTTGGCCCCATTATTGTAATGGGGCTTTCTCTTTCGCTGTTTGCAATAGTTGAAAGAAGCCCAGGAAGACCCAGAACATGGTCTCCGTGTTCATGGGTAATGAGTATAATATCTATGGACTTAAATCCCCATTTAAGCATTCTCATTGAAACCTGGGTGCCTTCTCCGCAGTCTATAAGTATCTTTCTGCCCTTATAGCTTATCAATGCAGACGATAAAAACCTATCAGGCATTGGCATATTGCCTCCAGTACCCAGTAATGCTATATCAATCATATAATATCCTCCTTTATAAAACTTCCATTTATAGCGTGATATTTCTATCACCAATTAGACAAGTCCTTAATA
>ENA-UPAD01000667-UPAD01000667.1-bioreactor-metagenome-genome-assembly--contig:-NODE-667-length-45046-cov-6.496810_pt1 | contig 45046 bp, 39 predicted proteins | sample MGYA00238179_ERZ772710 | MGnify/ENA primary metagenome ERZ772710 (study PRJEB29004, sample SAMN07631245) | bioreactor metagenome | isolation source: Switchgrass digestor | place: USA: Dartmouth...
TCAGAAGCAATAATATTGTTAGAGTCATACTGATTATTCTTTTCATAACAACCTCCAGTTTAAATACCGGAGCGGTATATAGCCATACCGCTCTGATGTTCATTTTTATAAATTACTCAAATGTAACTGCATTTGACAGAGGTCTCATTCCTGAGATACTATCCCATACGAAAACTTTTACGTAATGACCTGTCACATCTGCCGGTAGTTTGAATCCTGCGTTGAAGTTGTATGTCTGGCCAGCTCCAACTTTACCTTCAATATACGAGATGTTCTTTACCGAGTTGTCAGCTGAATAAAGAGCTACAATCAGACAGGCATCTCTTACAGCTTCACCATTGTTGGTTATATTCACACTTGCCCTCAAATCAGCCAAAGCAACCAGTTTGGTAAGTGTATTGCCCGCTGCGTCTTTAAAGACAGGTTCTCCGACAATAAACTGTCCTTCTCCGTAGTTTTCCAGGCCATTTGCGATGAAATGGTCGCTGTGCATTTTCATAGAGTATGGCATACCTTCCATGTAAAAGGCACTATTATGTCCTCCGTTCCTCAAACTATAGACATGTTCAATTCCCATAGATAAAAGGTATTCGTGAGCCTTGACCGTTCCTTGGTAATCTACCATTCCATCCTGAAGGCCACAGTCTAAATAGAAACTATATTCTTTTAACTGTTCTTTTGATAATGACTTCAAAGAGTTAAGCGTATCTTCTGAAAGAGCTCCCATATGGCTTGCAACGGAAGAATACAAATCAGGGAAGGAAGTTCCTATCTTCATTGCACCGTAGCCGCCCATTGATATCCCCGTAATTCCTCTGAACTTTCTGTCTTTTAATGTACGGTATTTGGAGTCAATCTCTTCCCGTATTTCAGAAGTTATATGTGTTTGCCATGGTCCGGTTCCATCATGGTTCTCGGGATTATACTCAGTATCTCTGTAAAAACTCTGTTTTCCTGAATCCGGCATGACAACTATCATTTCCACGATTAAATCATCAGCTATCCACTGGTCCATATGATCCTGAATACGGTCAACATTGACAAAAGAACTGCTTGAGGAATTTATACCATGTAATAAATATACTACAGGATATTCTTTAGATGTGTTTTCCCAGTATCCTATCGGCAAATAAATGCTATAAGTAAGTTCTCTGTCAAATAATTCTGAATAGTAACTGACAGAATAACAACGGCTCCAGTTACCACGCTCATACATAGTATCCCCAACAAGAATATAGCAAATTTCAATGTCACCATCCATTATTGTCTCTTCTGTTCCCGTATCTTTATTAGTACCGGTAATAGTCCTTTTTGCAGAGTACCAGTAACCACCTTCATCATCTATATAATAACCTGCCTTGGTGTCAGTCACGCTAATAGAAGTATATTTATCGAAATACTTCTGTATTTCAGCAATTCTTCCTTCTTTATCCATACCATTGTTGTTATACCCATCATAAACAGTCTCAGCAAATAGTTCTATATTCCCACTTTCAATTGCTTCCTTTTGTTTTGCTACAACGGCCTCAAATGGGGCTGAGGTAACCGGTGTGCTCGGAAGTCCCTTTACCTTACGAACAGCCAAATCATTTCCACAAATGGCTATAGGTCTTCCTGCATAAAATCCTCCGAAACTGTTGTTATTATATATTCTGATTGCTATTTCATTTTCTCCCCCAAAATTAAGAACATTTGCCGGAATAGCATATTCCCTTTGAATCTCCCAGTAAGATTTTTCAAATTTCACCTGTGCTGCAGAGTCTGTGTTTGTATAATCAAATCCTCCGGTTTCTTTAATTTTTGACGTCGGATTTCCGTTACCATCTATAAATCCGCTGGCTGCAACCAGATGTCCATTTATATAGACAACATCGTTATCATCAATGATACCCAATAACAATGTTATTGTCTCTTTGGAGGTAAAGTCAACAGGCAATTCAAATTTCCTGCAAAACCAAGCTTCAGACCAACTTGGGAAAAACTCAGAACCATCTTCCCTGGTAATCGGTAAAAGCCCTCCGGTATCGTCACTGTCATATGGAACAGATACTTTTTCCCATTTACTCCAGGTATCATAATCCGGTAAGATTGCAGCATCTTCATCCTCCCATACAATATTAACCCCGGTGTAAGCAAAATACTGAAACATGTGTCCGTATTTTCTGTAGAGTTTAAAGCTCCATTCTCCATCCAAAGTAACATATTTGCTTGCATCGTCTGAAGCTGCAGAGGTGTTTAACGGTGTAGCCAAGGTGTATGTAAGTACGAGCAATAAAACCATGACAGTTGTTATAGCTTTTCTCATATTATAATTACCTCCCAATTACATAATTTAATTTTTGCATAGTTATGTTACTTTAACTTCAGTCTTCATCCTGTTGCGCTTCAGTTTTATTCTGTTGCAAACCAAGCAATTCGTAAAATGTGGAAAAACTTTACCTTCACCTCCTTCTTCATCTATATTCGCTGCCATAACTCATGAAATTCTCATGCTTAGACTTGCAATCAAAATAAAACGTCATTCAACAGTTCTGTTTATTGAGTGGGTAAAATATTCAAATTCTGTAATGGTTAATTATTAAAACTTTTAATTTATTATGCTGCATTATTTTGAATAAATACAAATTAACCATAGAAGTGCTTTTAATGTGTCCTTAGATAATTAAGGTACATCAAAGATATTAAAAGCTGCTCCTCTAGTATATTTATGAATCTTAGCGCATCACCTTTTATTAAAATGTTATTACAGCTAAAAATATCTTTACTGTCAGATAAGTTGTTATTAGGTCAAAGAATTATGTTAACTAAAACACAGCTAATTATTAAACCTTTTAATTTATTATAACTTTTGGATGAAGATATTGTCAATCTTTTTTATAAGAATTGTGAAGAAAAATACAAAAATTTAGATATACACAGCTCAAAAGGCATTTTCAACTTTCAATAGCAATAAATCCATAGGTAAATAAATCAATAAAAGAAACTAACAGGTAGTTTTACAGAAACTAAGAGGTAAGTTGAAAAAAACTAAAAGGTAATCTGGCAGTAGACGAATTTATTTCCAAACGATTGCCTGGGCATGTACTTATAAATATAAAAACTCCTTCATTCACATATAAATAAGAAAGCTCCTCCTACACTTAGTTACTTTTGTGCAGAAAGAGCTCCTTAAATATTTACTCCTATGGCAGCATGTAATAGAAGAGAGATAGTTCCCTGCTGTCGATTTCTTCCTTTTGTTCTCTACCATACTTCTCTTATACATTCCTCTCTCGCAGCAGCCTGTTGAAGTACTCTGCCGTAGTACTCTACCGCAGTGCCCTGCCGCACTACAATGGTCTATCACATGTCCGCCTTAGCCTGTCTTGCCTGCTCAAGCATCATATCCTTAACCTTCATAAGCCTTGTGAGATTTCCTCTCTCATTTTCATCAAGCTTCATTGTAATATACCTTATTGTCTCTTCAAGCTGGGGTATAAGGACATATTCAAGGGCATTAACCCTTCTTCTGGTTCTCTCTATCTCCTGAGCAAGAAGCTGGGCGCTTTTCTCCATCTGCGAAAGCTCCAATAAATCCGTCAGTATCCGAGACAGAGTGCTAATAGCTGTATCCAGCTCGCTTGACGTTGTTGCGTAACCATATGGATATATATCATCTTCGTTATCACTTGATGTCTCAAAATTCATAACAGGTACATCAACACTCATTATATTCTTTGTAGAAACTGAGAGTGATACACTCTGCTTAGGAAACATGAGTGCTTCATCCAAAACCTCGGAAGACATTACGGCTCTGGCTATTAGAAAGCTCGAATGAACCTTCATCATCGATTCTTCTACCTTCTCACGCAGTTCCTTATTCCTTCTTACCAACTCCAGGAATTTCTTCATCAATTCATCTCTTTTGTCTTTTAAAAGTTTATGTCCCCTGCGTGCTACCTGCAGCCTTTTTTTCAACCTTGTCAGTTCCATTCGTGTAGGGTTTACACGCATAACTGCCATAATGCATTCTCCCTTTCAAATCCCTATTTGTTTAAATTAAGGGGACACACTTTTCTGACAAAAAGTATTCCTCCTGCATTAAGCAATGTCCCCGTCACACTTGTATTTTAACCCTCATCCTTTGGCAAGTACTTTTCAATATACTCATCCCGAATTCTCTTCAATTCTCCGACTGGCAGTATAGAAAGGAGCTTCCAGCCAAGATCAAGAGTTTCCTCTATCGTTCTTTCAGTATCAAAGCCCTGAGATACATATTCTTTCTCAAAAGCATCGGCAAACTTGGCATACAGCTTATCTACATCTGACAAAGCAGCTTCACCAAGTATTACCGCCAGTTCCTTGGATTCCTTACCTCTGGCATACGCTGCAAAGAGCTGGTTCATTGTATCTGCGTGGTCTTCCCTTGTCTTTCCCTTTCCGATACCTTTATCTTTTAAACGTGACAGAGAAGGAAGAACATCGATTGGAGGCATGACTCCCTTCCTGTAAAGTTCTCTGCTCAGTATAATCTGGCCTTCGGTAATGTATCCTGTCAGGTCAGGTATTGGGTGAGTCTTGTCATCTTCAGGCATTGTCAGAATGGGTATCAATGTTATACTTCCATTCTTATCTCTCTTTCTTCCTGCCCTTTCATACATTGTTGCAAGGTCAGTGTAAAGGTATCCGGGATAACCCCTTCTTCCAGGTACTTCCTTCCTTGCAGCGGATACTTCACGAAGAGCTTCTGCGTAATTTGTTATATCCGTAAGTATTACAAGTACGTGCATATCCTTTTCAAAAGCAAGGTATTCAGCTGCAGTCAGCGCCATACGCGGTGTAGATATACGTTCGATAGCCGGATCATTTGCCAGATTCATAAACATTACCGCACGGTCTATGGCTCCGGTCTTCTTAAAGTCAGAAATAAAGAAGTCTGCTTCTTCAAAGGTTATACCTATGGCAGCAAAAACAACTGCAAAACGGCTGTCAGTACCAAGAACTTTAGCCTGCCTTGCAATCTGCGCAGCAAGCTGCGCATGAGGAAGTCCTGAACCTGAAAATATTGGCAGCTTCTGTCCTCTTACAAGAGTATTCAGGCCATCTATCGCAGAAATACCTGTTTGTATAAACTCAGAGGGATAATCCCTGGCTGCAGGGTTCATTGGCATACCGTTTATATCAAGCCTGGTATCCGGTATGATATTAGGACCATTGTCGATAGGTCTTCCAAGTCCGTCAAACACTCTTCCCAGCATATCAATAGATACCGGTAGCTCAATGCCTCTGCCGAGAAACCTTACTTTACTTTCTGCAAGATTTATTCCGGCAGAACTTTCAAATAACTGTACAAGAGCACTGTCTTTATCTACTTCAAGCACTCTGCATCTTCTTGTTTCTCCGCTTGAAAGCTCAATTTCCCCCAATTCGCCAAATTTTACACCCTCGACCTGCCGAACAAGCATCAAAGGTCCTGCAACTTCCGATATAGTCTTATATTCCTTCAGCATATTAACCAACCTCCTTTGACACCAGTGATTCCATCTGCTGGTCAAGGTCTTTTTCTATACTGTCAAATACACTGTCTACTTCATTTTCATTAGTATACTTTGCTCTGCCTATTCTATACCGGACAGGCAGGTTGAACAATTCATTGATACCTGCTCCCTGTTCAAGTGCTTTCTTACCTTTATAGTAGAATGACATTATAAGCTTGAGAATTCTATATTGCTTATGCAATGATGTATAAGTATCAACCTCATGAAAGGCATTCTGATGAAGATAGTCTTCACGTATGGACTTTGCAGCCTCCAATACAAGTCTTTCATTTGCAGAAAGAGCATCTATACCTACAAGTCTTACTATTTCTTCTAATTCAGATTCTTCCTGAAGAAGTCTCATTGCATCAGCTCTTAATGTACTCCAATCCCTTGAAACATGCTCGCTTATCCATTCATCAAGCCTGTCAAGGTAGAGTGAATAACTAAGCAGCCAGTTGATAGCAGGGAAATGTCTCCTGTATGCAAGAGACGCATCAAGTCCCCAGAACACTTTTACTATCCTGAGAGTTGCCTGGGTTACAGGCTCAGAAATATCTCCTCCAGGAGGCGATACTGCGCCAATAGCAGTAATGGAACCTTCCCTGCCGTCAGTGCCAAGAGTAATAACCCTTCCTGCCCTTTCATAGAATTGGGCAAGTCTTGAGCTCAGATATGCGGGATATCCCTCTTCACCGGGCATCTCTTCAAGTCTTCCCGACATTTCTCTTAATGCTTCCGCCCACCTCGAAGTTGAGTCAGCCATAAGGGCAACACTATAACCCATGTCCCTGAAATACTCAGCGATAGTTATTCCTGTATATATTGAAGCTTCACGGGCCGCAACAGGCATATCGGAAGTGTTTGCTATAAGGACAGTCCTCTGCATGAGGGATTCCCCGGTTCTTGGATCCTTAAGCTCTGGAAACTCCATAAGAACGTCAGTCATCTCATTACCACGTTCTCCACATCCTATATATACCACGATATCGGCATCGGCCCATTTTGCTAGCTGATGCTGAACTACCGTCTTGCCGCTTCCAAAAGGCCCCGGAACTGCCGCGACTCCGCCCTTTGCCAGCGGAAACAGCGTATCTATTACCCTCTGTCCGGTGACCAATGGTTCAGAAGGAGCAAGCTTTTCCCTATAAGGTCTTCCCTTTCTGACGGGCCATTTCTGCATCATTTGAATATCAACAGTCTTCCCGTCATCCTTCCTGACAACGGCAACTGTCTCTTCAACTGTAAATTCACCGCTCTTTATTTCTTCCACAACTCCACTTATACCAAACGGTACCATAATACGGTGCTCAACCACAACGGTTTCCTGAACCTTACCGATAATATCTCCGGCGTTTACTCTATCACCCTTTTTTACTAAAGGTTTAAAAAGCCACTTTTTATCTCTGTCAAGAGAAGGTACATCAATACCTCTCGTTATATTGCTTCCGACCATTTCCCTTATTTTTGTCAGAGGCCTCTGTATACCGTCATATATTGTACTGATAAGACCAGGTCCAAGTTCAACACTTAATGGAGTTCCTGTAGACACGACAGGTTCCCCAGGGCCAAGTCCTGCAGTTTCCTCATAAACCTGGATAGAAGCCCTATCGTCGTGCATTTCTATTATCTCACCAATAAGACGGCGATCACTTACACGAACCACATCGAACATATTGGCCTGTTTCATTCCTTCTGCAATAACAAGAGGTCCTGAAACCTTGGCAATTGTTCCCCGGATCATACTACATCCCTTCTTTCCCAAATAATTACTTTACAAAACCTATACCTCATCATTAAATAGAATATCAGCTCCTACAGCACGTTCTACAGATTTTTTTACTCCCTGCATTCCGATTCCCAGTGAACCCTGATTGCCAGGTATAGGTATGATGGCAGGAAACATTTCATCTTTATATTTATCAATGTCTTCCACTATTTCCTTTGCTATTTGTTCGGTAATATATATAACCGCATAATTATCACTTGCAAGTTGATGAAGTATGGTCTCGGCTTCCTTAGATCCCGTGATTGGATAAACGTCAAATCCAACCGCCTTAAATCCAAGAATACTATCCTTATCACCAATGACACCAATTTTATACATATGTTTCCCTCAGCCTTTCCCTGATAACTTCACTGGAAATATTATTTATTTTCCCTACCATAATAATTCTTGCATTTTTTATCTCATTTTCTTTAGCCCATAAATAAGCAATAAGAGGTTCTATGCCTAGGGCTACATACTTTGCCTTCTTTATATAGGACATTACGTAGTTATCCGTAAGCCTCTCAAATTTTGAAAGACTTCCTGTACTATTGAAATTTTCAATGCCATCTACACAAATGCTGCCGTATGGTTTACTTTTTATAAAGCTAACAAAACTTTCAAGAGTACCTTCAAGATTTTCTATAAATACTCTCTTATCTATACTCCCACCAGGAAGCAGTATTTTCTGCAGACTATCCCACTTCTTCCCGGTGCTTCTTCCTCTTAAAAATATCTTTATATTTGTTAAGTCGGTCATCAGCTGAACCAATTCGAATACAAACTTATAGCCAGAACTAGCTGCATATTCCTGCATTTGCTGAAAACTTGCCCTGTCAAGAATTATATCTATGTCTTGAGGATCATTCGTCCTGTTGAAAACATCAATGCTCTCTTCTACAGCATTTCGCATTGTCTTTGTCATTCTTGTCAGGTCTCTTTCACCTATCATCTTTTTCAGTTCGGCCACAGGAATGGTGCCTGTATCTATCAGCATATAATCACAATTCTGGTCAAGAAATTCAGCTTTTAACAACACCTTAATGTTGTGATAATCATTCTGGAACAAAAATATGTCAAAAACCTCCGGCTCCGGTGCAATACTTTTGAGAAGCATGTATACTTTCAGCTGCTCGTTTTTCAGAAGGCTTTCATATTCATAGACATCTGAATAATCATCCGAGCCGCTCTCATAACCTGCTTCCAAAAGCACTTTCAGAGCCTCTTCAGGCGACCTGGCATCGATCATCCTTTCCATCCTGCTTCTGTCCAGCAACCTTTTTTCCAGAGCACGAATTTTTCCAACCGCATATGCATATTGCGTATCAACTGCCAAAACTCTACCTCCCTTCTGTAGGGAACCAATTAGCATAAAACTTTCTGTTTAAAAGAAATTCGATTTAAACGAAATTCAACTAAAAAGCACTTTTACAACTTCAGCCTCAAGCTCGTCACGTCTCATTTTGACCAATACATCAAATGAATTATTGATTTCGACATCTCCAGACCTTAATATGAAACCACCTTTAATGTCTCTGGTTGTATCTGACAACTTTACGGTTCCATTCATACCTTTGGCAGAAAGTCTGCCGTTCACCGCATTAATGATTTTTGAGCCATATACATCCCTGTCTTTCGGGGAAAGGATTATTTCCTCAGTTCCACTGCTTACAGCCTCAACTGCCATTGATGCAATTATGTCAATATACTGGTCTGCAGGTAAGGAACTCAATTTATCTATAGCCCTGGAAAAGACTTCATCTACTACATCCTGTTTGGCCTGGAGTATCCGCTTTCTGCCTTCAAGGTCGGCAGAAGCGAGAAGCCTCTTTTTTCTCTCTTCCGCTTCCTTGCTTGCTTTCTCGCTAGCTACCCGCTCTTTTTCCTCAGCTTCAGCTTTCGCTGCATTTAAAATGCCTGCAGCCTCATTTTCAGCACGCTCAAGCATTACTTTAGCCTGTTGGCGGGCATCCTCCAGTATTTTTTCTCTTAACCTGTCCGCTTCTGCCATTCAAAAGCCACTCCTTTAAGCTAAATTATACTTTAATACCAAATACCATAAGTATGGATGCCAACAGCGCAAGCACTGCATATGTCTCAACCATTGCAGCAAAAGTTATTGCTTTTGCAAGCTCTTCAGGACGCTTTGCAACAATTCCGATACCAGCAGCAGCAGCTCTGGCCTGTGCAATAGCAGAGAGATAACCTACAATTGCAATAGGAAGTGATGCCATCAAGAAAAGGAATCCCTGTTGCGTTGTAAGTTCTACAGCTGTACCACCAACAATACCAATCTTATTTAATATGACAAACGCAGTCAGTAGCCCGTAAATTCCCTGCGTTCCGGGTAGTGCCTGCAAAAGGAGTACCTTTCCGAAGCTTTCCGGTTCTTCAGATACAAGTCCTGCAGCAGTTTCACCAACAAGTCCTACACCTTTTGCCGAGCCTACTCCGGCAAGTATAACCGCAAGAGCAGCTCCTGTTAAAGCAAGTACGTTACCACTAAATAATGCATTTAATATGTTCATTTGCTCTGCCTCCCGTCAATAATATTGATGTTAGTATATTTTGTTTTTATTTTGAAGGGCTCATAGCCCTTTCCACCACCTTCATAAAACTTACCAAAGAACTCCACATATTGGAGACGGCTTGTGTGCACATATGCTCCAAGCGCATTTATTGCAATGTTGAAAACAGTACCTATTATAAATACTATAATAAATAGTATTATTCCTCCTATATTAAACCCAAACAGAGTACCCATGGTATTTATTACGGTAGCCACAACTCCTGTAGACAAGCCAAGAGCGAGCAACCTTGAGTAGGAGAGAATATCGCTCAGGTATCCTGTTACACCATACAGGCTTAAAATTCCCTTAAAAAGCCTTTTAATTATGTTTTTCTCAGCTCTTCCCTGGGTGAGGACAAGAACGACAGCACCGATAATTGCCATATACTTTCCGATGCTGCCTATGATACCACCTACAACCAGCATACCTAACCCGGTTATTACGAAGTACCACGGTATTATATCAAAAAGTGCATCTAAAACATGCCCATCCTTGATAAGCATATATGCTTTTATTCCCATTCCGGCAAAAATATGAAGAGCTCCGAAAATAAATGACCATATGAGCAGCCTTATAGGATCATCAAGAGGGTTGAACCATATGGGTGGAATTGTAAACTTGCCACTTGTAACTGCTTCCACCACATTTCCAAACCAGCCTCCAAACAATGCACCCCAAATAAACGTAGATATTCCGCCGAAAAACAACATACTTATCATCTTCTGTGCCATTCCCTGAAGCTTGAACTTCTTAAGCATAATCCCTGTTATAAGAGCTAATACCAGCCCATACCCGGCATCGCTCACCATCATTCCAAAAAACACGAAATAGAACGGTGCCATAACAGCGTTGGGATCAATTTCCCTGGGATTTGGAAGACTATACATCTCTGTTATAACTTCGAAGGGGCGAACCAGGGAATTATTCCTAAGTAAAATAGGATGATCTTCACCTTCCTCTGAAGGTCTGATCTGCAATACACACTCCCAGTTTTGAGATATCATGCTTTTTACTTCGGAACTTTTTTCAGACGGTAGCCATCCTTCAAGAATGAAAGTCTTATCTGTCTTTGCCATATTACTTAAAACTTTCACTTTATCCCTTTGTATCTCCAGGTAATCGTGAAATACTTCCAGCTTATCTCTGCTGTCTGCAAACTCTTTTATTTTTTTCTGAATATTTTTTCTTTTCTCTTTTATTTCAGCTATTTGCCTTTTAGCATCAGCTATGTTAGCCGCCGGAGTTCCGGTAAGCCCAGTAAACGAAACTTTTGAAAAGCCGTACTTTTTCAGAATTTCTGTCACAACATCTCCACAGGAAATATGATATATAACCGAGATATAGCTTTGATCCTTATCCCTGTTTACTTTCTCAATATAACTCTGTGGAGCCAATTCAGCCAATTCACTTTTCAGAGCTTCTGCATCTACGGTTACAGGAACTACACCATGAGATACTAATGTGTATTTAGTGGAAGATACTTCAAGAGGTATACTCAGATTCTCCCACGGTTCCAGAGAAGCAATGAGATTTGACAACCTGTTCTCATCCGACCTCAACAAAGACAGCTGCTCGTTTAAACTGTCAATATTCTCAATTATATCCCACAAATCTGATTTATTTTTTATTATTTCGTTAAGTTCATTTTTTTCAACTACTCTTTTTGATTCAAAAAAACCTTTCTTTTTTGTATTAAATGCTGACAAGTAGTCGATAGTAGCTTTTACTTTTTCGATTTGTGTATCAAGCTCAATAACTTTCTCTTCATCTCCAGACTTTGCTATGAGACCGGACAATCCATTTTCACTGTTGTCGGCATCAATATCTTCTATTTGGACAACTCCCATCTTCATTAAACTGTCAATAATCTCATTTCTGTCTTTTTGAAGGGCTATAAGTGAAATTTTGTCCATTTTAACTATTGCCATCTAATTTCACAATCCTTCCCACAATTATATTGACTGCATCATCAATTTTTTCTCCGGCTTTTCTTTTAATCTCCGCACATTGCTGGGCAATTTCCTGCATTTTGACGTTAATTTCAGCGTTGGCAGCATCCTCAGCTTCTGAAATCATTTTTTTCCGCTTATTCTCAATATCTGAATCTAATTTTTCAAGAAGCTGACGCGACTGGATTTCTGCTTGCGACACAATTTGGCGGGCATCAGCAGCTGATTTTTTTATAATATCTTCAGCTTCCTCTTCAGCCTTTCTTATATACTGCAGTATTTCTACAGACACTAAATCACCACCCTTTAGTTGAAAGGTATAATAGCAATATCATCATAATATGCATAAATAAATCATTTAACGTATATTTTAGCATTTAAATTCTGCGTATTCAACACAATATTTAATGTACTATAATATCTAATATAAATAGTTATCGGCACTGGCAAATTTTTATATTATAATTTATTTTTTTCTGCACAGGTTATAAATATGTTAAGAAAATAAATTTTATTTAATTTAAAATAAAATTTGCCTGTATGAAGGGGCAGAAATGGTGGTTAGCATTATGATAAAAAATCATACACATAAATATAAATTTGATTGCAAAATGGCCGGGGGCCACGTTCACAATATTCTGGGCTATACAGAAAACACCATAGGTATAGGCAGCTTTCATCTGCACTTTTTCTATGGTACTTCCTCTTATACAAACCACACTCACTATTTCTCAGGTATTACAGGGCTGCCGGTTAAGACGGAAAACGGCCATATACACCGGATGCAAGGAGTTCTTGAGTTGAATGATATGCATGAACATGATTACGAAGGTTACACTTTTGAGGAAGTTTCGTATGCATCGGATAATACACAAAGCCAGGCAGTCACTTAATATCTAAATACTTATTTCTTAGTACTATTTTCACGAGCTTTGCTAGTTTTCAAGCAATGTTCTACCATTCTCCCTGTACCTTGCCGTCCCTGTGATCTACAAAAAAGTCTGGCTTGTCAAAATAGTTTTTACCGGAACTGCCAAAAGTGGTGTCCAGATTAATCCACCTTTGTTCATTTTCTGACCACACCTGGTTCCACGCATGGTCTCCCCATGATGTCCCACTGTAGCCAAGGCCGGTTATCAGCCGGACCTTTAATCCAACAGCCCGGCACATTGATATGTACAGACATGAATAATCAAAGCATATGCCCTTTCTTGTACTGAATGCCTCTATTGATCCTGATTTATACTTCCAGGTATTATGAACAATGTTTTCAGCTTTCTCAAAATCATATTCAATGTTTTTGCTGACCCATTTATATATCAGATAGGCCTTTTTCGTGTCGCTTTCCTCATCTCCGACAATTTCTGCCGCAGTGTTGTCTATCTCCGAAGTGGACTTAATAGCCTCGTCTATAGTTACTCCGTTAAAATACTCAATTATTACGGCATCTCCAATAAATCTTTTTCCTATTTGTTCTACCAGGGTTTCGCCTTCTTGCTCAGTACCGCCGGTCAGATTTCTAAAGGAATCATTCACAATAACCGGTATTTGTTTTGCAATATTTGAATTAAGAATAGGATGAATGGCATTCTGGTATATCAGCTGGTAAAGTCCTGACTCACCCATCCATTTTGCCATTTTAGGCATGTAAAAGTAATAACCGGAGAAATTAAGAATCAATGTGCAGACAAGTACACCAAGGATTGCTCTTGGCAGTTGCCACAGGGCACCTATTAAGCCCCTGATAAATTTCCCCATCTCACATGTTTTCCTGTAAATCGCTTCAGAAAGAGGCGCAATTACATGCCTGTAAAATGGTGTTGTAAAAATTCTCAGTATCAAAAGGATGAACAGAAGAATAATTGGTACAATAAGTATATAGGTGAGAACGTCCCGCCCATAAAGGAAATTTTTAAGCCAGCCGGGAATCCATTCATATATTTGTGCAAACACTCCGCTATTGTTTTCAAAAAAAATGTTTTTAGTAATATAAACAGACAATAGGAAACCAGCAAGCAGCTCAACATTGTCGAGCAGCGAGCCCAAGGAATCCAGCATTTTCCTTCTTGAAGGCCCTCTTGCAGCACCGGCGGCAAGAGGGATAAGAAATACTGCGGCAAGCAGCACAGTTACAGCGTTAAAACCCACCTAAGGCTTCCTCCCTGATTATTTTCTGATTTCTATTATACAGAAAAAATGTATCAATGAAAGGCATTTCCAACAAATCTCAGGTGGGCTGCCAGCTTATATAAAAAATACAAAAACTAGACAGCATCAACCCAGGACATCCACCAGCCTACAGGTAGGATGTCTATTATACCTCTTACCTGTTCATGGATAAAACCGCTATCACAAGATTCACTGTCACTAGATTCACAATTAAAATAACAACTAAAATGTTCACGCTTGCAGTTGAAGCCCAGAACTTCCCTAAGTATTTGTCTCTTTAATTCATTTTCTTGTATATTTTCTATATATCTTAAAGTCCTCTCAGACTGACGTATTAATTCGTTTTAAGCAATTACCAGAAGCAGCTTGTTCCACAGCTTTTCTTCATTAACAACTCTGATAAGATAGCTATGCTCTATCGAATAATTGCTTGAGATATTATTGAGCAAATCAACCAGTTCGCTCTCCTCATAAGGACATAATACTTCCATGGAAGATATATTATTATCCTTCATGTGTTTTTCCATAATTGAAACAACTGCTACGGTGTCCCCCTGTATTTCATGCACAAGGCCGGGTTTTTCTTTGTAATACGCCGTTCAGAGGGCTTTAAAGTGCTGATATGCAGCTCTTGAGAGTAATACCTTTTTATATCCCTCAGCTTAATAGTATATTTATACTGTCTCCCGGCAAAATCCTATCCATAGTCTCTATACCTGTGTCTGTCGCCTGCCAGCCAGGATATATCATAGCCGTCCTCTTTCATTTTACCTATTGCCTGTGTTAGCATATAGGACATGATGCCCTGGTTGCGGTACTTTTCGGCAGTAAATACTGAACCTACTCCTCCGGCAGACAGAACTAATCGCTTATTATCAATAACGGTTTCAATTTCAAAGGGAAATATTCCAATACATCCTATAATCTCTCCGGAATGTTTTACAATTAAGTTGTTTCGTATTCTGTCTGAATCAATATTGTCCGGAGAGGGGTATATATGTGCCATATTCCTGGGATACCAAAATTTCTCTTCAAAACCGAATGCATTATCCAGGGCATTCAATAGTGGAAGATAGTCCTCATTGCTGCATGGTTCTAACTTTACACTGTGAAGAATACTCGTTGGTGTTTGCCCCCCTCAACGCTCTGTTGCGCATTTAATATGCTATTGTGTGTTCAATATTCTATTGCGCTTTCGTTTATTAAATACATAGATAAAAATTATTGCAGAAACCCCAACGAACACAAAAAATGTTACAATACTTAATAAAATAGTACGAACTAATGAAGCAGCAAAACCTTTTCCTATTGCCAGCACTGCTTCCTCACCTTTACCTGTCTCATACCATCCTTTTATTTCATAAATTCCGGCTTTTTCCACTTCAAAATTAAATACGCTTTTTCCCTTGCGTCTACCAACATTGTAGCTTGATTCAAATGCAGTGCTGTTCAACTCTATTGGCTCTCCGGTCTCAATATTCCTCAGTGAAAGTAATAGGCCGTTTATATTTTTAGTCTCATAAATCTTCCCATCCATATCACTGCGTTGCTCAAAATAAATTGTATATTTGCCTGGTTCCGTAAGTTCAATTGTTTCCGTTCCGGGCATAATTACCCTGATATTTATTTTACTTACAGTTGAAGAAATTCCGGTCATCAATATGTAGATGAACAAAGCCATTCCACACAAAAAAACAAATACCGAAAGGATATATAATACTTTACCTGGTTTAACAGATTCTGTCTTCATAAGAGACCCCCATCACGAAATACCATTTTAGTTATATATCAGATTCTCCCTGTCATTATATTGAAATCTGCAGTTATACAATCGATACCTTCGTTTAATACTTTTTGAACCTTATCCTCTGTTGCGCCCCATGATAACGGTGTCATTTTTATCAAGTGCCTGAGTTCATCTTTGCTTAATTCTACACTATATCGCACATTCTGTATATCCATTAGATTAAAGTTGTTTCTGAAATGTTCTATTACTCTATTGCCTGAATATATTTCCTTTTCAGTTTCCATATAAAACACTTTCCTCAATTCCTTGAGATAATCGCTGCCCGGAATAACTTTAATCAATATTCCCTCATTACGGACAATCCTTTTAAACTCGCCGTAATTTGACGGTGAAAGAATATTTAAAATTACTTCAAACTGTTTATCCATGAAGGGAATCCTTGCCAGGTCGGCCACACACCAAATAATATCCTTATAATTCTTTGCTGCAATTTGAATGCCTCCCTTGGATATGTCGATTCCCACACCCTGTAAACTCATTTCAGTCTCTTTGCGCAAGCCGTTTATTATTCTGGACAAATGAAAACCTTCACCACATCCGGCATCCAATACTTTTATATTGTTAGAATTAAAACCAGACATATTTTTTCTGATTATGCCCATGACAACGTTAACCATGGGATCAAAAAAACCCATGTTACATATAATGTTTCTTGACTCAAACATTTCCTTATTATACTGTGACTTGCCGGCGTTAATCAGCAAATTCACGTAACCTTTCCTGGATATATCAAAACAATGCTTTTTTGGGCATATTATGCTTTTGAATTCGTCCAGATTCATACTGTCACCGCAAACAGGGCACTTGAATATATTTATATTTTCCTTAATCTTAATTTTTCCTGTTGTAATTTACTGTTTGCCTCCTTTATACAGATATTTGTTTTATTATTTGCCATAGATTATATCTTATCCGTTCAAAATTTATCTTGTTGTGGCTAATACCTTTTTTACCCATTATTTCTATAGTATAGCATTTTTTCATATATTTAAAAACACAAATAATTTAAGCAGGCTTATGGCTGGCTGACATAGAAATTCCTGAACTCGGTGGGAGAAACGCCAAATTTCTTTTTAAAACTCCTGCTAAATGATTTGATGTCATTATAACCTGTCTTTTTTGCAATTTCAGTAATAGGAGCATCAGTCCTGAGCATTTTTCTGGCTTCCTTTAACCTATAACTTGTTATGTACTGGTAAGGGCTGCATCCTATGTTACGCTTAAAAATCCGGACAAAGTATTGCACATTATAACCTGCCAGTCTGCTCAATTCTTCAACAGTCAATTTTTTTCCAATATTGTCGGCTATATATAACAGCAATCTGGATATCCTGCTTTCAGGCGAAGTTATAAATTGATGCTCTTTACAGTAGATTTTAAAGACATCCACCATTGCATGGAGCAACTTTATATCATCAGCACTAATACTCTCTGCTATAGAAAGAAGAAAATGCTTTAAGGCCGGGTACCTGTCTACCTGCACTTCAACAAGCTCTGTCAGGATAGATGGAAAAAAATCAATGTGCATAAATGTACATTGCAAGGGATTGCGGATGTTTTGCTTCATACCGTATGTCGAGGCAGACGGGAATATATACAAATATCCCTTCTTAAGACAGGTTCTGCATTGTTCGTCACTATAATGTACTTCTCCATTATACACATAATATACCCTGGAATATCCCAACGGAATTTTTTCATCTATTATCCAATCAGGGCCGCAGATTACATTCCCATATTCCAACAGCACAATAATCAACTCCAAACCAAATGCATTTCGAAAAATAACATAATTCACATATGACAATACATATACATATTAGTCTCATTTATATAAAAAGTCAATTTTTGCGTAACTTAAGACAAATTATGAAGTTTATCTATATATTTTTTGTGTAGTACAATTTGTTATATAAAAATTCAAGGAGTGATTTTAATATGTCGTTATCTTCAAAGGACAAACAAGTTCTCCGCAAGCTTGGCCAGCAATATATGGACATTGCAACTCTGCCTGTGCAAAAGGAAAAAGTTGAGTTATGGAAAGCCCTGAACCGGAGCAAAATGCAACGTCCAATGGTTTGCATAGACCAGCTTCCCTGGAATGAACTCAATATCAATGATGAATTGACTTGCCTTGTTGACGATCCATTTTTCAGAGAAGTAGAATTGGATTTACGCAAAAAGATTTACATGTGGAAACATTTCCCCGTTGATATGGTTATTGAACCTTTTATAACAATACCTAAGACAATTGAAAATTCCGGTTATGGGTTAACTGAAGACTCAGAAGTCCTGGAATTAAGTAAAGATTCCACCGCACCAGCCAGGCACTTCAAAAGAGTATTAAATGATTATGAAGACATAGAAAAGATTACAGATATGAAGATTACTGTTGACAACGAGTTAAGCGAATTGCATTTTCAGCAGGCAAAAGAGATTTTTGACGGCATAGCACCTATTGTTCAAGGACATGGCATCCAATTTCACCTTGGGGTATGGGACTATCTGACTACCCTTATGGGAATCGAAGACGCCTATTTTGAAATTATGGACCGTCCGGAATTTATTCATGCCTGTATGGAAAGGATAACAGATGCTACTATTGCCGGCATCAAAGAGGCAAATGAGCTAAAAGTCCATAACGATATTTCTAACACCTGCCATTGTTCATATGTGTATACAGATGAACTCCTCCCTGACTGCGGAGATGGCAAAGGCCCTGTATCAAAAAATTCCTGGGCATTTGGTCTTGCACAGCTTTTCACATCTGTTTCACCAAAGGTAACTGAGGAATTTGAACTTCCCTACATCTCAAAAATGGCAGAATACTTTGGAATGATTTACTATGGATGTTGTGACCGCCTGGATGACAGGATGGATGTAGTTAAAAGAATACCCAATGTAAGGAAGGTCTCATGCAGTCCATGGAGCGACAGAAAGAATTTTGCTGAAAGAATCGGTGATAAGCTAATTATGTCAAACAAACCTTCTCCGGCATTTATTGCAGGCAGTACCGTTGACTGGGATGCCGTCAGAGCTGACCTTAAATACACACTGGATGTAGCAAAGGCAAACAACGTTAACCTTGAATTTATATTAAAAGACATCTCTACTGTAAATTGCCAACCGGAACGTCTGACAAAATGGGCTGAAATTGCAATGGAATTGGTACAAAATTATTAATTAATATAGTATTATTATGTTAATAGCAGAGCTTGATCTCCCTTTCACAAATTCTGTTGCGGTCTTATGAGCTTCTCTCCCTGAAGCCGCAATATGGCACCAAAACACAAGCTCTGCTTTCATTTTATGCGCTTTTGCTTGTTTGCACAGTTTGCTTTCATCGCGGCTTCCGTTGCGGCCCTTCGGGATTCATTCCCGGAAGCCGCAACCTGGCAAATGTGGTACCAACATGCAAGTTCTGCCTGCGTATTTTTAAAATTCTCTGTTTTTATAGAATTTTAAGGATATATAATAAGATATCGACAGAAAGATAAAAACTAAAGCAAGAATTACTGCCGCAATAACAGCATCACTTTTATTTTGTAAAAATTCAGTAATATTTTTCAATAAGGCACTGCCTTGATAATCTTTAAGAATGTCAATCAAAAATGAAATCCCAAAGAAAAATCCAAAGAACAATATGAAGTTTAATATTTTTGTCTTCATATATCCTACCTTGAAAAAAACCGGGAGATATATTCCGGACAATAAACTTACCGCCACCAGTCCGCCGACAAAGCTTTGCAAAGTTAAAGGATATATTTCTATCGAAAATCCCATGCTGCCAATTATATATTGGAATATCAAATATGCTGCTGTTCCTAAAACAAAATACAAAAATACGGATATATATTTTGCCAATACAACAGTTGATTTTTTCAATGGCAGACAGTTAAGCATAACATCTGCTTTATTTTTATCCTCATAAGCACAGGAAGTCATCACAAGCATATAGGTAAATGCCACAATACCTGCCGCAAACTTAGCTTCTCCCATATTTTGAAAAGCAAATATGATAAGCAAAATATATGCAAAGGCAAAAACAAACTGTTTCTTTATTACGAGTATATCTTTTATAACCAGGTTATACATTCTGATTCCCCCTCACATAATATAGCATTACATCCTCAAGTGTAGGTTTTTCAATTACAACTTTATCTCCAAACATCTTTTTTGCCTGTTTTCTGTCTTTAGCCAAGCCTTCAAAGCCGAATTGGTTTTCTTTTATAGCAACAAAGCTTTTCCTGATATCTCTGTCCAGAAGCTCCTTTCCGCCTTTTACAAGTCCATAATTATTTAATATATCATCTTTTGGCATACTCAAAATAATTTCTCCCTGATTTATCATTGTTATATAATCTGCAATTTTATCAAGATCAGATGTGATATGGGTGGAAAAGAAAACCGCCTTATTCTCATCCTGTATAACCTCAGACAGAATATCCAAAAGTTCACTTCTTACAAGGGGGTCAAGGCCTGAAGTTGGCTCATCCATTATAAATAAGTCTGCATTATGAGACAGTGCAATTGCCAGTGAAAATTTCATTTTCATCCCTTTTGACAATTCCTTGATTTTCTTTTTTGGAGGCAATTGGAAGTCCTTTAAATATTTCTTAAAAGTTTTTTCATCCCATGCTTTATAAACAGGTGCAAGCACCCATTTCATTTCTTCAACTGTCAACTCCTCATAAAAATAGTTTTCATCCAGTACAAAGCCTATTCTGTTTTTTACCTCCTGCTCATCTTTAATATTATCCATTCCAAAAATCCTGATTTCCCCTTCATCCTTTTTTAGAAGGTTCATTATCAGTTTTATTGTTGTACTCTTTCCTGCACCGTTAGGACCTATAAAACCCATTATATATCCGCTGTTCAAAGATATATTTATATTTTTAAGACCAAAACCCTTAAATTCTTTTCTAAGACCTTTTATTTCTAAAACCGGTGTCATATTATCCCTCCTCATATAGAATTTCAATCATTTTCTGTAGTTCATCCAGTGAGATATCTACTGTCTTTGCAGTCGATACCGCTTCCAATAATTTTTCCTCTACAATTCTTATCCTCGCTTCTTTAAGCAACTCCTTATTTTTCGCTGATACAAACGAACCTTTGCCCGGTACACTCACAATGTAACCTTCCCTCTCAAGCTCTTCATAAGCTCTTTTCGTTGTAATCACGCTTATTTGAAGTTCTTTTGCGAGATTTCTGATAGAAGGCAGCATCTCTGCTTCTTTCAGATCGCCATTTATTATATGGGTTTTGATTTGCTCAGCAATCTGATCATAAATTGGTTTATCGGACGAATTGGATATTATAATATTCAATTGCCTTACGCTCCTTACTTTTGCGTTATATTAACCTTACATTTACCTTATATTTATTACAAACTATACTGTATATATAATCAAATATACTGTATATATACAGTATATACAGTATTTACGATTCTGTCAATAGTGTTTTACAAAAGATACTCGGGTCTTTCAAGAAAAAAGTAAAGGCAACAATTAACTCTGGTACGGATAATATCAACCTACTCACATCTACTTGACATAAATCATATTATATAAATAGAAAGCGGAAATTGAAAATTATGCGCAATTGCCTATTTGAACAGCAAATAATCGGCAAACGCATTTAAAAAGAATTAACTGCCATTACACCGCTTTCACGAAAATGATAAGCTGTCATTGCTCAGCTTTCATGAATTCTTCAGTTGCGGTCTTTCGGGATTCATTCCCGTAAGCCGCAACTTGGCAGTTAATGCTCCAGCGGAGATTAAGTATTATTCTCTGTTGCCTGTTTGCACAGCAGACATATAGCAGAGAAAGCCACAATGTAGTGATCAACAATAAGGAAAACAATAAGGAATATGAAAGGATGAGCATCATGTTTATTGACTATAGTTTATGCCCTTATTCACACTACTTTAGCACTCAAATGTATAACTCATACGGTTATCCCTACTACAACCTGGCGAACACCCCAATGTACGACACAAACTATTCAATGCAGACTATCAGATTAAAAGATTATGGACCTGACCCCTTTGTAATTGATATTGAAGAAGCCACTAAACAAAATAATACTTTCCGTACAGCTTTGTGGACTGGAAAGCACTTGCAGTTAACTCTAATGAGTATCAATGTTGGAGAGGATATAGGGTTGGAAATACATCATAATGTCGACCAGTTCATACGTATTGAAGAAGGCCAGGGACTGGTTTTGATGGGAGATAGCAAGGATAACTTGAATTTCCGGAGGAGAGTTGATGATAACTATGTAGTATTTATTCCTGCCGGTAAATGGCATAATTTAATCAATACAGGGCACAGACCCCTTAAATTGTACTCCATTTATGCACCACCTGAACATCCTCATGGCACAGTTCATAAAACAAAAAAAGAGGCTGAAGAGCACCACTGATTTAATGTGGTGCTTGGCATGACTTTTTCTCAACTAATGTAATCATTGTATTTTTCTTTTTGTCTTTTGATAATTTGGCCACTTATCTCTCGGAATATTATTGAATACTTCCTCAAATTTCCGATATCCATCCATTATTACAGTATCAATAATATTCTCTTTATCTACTAAAATAGGAGCCAAAATTAACGCCGGGACATACATCCTTCCATTATAAACTTTGCTATTACCAATAAAATTTTCACCTTTGGCAAGTTTAATTGCAGCTTCTGCATTAGCCTCAGCTTCAGCCTTTATTGGTACATATACGGTCATACTCTGTGTCCCTTCAACTATTCTCTGGCAGCCTGCCAAATCAGCATCCTGACCAGTAACTAAAACTTCACCAGCAAGCTTATATTCAGCTAATGCCTGGATTGCACCCCCCGCGGTGCCATCATTTGGTGTAAGAATTGCCTTAATATCTTTATTAACCATTAAAACATTCTCAACTATTGTTTTAGCTATAGATGGGTTCCAGTCTTTCACCCACTGTTTTTCAATAATATTTATATCACCTCTATCAATATAAGGTTGTAAAATCTCCATGTTCCCTTTTTCTATCTGAATTGAGCAATAATCTGCACTATCCCCTCCTAAAACAATATAATTTCCTTTAGGTGCTCTTTCGACCAAGTACTTCGCTTGTAATTTCCCTATTTCTTCATTGTCATATGATATATATGCATCAACATACGAGTCTAGAATAAGTCTATCATAAGCTACTACGGGGATATTTAATTTATTTGCCTCATTAACAACAACAGAAGACTTTTGACAGTCTTGGGAAATAATTACAAGCACATCAATACCTTGAGTAAGTAATTTACTGCATTGTTCTATCTGTAGGTCTGCATCACCATTAGCTGACTGTACAATAACATCTGCTCCCAGTTCGTTACACTTTGTAACAAATATATCTCGGTCAATTAACCATCTTTCCTCCTGAAGGCTGGCTATAGAAAAACCAACCGTTATTCTATCATTATTTAAAGATGAGATTTCTTTTTTCTTTGAGCGTTCCGGAATGTCATTTAGTTCAACATAGCCTCTTTCATTATTCCCAGAAAATATAAGTATAATAGCAGCCGAGCATACTATTAATGAAAAAACAATTCTGATCAGCTTCATTTCCTTACCCTCCCCAATAATAACTTTTATACCAAAAATTCTATATATTATTGATTTATATATATTTACATTGCATAATTTTTATAAGATTTTTATATTTCAATCTAATGGCCACTTATTGATGCAATCCTTGTTTAAAACTCTTTTTATTACACATCTTAATTATCATTATCAAATTCTGGAATTTACCTAATGAAGATATGAACATCATTTAATAAAAATTAAATATCTTTATCTGCTTGATAAAATCTTGTTTAAACTCACATATTTCATGAATTGTATACTGTTAACATATTCTTAACCGGTATTATTACCTACCTCCCTACATAAAAGTTTTGTATTTATCAGGGCCGAGTACCGTTATAAATACTTTTAAATTCTTGAGCTTGTATTTGCAAATAGTACCATATTATAATTTATTGGAGAATAATCTCTGATTAGTTTTAGCTTCCCTGTACTCACTTGGTGTTTGTCCGGTTACTTTCTTGAAGACTTTTGTAAAATAATTTGGATCATTATAACCTACGTCCCAACAAATATCACTAATGCTCTTATCTGCTTTTAATATCATTTTTTTAGCTGCTTCAATTCTGATGCGTGTCAAATACTCAACGAAACTTTGTTTATATTCGGTTTTAAATATTCTACTAAAATAGTTTGGGCTAACATGTACTTGCCTCGCGACATCTTCTAATTTAATATCCTTCATATAGTTTTCGTTAATATATTGAATCGCATAAGATAAGGTTCTTTTTGATATATTGTTTCTCTCTTCCCTAAATTTACCGGAAATAGTCCTGATGTCTTTCTCGAATATGTAATATATCTCTTGAAGGGTATTTGCATCATAATATGCTTCTTTACTCAGTATAAAATCTTTTAGCTCTTCATCTTCTTTGTCTAACTCATAAATCATTCTTGATAAAGCAAAATACAATGCAAGTAGTTCAAACTTTACTTTTTTTACGTTGCCTTCCAAGCGTTCAGACGTATAATCAAAAATTTTGATAAATGCCTTTATTGCCTCTTCAGTAATACCTAAGCGGACTTTTTCAATAATTTGTTTTTCCATATCATAGGGGTATTCGAATTTATTTATTACCTCGACTTTTATATCCCCATAATCAACAATATCTATCCCAAATGAGTTTATATTGTTTACAATAGTAAGTGCCTGGTTGTATGAATTTTTTATTTCATGAAGACTACTATAGGTATCACCAATTCCAAAATGCATTTTAACCTTAAAACTATTTTCTATCGAATTCTTTATTTTATACAACTTTTCACATATATATTTTTTAGTTTCATATACCCTATCTTCTGTATTACAAGGAAAAACAAATATCATTTTATTTGAAACAAAGTTACTAATAAAACATGGTTTAAATTCAGTCATGACACCTTTAATATATTCTTGTATTTTATTAACTGTTAAATTTTTAGTTATTTCATTATCAGAAATGAAACTTTTTTCGTTTATTACACCAATAGCTATAAAACCAGAGTTTATGTCGATATTCATTAAGGAAGTATACTGTTTTATTTTTTTAATATCACCTAGCATAATCGCAACTGCTACTTCCATTTCAAGAATAGGTAACATACTTTTAAACTTTTCTTTAATTTCAAGATTCTCTCTACTTATTTCTCTCTCATTCTTAATTTTCTTTATAACATTACCTATTACCGTAATATATTCTTCATTTGTTACTGGTTTCAAAAGATAATCCTCAATTCCATATTTTAGCGCTCTTTTAGCATAATCAAAAAAGTTATAAGCTGAAACTATAATAAACTTGGTCCTGCTACTTCTCTTTCTTATTTCTTCGATAGCCTCAATGCCATCTATTCCAGGCATCTTCACGTCCATAATGATTAATTCAGGCCTATGAATATCAAATAGTTCAATCGCTTGCCTGCCATTTTCGGCTTCAGCAACTAATTCTATTTCTTTGAAGTATCTACTTATAAGAACTTTGAATACTTTTCTTTCAAGGAACTCATCATCAGCAATAATTGCTTTTATCATGTTTATCACCCAACAACTTTATTTTTTTCTCGAATATTTAAAAGCTTTTCGAGTTTTTATATGGTTATAATAGATTTTACTTTTCTAAAAAATAACATAAATAAAATGGATGATATTATTTGCCATCATTATTTATTTGAATATATTAGAAACAGTACATCATTTTTATTAAATATTATTGATTTGCCAATGCTGCTTAGTTCTAATTCTATGCCTCGAGATATATGTCTGCTGTTCAGTCACATTGTTATTGCTTATCCAACAACACAACTTTTTGTTTTCAAAGTCCAAATTCTAAACTGGTCTCACTATTTTTATATTGGAAATTGTAAGGTAAAAACAATTTTATTATTGTCTCTTTATAAGGAACGCTCTCAATGCTAAATACATTTTTTGTATTATAGAAAGTCTGAAGTCTCTTTACGACATTGTTTATCCCTAAATTTGAAGTATGGCCACTGTATTCCAAGTCGCATTCAATAACCTTCTTAATATGACTTAATCTATCTTCTTTAATACCTACTCCATTATCCCTTACTTCGATTATAACGGTATTCGCTTCTTTATATACCTTTAAACTTATCTCACCCTGGTTTTCATTTTTCTCTAAACCATGTATAAAAGAATTTTCTACTATAGGTTGTATTGTCATACTTGGAATAGGCGTATCTAATAGGTCCTCATCAATTTCAAAATGTGTTTTTACCCTATGACCAAATCTTTTCTCTTGAATATAGAAATAGTATTTGATATTTTCAATTTCATCTTTGAGTATTGATACTGCATTAGAATTTCTCAAGTTGTATCTTAGTATTTTAGAAATTGCCGACACCATCTCACATGTCTCATTCGCACATTCTAAAAATGCAGTGTGATGTAGTGTTGATAGTGTATTAAATAAAAAGTGAGGGTTAATCTGTGCTTGAAGCCTTTTAAGTTCTGCTTCCTGTAAAAGCGCTTTAATTTTATAATTCTCCTTTTCTTTAATTTGTAATTGTTTTTCTATCTCAGCTTTTTTTCTTATTTCTTCAACATATTCTTTTATTTGGTCTCCAATTCTATACAAAGTATCTGAAAGTATTTTTAATTCACCATGGAGACTAAATTCATTTTTTTTGAATTCAAATTCCCCATGGGAAATCTCATTAGCCAATTTAGTCAAAATATTTATAGGCTGTATAAGCATTCTATTTAAATAAACTGCTATAAGTATATTAAGTACAATTGATATAACTATTAATAGAACAATATAATTGTTCTTAAAACTATTAGCTGGCTATATAAATTCTTTTGAAAAATTTCACTTTGAGATATGAAATTTATCATTAGTTCATATATACCTTCTTGCATATAAGATTTTATTTTCAATGTGCGGGAAAAGCTGCTCGATAGTCCGCTCAGATTTCTCTTTCTATATTCATTAATTGCTGCTTCAGCCTCTTCTCCATATGACTCAAACATATGCTTAATATTTTTGAAAAGCATGGCAGTATCCCTATTGACAAAAAGCAGTTGCGTATTATTCATTTCTTCAAGTAATTGATCATATTCTTGATAAAATGCACTTATATAACTTCGGTCATTTTCATTTAGATACCCATTTAAAGCCACACTCACCTTTTCAATTTTATAGTAGTAGTTCTTCAATATATTAAAATTTAAATACGCATCATCAACCTTATGGAATGTCTTAAGCATGTTATAATAAAGTATACCGCTTAATAAACCTATAAGAATAATTACTATGGAAAAACCCATTATTACTCTTTTCTTCAGAGGCACTATTTCCCAAATATGTAACCTCATATTAATCTTTATCCTTCCTTTCAGCAAGTACATTATCTACATTATCCCTGGTTACGATGATGACGTCGGAATTAATTGATTCCGATATACTACCTCCATTTAAATGTTTTATCATACAATCTACTGAAAAATATCCGATTGAATATGGGTCCTCTACGAGAGAAGCATATATTATTCCATTTTTTATATAATTTAATATCTCTTGAGAATCTCCAGAACCAATTACAATACAATTAGTCTTATTAAACTCAACCATAGCTCTTACAACACCTAACGTACTTTCTATATCGGGGCAAAAGAAGGAATTGACATCTGGATTATTGATGAAGATTGACTGAGCAAGATTTATATACTCTATTATACTAGGCTCTTCAACACTATATTTTTCAACATTCATTTCCTGATAATTTTTTATTGCATCAATGAAACCTTTATTTTTTATTTCATTTTTACTAAAGTTACTATTGCTATCAAATAATGCAGTTGTAGCTTTTCCTTTAGTTGCTAAGATCATTAATCTTCCGGCATTTTTACCATAAGCATAGCTATTAGTTACTATTGATGAAATCCTTTTACTATTTGATAAATCATCTTCAATAGTTATAACAGGAATGTTTCTATTATATGCAAGTTCAATATAATTGAAAATTTCATTTTTTAAAGGAACATTTGTGATAATCCCATCTACTTTTGCAGTTATTGCTTTATCAAGTGCTTCACAATGCTTATCGACCTCAGAAGAGTTAAATTTATAAAATTTAACCCAAGCATTCAATTCACTAGCAGCATCATCCAAACCCTCTTTTAACAAATACTTATAATAATCACTACTTCCCGAATAAACACAAAATAATCTATATGGTGAATTCAAATTATTAATATTTCCTTTTTTACTATCAGAAGATATGTTAACTAATCGAAAAGGTATAGACAACAGTATTAAAATCAATATAGACGCTATATATGCCAGGTTTTTTGTATATCTTGCCATATAATGTATTCCTCGCATATTATATATATTTATTATAATTTATGTAAATTAATATTACCATATTACCCTGAAAAGTTCAATATAAGCAGTGGCAAAGTATCAGGCGAAAGTATGAATATGCTCTCTAACAATGAATCGTACAAGAGCTTTAGTGCTATTTAGTACCCATATTATTTCCCAAAGTACTTCCCCTATGATACTACATATAGGGACTTAAGCTATCGTTTCGTTTTGAGAATTTGGTAAATATAATAAAGCGTTGGCAACACGCTTTCTGTTGCCAATGCTTTATCACGTATTATCCACATCTCTGCTTGTTTTTTATGTACATTTAATCTTGCCAATCATTTATACTTCCCATATCGTATACATTGATATATCCAAGTTCTAGCAATGCTTTAGCAGCTACAGAGCTACGCTTTCCACTTGAACAAAATACAATTATTATCGATGACTCATTTGGTATGATTGATTTAATCGTATCTGCAATGGAATCTACAGGGATAAGAATGCTACCGTTAATGTGTTTTATAGAATATTCAGCAGGCGTACGTACATCAACTAAATAGGCTTCAGTTTCTTTTTGTAAAATTTCCTTTGCTTCATTAGCAGTAATTTTCACTACATCTGAAGCCATTTGTTCTTGATTGGACTCATTTTTCTCGCATTCTTGCGTTAATCTAATTGACTTGTCCAACATTCGCATGATTACTGCACATGCCTCACCTCGGGTCATATTTTTATCACCACTGAATGTACCATCAGGCATACCTGCAATTATTCCCTTAGCATAGCATTGCTCAACATGTTCCATGCATTTTCTGCATGATATTCCCCAGTCAGTAATATGCGTTGTATAGTCTTGCACATTAATAATGTCTTCTTCTTCTAAAACACCTAACATTGTATTGTGAATTATTTTTGAGACATCATATCTGGTTACAGTTCTATCCAATTCATCAACTCTATAGTCTTCTTTAAGTATTATACCTTGTGATATAGCAGCCTCAAAGTAATTCTCTGCCCAATGAGACTTGCCAATAGGCTGTTCCCCCAAAGTGACACATATTATTATTTTTAAAAGTTCCCCTAATGTAATATCTTTTTCTGGCATAAAAGTACCATCCGGCAATCCATGAATTCCACCTTTTTCAATTAGAGAATCAACATATACCTTAGACCAGTGATTATCTAAATCAGGAAATGAATTGCCAGATGCCAAAGATGACGAAACACACTGCATTATTAAAAACACTGCAATAAACATAGATGTTAATAATCTTATCTTTTTCATAGGCAGACAAACTCCTTTTTTCAAATTTTATCTGCACGATTATTTAGGATAATAATACGAATCTTGTATATATTCTATACATAACAACTGCGGCTTCAGCTCTTATTGTTTTTCCATGTGGATTAATATTGACACCGTCACCTTTAATGATATCTTCTTTTATCAATGTAGCTACACTTTCTATTGCATAATCCGAAACTTGGGATGAATCAGCAAACATTTCTATGTCTGAATAAGTTCCATTTATCTTTAAATTATTTGTAATGTTTAATGCTCTTGCAATTAAACACATCATATCTTGTCTGATTATTTCTCCATTTGGATTGAATTTATTATCGCCTATTCCTCTAGCAATTCCTAACTTTTTTGCTATTCCAAGTGCCTCATAATAATAGGCATTCTTATCTACATCATCAAAGTTAGAGTCAAACTCAGCTTTAAGTCCAAGCGTTCTTACTAACAAGACTACGAAATCAGCTCTTGTTATATTTTTTCCTGGTTCAAAAGTTGTCTCAGAAGTACCATTAATTATACCTTTTGAAGCAAGTATTTCTATTGCATCTTTTGCCCACATATAATTTCCAATATCACAAAAGGTCTTTCTATCCGGTTCAGGCTCTGGTTGTGGTTCAGGCTCTGGTTCAGGCTCTGGTTCTGGTTCAGGCTCTGGTTCTGGTTCAGGCTCTGGTTCTGGTTCAGGCTCTGGTTGTATCACAGGTCTTGTTACTGGTTTTGAATCTGGTTTATTTTTAATCGTAATATTCAATTCTTGACCTTCGTATACTGAAACCAGTTCATTAGCATCAACAATTTTTATTGTGTTAAGCTTTATTCTCGCTGTTCCCTCAGTTTTTGCTTTAAACGTAACTGTGCAAAGATCCATATTTCCGCTTAAACCATCTTCAGATCCTATTCTGCTAAAGCCAAATAAAAGGATGTTATTATCTCTTATTTTTTCAACAGGAAAACCATAAACATTTATTCTGCTACTGGATTTTACATACTCAAGTAAATCTGGATTAAATTCAAACTCTGTATCGAAAGCATACATATCCTGTATTCCTTGTCCTTGCAGAGTAATTGTTATTTCATCATTTACATAATGCACTTGTTTATCTGATTTTAATGTAAATGTGACATTTGACGTATTATCTGCAAAAACTGTAACATTCATAAATACAAATGCCATCATCACAATAATCAGGATAGAAAAAACCTTGTTTTCAAGTTTTTTTTCATAAATGTCTTCCTTTCTTCTTTTTATAGCTTAATTGTTCAGGTGAGGGTTGAAACTCCAACCCTCACCACCTTCACTTCAGATTATATTCTGATGGCCATAAAATTACTGATTTAATATCTTTCTTGCAACATATGCTATATCTGCAATATCAATTACACCATCTTCATTAATATCTGCAAATTTAGCAATATTCCAATTTACATCACTTTGTCTTGTTCCATAATACTTAGCTATTAGTGATAAGTCCCCAATGTCTATAATATCATCCCCATTTACATCTCCTGGAACTTTGGTTCTTATTTCAACAGTCCATCTTCCACCAATTACGTCATATTTGAAAACATTATCATCTTCATCCACTCCACTCATTTTTGCATCAATTACTGTAAATTCTGTTGAAAAGTCTTTATTAACATTATCTGTCATGAATATTAATTTTACAAAAGGAAGATCCTTTGGCATACCGTTTTCGCCCAAATTTACTGCAATTATCTTTACTGTACCTTTAGCCCGATCATCTACAAAATCAATAAAGGTTGAACCGACATTATCTTTGGGCTCTACATTTAGCAACGAGTAAAGTTCACTATCATACTTAATCGTTATGTCCGCTGCATTAGTTTTGGGATTGACGTTGACCAAATCCAACTCAAGTATACAGTTATCTCCGCTCCTTATAAACATTGGCCCGCTTAATTGTGCTATAGAATCAGCTAAAGGTCTGGCACTAACTTCAAATACCTCTTTCGATTCGTTGCCATTACCATCTAGGGCAATCAGCTTAAAGGTATAAATTTTCCCATTTTCCAATCCAGTGATAGTCGCAGATTGAACACCTCTGTTAATTAAAACAGGTTCATTCATTTCATTCCAAATAATCTTTATCGTTTTAACGTCATTACCTTTAGGATCAACCCAGGATATTTTTACCTCTCCATCTGAAGGCAAAGCAACTGCAGTTGTTATTCCTTTCAGTTCTTTCGTAAATGCTGCATCTGATACATCAGAAAAGTTTGATGAACCGGCAGCATTTACTACTTTTAATTTATACCAGTAGACTGACTCAGGATTTAAGCCGATATCAGTATAATTAATACTGTTACCAGTATAAATCAGATCATACTCACCTATTGGGTTTCCTTCTCTTCTATAAAGCTCATAATATGACCCTATTGCCCCATCCCAGTGCAAAAGTGCTGTTGTAGCAGTTGTACCTATTACCTGTGGTGCGGCAGGCTTATCAGGTATGTCAACATTATCAATATTCTCATTATATACTTCAAACGAACAGATACTGAAACTATTAGCTTCTGCAACAGCATCAATGCCACCAAGATTTCTTCCTCCACCAATTGCAGGGGCGGCAGGCCGTTTTCCAGACATAATCAACCTGACATGCTGCTTTGTCACAGGTGCAAACATCACATCATCTACACTAAATCCGGTGTCATTCGATCCCTTATATATAGTTTCCCAGTTTGTTTCGTCATCAGATACTTGAATTTCAATATTTTTGGCATAGAAAAGGTAATCCCATCTGATAATAACTCTGTTAAAAGTCGTTGGCTCATTGAAATCGAGTTGGAACCACTGTGGATCAGCTCCAGTAGAAGAACTTGTTGAACTTTGCCACTTCGTATAATCACTGCCGTCAATAGCTCTCTCTGCTCTATTCGACCCTTGATATGATGATGCCTTTGCTGTCGCTCTTCTTGCCAGATCCAAGGTACTTGGAGCTGGATTCTGCTTGGTAGTGCAAATATTATTATAGCAGTTAACTTCTATAACAGGTGTTGCTCCATCTAAATCAGACAGATAGTATTTTGCCTGTATGGTTCTCTCTTCTCCTGGTAGAAGCATAAAGTAATTATCTTCCATTTTAATAGGAGCTATTAAGTCGCCATTGTAACCCTTCCTGACTTTGACAAATACTGAGTACGCTATTGCATCACCATTGTTTTTAATGGTATAAGTGAGGATTTGCTCTTTCCCCTGATTCTTCACGGTTGGTGTTCCGACAATTTCTAAATCAACCGGATTCAGTAACTGCAAATCAGTAAAGTCTGCATATTGATCTTGTAAAGTAACATTCCATGAATGATTCTGATATCTCGGCATGTCTTTTTTCTTTGAATACGCATATGAGTTAACGCTTACAAGATTATTTTGTGAATCTAATAATTCAAGTCTTATAAAATAAGTTGAAGTTAATGTATCAGCCAATGAATTATCTACATCAAGTTCATCTATTATTTTAACACCATATGCTTCTTCTATCCTTCCATTAAAATTGATTTCCTGATAACCAATTGTTTTCGGACTGCCTCCTACAGAAGAACTTGCACCATCTGCTTCTATATTAATATCATCAATTTCTTTACTATATACACATGTACTGTCAAGGTTATATACTCCAATCTTAGCCTTTAAGCCTTCATATTCATTGAAAGTATTATTTATAACTTTTACCTCTTTAGATGCGTAATCGTACATAATATGTAGTGGCTCATTCGCTTTTTTTGCTCCAAAATACCCACCATGAGGATTCATGTAAAAGTCAAAGAGATTCCAGTAAATACTTGGCCAAGCATTATTAAGCATCCACTGAACCCAGCCCGACGCCTTTACATACTTATTTGCATTGAGTGCCTCAAACTGTGCACGCTGTGCATCATACATCTGAACATGAGCTTTCATGACATATTCTTCAAGGCTGCTTTGCTTCCCAAAGTGGTTATCCAGAGCCATGTTAAATACTTTAAGATTTGCAAAACTACCCCTTGCTGCGTGGTAATTCCATAATGAATGATTTTCACCACCGATATTATATGGCCATAAATTTTCTTCAGGAATAATTTTCTTTAAAGTCTCTATTACTGGTATGTTTGGTCCAGGACCAGCTTCAGAAGTAAATCCGAATGCTCCGCCATCATTCATATCTTCAAAGAAGTAAGCTGGAGGCGCATAATCATACGTAGCATCCATATGCATTCCACTATAAGTACCATTAATTTGAGCTATTTTTGCAGAGCCACTGGAGATAATTGCTGCAAAATCCTCCCAGTGAGCTTCATGTTCTATATCAAAGAAACGCTGCTCAACTTCTATACCACGTTGTTTAGTTGCCGGGTTAGTGTCATAGGACGGTGGATTATCACTTCCATTCATCCATGCTAGCATGCTAGGATGAACTCTTAAGAGACGAAGCTGTGACTTCAAGGATTCCGTGCCGATCCACATTTCTCTTTCATCCCATTGATGAGATTGCTGCCACCTGTCACAGCAACACCAGCCAGATATAAGCATAATCCCATTCTCGTCAAGCAGATCTAACAACTCATCACTCCAGAACTTTCCTTCATCTCTTATTGCGTTTAATCCCATCTCTTTACAGTATTCTATGACTGAACGGTTGGCCTCCGAAGAATGACGAAGGAACAAGTCTGTAGGGCAGTAACCTCCAGCCCTCACAAGAAGAGGTTTATGATTTATATAGAACTGTACCATGTCCTTAAGACTTTGTTTGGAAGACGGAGAAATGTTAAATTCAGTATAGATTTCTCTGATACCGAATTTCTGCATTATTTTATCAGAAACCTTATCATTTACCATAAACTTAAATTCAATACTATACATTGGTTGGCTACCCATGTATAGTGGCCACCATAACTCAGGATTGCTAATATTAAGTGCATCAAAATCTTCTGCTTTGAAAGCAACTTCCATATCCTTCACTCCAGCGCGAATTGCAACTGGTTGTGATATAGTTGCAATTTCTGTTCCGGCTGGGCTTTTAATAGTTGCCTCTAATTTACCAGAAATATTATCGTTGGTATAATTGCTTAATTCTACATATGCATTGAGATGAGCTGTCGAAAGGTCTTTATCTACCTTCGCAGTAACAAACGGATTCCGAACACTTACAGAAGAACATGTAGCAATATAGACATCACGCCAAAGGCCCATATTACTATCAGCTGGCTGTGGACACCAGTCTACCCAATAAATCGCTAAGTCTTTTCCATATTCGGGTTTTGTTACACATACTGCAACAACATTTTGGGTTACTCCATCACAAATAACATAGTCTGTAATGTCAAATTCAAACGTTCTGAACGTTCCTACAACCTGATCTTTGTTCGCTACTAAATTACCGTTAACCCAGACATCAGCTTGATAATTAATACCATTGAAGTTTAGCAAAATCCTTTTACCTTGTTCCTTTTCAGATAATATAAATGCTTTGCGATACCACCAGGGAGACTCAAACCTATTTCTCTCAATTTTTGCTACATTATCACCAAAAAACACATCTCCATATTCACCCGCATTAATTAGAGCTCCAAGAACAGTATTTGGAACAGATGTACTATACCAACCTTTAGGAACATACCGATTAGAGGAAATTAGCTTGCCATCTGTACCAACCAGATCCGAAGACTGGATTTCCCAACCGTCAATCAGCTTGTAGATTGAGTTTGCATCAATGATAGGATTGGTATTAGCTGCAAAAGAAGGTGCCACTGGTAAATAAGCAAACAATACCAAAATAATCAACACGCTGCAGAAGATTCTTTTCAACATAATTTTCTTACCTCCTTAGTTTTAAATTTTTATTTTTGATATTTATGCTTGGCCTTTATGCTGTGGTTTTAAATACATCTTGAAGATGCTAAATTAATAATTACATTACTAAAATTCACCTCCTCATAAACCAGCCTTTTATCTTGAAACCAAACTAATAATTGGTTTACATAAGTTTGTAAATTTTATTTTAATTACAGCTTTAAGCCCTTTTTTTTGTCGCAAAATCTACCCATACAGCTAGCAAAAGTATTAAGCCTTTTATCATATATTGATACATGATATTAACATTCATTAAGCTCATACCGTTATCTATGCTTGCCATAACAAGAGCTCCAATTATGGCACCAATGATCGTACCTTTACCACCCATAGTACTTGTGCCACCTATAATACATGAAGCAATAGCGTCAAGTTCGAAAAGATTTCCTGCGCCAGGTGTAGCCGCATTTAACCTTGCAGTAAATACAATAGCTGCTAAAGCGGTCAATAATCCCATAGATGCGTATATAAGCAATTCTGTTTTCTTAACATTAATACCTGATAGCTTAGCTGCTTCTTTGTTACCACCTATAGCATAAACATGCCTTCCAAAAGTTGTTTTGTTAGTAATAAAAGTGTATATCAGGATAATTCCAATCAGAATAAGTACAGCAATAGGAATTCCTCTATAGTTCACCATGATGGAAGAAACAAGAGCAATCGCTACTGATACGAAAACTATTCTAAGAATTTGTATAGGGATAGTTGCTACTTCAAAACCATATTTTTTCCTGGTGTTTCTTTTCCTGAAATCGAAAATTATAAATAAAATAATGGATATTATTCCTATTAAAGCGCTTGTATCATTAAATTCTGCATTTGGTATTATTTTAGGTATATAGCCTTGCCCAAGGGATTTAAAAAGATTGCTGAATTCTCCAATTGTTGCACCATTTGTAACTGCTAAGGTGACACCTTTAAATGCAGTCATGCTGGATAGAGTTACTATAAATGCCGGAACTCCCCGGTATGCGATCCAGAACCCATGCCAAGTACCAATTAATAATCCGGTTATAAGTGTTATCGCAATTGCAAGTATCGGACTTACTCCACATTTAGCCATAAGAGCGGCTGCTATTGCACCCAATGTACCGGCTACAGACCCAACGGAAAGATCGATATGACCGGCAACCATAACAAGTACCATACCGCAAGCCATTATTCCTGTTGTACACATCTGAATGAACAGGTTGGAAAGATTTCTTGAAGTAATGAATAAACCTTTGGTTACCACTGTAAATATCAGCCATATAAATAATAGAGCGACAAACATTGTATACTGCCTTACATTAAGTTTAATATTAAGCTTAATTGAATCATTTACGCTCCCTTTTAACGATGTTCTTAAATTCATATTTTTTATTTACCTCCTGTAGCATAAGACATAATTTTTTCTTGCGTTGCTTCTTTCCAGTGAAGCTCACCCCTAATTTCTCCTTCATGCATAATCAAAATCCTATCGCTCATCCCGAGAATCTCTGGAAGTTCAGAAGAAATCATTATTATACAAACTCCACTTTCCACTAGGCTGTTTATAATGTTATATATCTCAAACTTTGCACCGACATCTATACCTCTAGTTGGTTCATCAAGTATTAAAACTTTAGGATCTGTCATAAGCCATTTTCCAAGAACAACCTTTTGTTGGTTTCCACCACTTAAGTTACCTACTAATTGTTCAATTGAAGGGGTTTTTATACGAAGTTTAGTGACGTATTTTTCAACCATTCTTATTTCTTCATTTTCATTAATAACAGTTGCTTTAGAAATATAATCAAGACTGGCCATAGAAATGTTTTTCTTGATACTTTGGATAAGAACAAGTCCGTTACCCTTTCTATCTTCGGACAAATAGCTTACTCCAGCCTTTATAACCGATCCTGGATCTCTTGCTTTAATCTCTTTTCCATTTACAAATAGCTGTCCTAAAACTTTACTGCCGTAACACCCGAAAATACTCATACACAGTTCAGTTCTACCTGCACCCATCAGGCCTGCAATTCCTAAAACTTCACCTTTTCTGGCAGTAAAACTGACATTGTTTATTACCTTTTTTTCCGGAATTTCAGGATCAAATACAGTCCAGTTTTTTAATTCAAGTACAACTTCACCTGGTTCATACCTTACTTTCGGAAACCTTTCTGTTAGTTTTCTTCCAACCATCAAGGAGATAAGCTTGCTTTCATCTAAATCAGCTGTGTTGTGAGTAGCTACAGTAATTCCATCCCTGAGCACAGTAATTCTATCTGCAATTTTAAATATCTCATCAAGCTTATGGGATATATATATACAGGTTATCCCTTTTTCTTTAAATCCTCTCAACAGATCGAAAAGATTATCTATTTCATCTTCTGTTAAAGCTGAAGTAGGTTCATCAAGAATTAATAAATCGGATTGTTTAGACATTGCTTTAGCAATCTCAACCAGTTGTTGTTGTCCAATACCCAGATTCATTACTAATGTTGTTGGCTTTATATTTAATCTAACTTCCTTCAAAAACTTTTCAGTCTCAACATATGACTTTTCCCAATTAATAACTCCCCTATCATTAATTTCGTTGCCTAAAAAAATGTTCTCACAAACACTTAGTTGCTTTATAAGTGCCAATTCCTGATAGATTATCGCAATACCTGCTTGTTCACTATCTTTTATTGTATTAAACTGTCTAATTTTCCCTTTGAAAATTATATCACCACTATATGTACCATAAGGATAAACACCAGATAGTATTTTCATCAATGTTGATTTTCCAGCTCCGTTTTCTCCAACCAGAGCGTGAATTTCTCCTTTTTTTACCTTGAAGTTAACATTATCTAATGCTTTAACACCAGGAAACTCCTTTGAAATATTCACCATTTCAAGAATATACTCGTTCATATCAACCATCCTTAGCGAAGTTCTTGAGGAACGGTTTTTAAGTCGTTCCTCAAAGCCATAACAATTAAAAATTGACAAATAAACTGACTTGGATTATCTTTATTTGAGGTCTTCTTCTTTAATAAAGCCTCCGTCAATAAGAAGTGGTTTTATGTCATCTTTTTCAACTAATCTGGCTTCAATAAATATTGAAGGAACATCTATTTTTCCATTATTCATTACATTATTGACAGCTGGTTTCTCTCCTTTTACAAGCTTAATTGCAGCTTCTATGGCAGACCTTCCGAGATCTCTTATATCAGTGAAAACAGTCATTCCTTGAGTTCCTTCTATTATTCTCTTTAAAGCATCAATTTCAGCATCCATACCGGTTATTGGAACTTTACCAGCTAATCCTTGTGCAGCAAGGGCTTGTATACATGCTCCTGCTGTGCCATCATTTGGAGCAATTACACCTTGAATATCATTATCGGTAGCAGTGAGAGCATTTTCCATATGCTTTAACGCTTCGGCGGGTTGCCAATCCTTAACGGCCTGATCAAGTACTATTTTATAATCTCCGCTATCAATCTTCGGTTGAAGTTTATTGAGTGCACCTTTTCTTAATGGTACCGATGTACTATCAGCGGGATCTCCTGACAGAAGAACTATATTACCTTTTTCAACTTTATTTGTTAACCATTCGCCTTGCAATTCTCCGATCTTTTCTTGGTCAAAGGTCAAGTACAGATCTACATCTGAGTCAAGAATAAGTCTGTCATATGATATAACCTTAACACCTGTTTCATGCGCCATAGAAACAATATTAGCTGCGGCCTTTCCATCATGTGGAGCAATAATTAGTGCATCTATTCCCTGCGAAAGAAGATTTTCACACTGTGATTGCTGCTTTGCAGCATCATTATCAGCAATTTGAATCGCTATTTTGACATTTAGTTCTTTAGCTACTTTTTCAAAATTTTCCTTATCCCATACCCATCTTTGTTCTCTCTGAGTAGGTAGCGAAATACCTATAAAAATCTCTTCTTCAGTTCCAACCTCTTTATCTTTTCCTGCTTCATCTCCTTCAGCTGTTATAGGTGTTGAATCATTCCTCTCGTTTTCCTTTTTTGCGTTACATCCCGCAAATAATGATATACACATCATTATTGCAAGCACTAAGATTAAAGTTTTTGCTATACCTTTCATTTTACAACCTCCTTTAAATTAATTAGCTATTACTGTTAAATTCATCTAAACCAACATGGCAATCACCTCACTTCAGGAAGCTGTACATTAATTAAAATATAGAAAAACATTTAAATATTCACAATTGAGTATTATGTTCACCATTAGTAAAATCTTAACTTGTTTTTTTCTTTAAAATAAAACTGGATTTTTTTATAGCAAAATTTTGATTTTGCCTTACAGATACGTGTTATTAAAGATTTTAGATTTATTGTCAGTATAGCTACGAATGACTTACATAAATCACGAAATTTCCCTGAATGCATAAGAATAATAATTGTAGTTAATATATAATTTTAACTGACACCATAACGTAAAATACTTATATAAAGAATAGAGTTAGATCCGGATTAGTATAGGTTGCATGAGACGATTATCAATAGTATAACCTTCAAAACTATATTCGATCTTTGGATATTAAATCAAGGACTGAAGTTAGCAAAGATATACATACAGTAGATATCAAAGTTAATAAATGAATAGGTTAATAATCAAACAATAATTTCCCCTATCTTGGACTGTAATAATCTGAAATAATCCGGCGCCTTAAGCATATGTGAACCCGGCCAGCAAAACATTTCGCCATCAACAAGTAATACTCTCTTTGCAACTTTAAGTTCCTCCAGCTCTATTTTGTGCTCTTCCCCAAATGGGAAGGGCTCTGATGCAAGAAAAATGACATCTATGTTTAATCTTTTGATATCCTCAAGCTCTATTACAGGATATCTGCTCTCAAATTCAGTGAAAGGATTGACAAAACCCAGCTTCTCCAGAACAGAGCTTATAAATGTTCTTTTTCCGGCAGCCATGTATGGGTTCTTCCAGATCAAATATGCTGATTTAAGACTATTGTAAGTATTCAGGCCCTCAAATTTTCGCTTTATATTATTGGTTATCTCTTCAGCTTTGTCCTTAGTATCCGTAATTATTCCAATATCCTTAATCGTTCTTAATGCATCATCATAGCTCTCCACTACTGACAGGTAAAGCGGATATCGGGATGAAAGCTCTTCAACTATCTTCTTCGTATTCTCTTCCTTGTCTGCGATTACAAGATCGGGATTAAGGCTGTCTATTGCAGAATAATCAACATTTTTAGGACCGCCAACAGACTTTATGCTGTCCACCTGTCCCTCAGGGTGCACACAAAAATCCGTTCTTCCCACTATTCTTTCCCCAAGGCCAAGAAAAAACAGAGTTTCTGTTACAGATGGAACTAAGGAAATAATTCTTTGAGGGCAGGTTTTTATCATGTGCTCACTTTTTAAATTGTAGTAATAATCCCTTATATGCATGGTACCTCCCAAAATTACAAAATAACTTAATCCCCCTGCTTTGTTAACTAAAAAGCTTCGAAAAGACCCCTGTCGCATTAAGCAGTATGAAAATTACTTAAATTGGTACAATATACTTGATCAGGAAAGGGTAAGCGCGTATAAGAAAGCCCTTTGGATTTTTACAGCTATTGAGAAGTTCGTCCTGGGAATTTTTTACTCCAAAGCGGAAAATTACGAACACTGCTGTTAGCAGTCCGGTAATTGGTATCAAAACATTTGCAGAAAACTTGTCCATAAAATCAAAGTAAGTAAGCCCAAATATCTTAAAGTCGGCCAAAGGGCCAAAAGATAAATGGGAAGGTATACCCAGCACAAACAAAAGGACAACCAAAACAATAAGTATCTTTTTCTTATTAATATTAAATTCATCTACAAAAAAGGCTACTATTACTTCCAGCAAACTCATCATTGATGACAAAGCAGCAACCGTAAGCAATAAAAAGAATAGTGCTGCAAAAATCTGGCCACCGGGCAAGGTTGCAAAGGCTTTAGGCAAAGTTATAAAAGCCAGTCCGGCGCCTGAATCCGGTTCAAATCCCAATGCAAATACTGCCGGGAAAATTGCAACTCCTGACATCAGTGCAGCCGCAGTATCAAGTATACAAACAGTTACTGAGGATTGGACAAGATCCTCATCTTTACGGATATAACCTCCGTATGTAATCATAATTGCCATACCAACACTTAGAGAATAGAAGCTATGTCCCAAAGCATCCAGTAATGTCTGTATTGTAATTTTTGAAAAATCCGGATAGAACAAAAATTTAACACCTTCAAGGGAACCTGGCAATGTCAGTGAACGTATAATAAGAACCATGATAATTACAGCAAGTGCAGGCATAAGAATCTTATTCCACTTCTCAATGCCCTTGGCAACACCTCCAGCCAGTGTAAGCGCTGTCAATATTAAAGTAATAATGATCATTATTAAAGGCTTTACATTTCCGGATACATAATTATTAAAAAATGCTGCAGTATCTGAAATCATAGGTTTCCAGTTAAAAACACTTTCAAACATATAACCCAAAGACCACCCGGCAACAAGGGGATAGTAAGTCATTATCAAGAATGCCGCAAGAACTCCGGTTGCCCCGGCTATCCACCAAAAAGATTTGGGTGCTATCTGTTTAAAAGCAGTAAAGGCACTTTTACCGGTATAGCGGCCCATTGACAGTTCAGCCATAATTAGCGGCAGGCCTATCAATGCTGCACAGATAACATACACCAGTAAAAAAGCACCTCCGCCATTTACACCAACAACATAGCTAAAACGCCAAACATTACCTATTCCTATGGCACTGCCTGAGGCAGCAAGAATAACTCCCAGCTGCGAAGTAAAACTGTCTCTTTTCTGCAGTTGATTATTATTGCTCATTTTTCTACTCCTTATCTTAGTATATTATTTAATATGCTTTAGAAATTTTATTGCTATTTACCACGTCTATCAAACCCTTGATTTACCTGTGAATCAATTTCATGTAAGGTGATAAAGTTACTTCCACAGCAACTTCCTCAATAATAATCCTTGGCAAAACAACATGTCTATATTAACACTTTTTCTTTACTCTTTGTAGCAATTTCGTTAAAATAATTTTTATTTTGGATAAAACAAAGATAAAAACAGGGACAGCTCTCTGACTTCGAAGGAGTCATCATATTGAGAACTGTCCCCAAAACTTAATTATCGATAAATACTAATACAGTTCGATGCTACAAGTTTTTAACATTCAGTGCCCTGAAAGAATTTAATACAGCGATGATTGTTACACCTACATCGGCAAATATAGCCATCCACATGTTTGTAACTCCTAAGGCACTCAATACAAGAACAATAAATTTTATTCCAATTGCAAGCATTATATTTTGATAAGCAATACCCAGCGTCTTTTTGGAAACTCTCATTGCAGTAGTAATTTTTGAAGGCTCATCGGTCATAATTACAATATCCGCTGCCTCTATTGCAGCATCAGAACCTAATCCCCCCATTGCTATTCCAATATCTGCACAGGCTAAAACAGGTGCATCATTGATACCGTCACCTACAAAAGCAATTTTACCCTTTGCAGACTTCTGTGAGAACAATTCCTCCATCTTTTCCACTTTATCTCCTGGAAGCAGTTCAGAATATACTTTATCAATGCCAAGTGCATTAGCAACTTTCGAAGCAACATTTTTTGTATCGCCTGTTAACATAACAGTTTGCTTAATGTTAGATTTTTTAAGTTCTTTAATCGCATATGCCGAGTCTGCCTTTATTTCATCCGCTATAACGATATAACCGGCATATAAGCTATCTATTGCAACGTGTATAACAGTCCCGTCAACTTCATCATTAGAGCAAGGAATATTCAGCTTTTCCATGAGCTTAACATTTCCTGCGGCAACTTTTTTTTCATCAATCATTGCAATAACACCATGACCGGATATCTCCTCCACATCTGTAATGCGTTCACCATCAATTTCCTTGCCATAAGCTCGCCTTAAAGAATTAGAAATTGGGTGGTTTGAGTAGCTTTCTGCATATGCAGTTAACTCTAATAGTTCCTCTTTGGAAATTCCTTCAGGATGGATTTCCCGAACATTAAATATACCTTTTGTAAGTGTTCCGGTTTTATCAAATACAATAATCTCAGCTTTGGCCAATGCCTCTAAATGATTGCTGCCTTTAACCAGAATACCCTTCCTTGATGCCCCGCCAATTCCACCAAAGAAACTTAAAGGAATTGAAATAACAAGTGCACATGGACAGGAAACAACAAGGAATGATAATGCTCTGTATATCCAGCCGCTAAAGCTTGCATCCTTAATAAGAATTGGAGGAATGATAGCCAGTAAAACAGCAATTATTACTACAATGGGCGTATAATACATTGCGAACTTAGTGATAAACCTCTCGGAATGGGACTTTTTACTGCTGGCATTTTCGACTAAATCAAGAATCTTACTTACAGTGGATTCTTCATATTCCTTTGTAACCTCTACTGAAATAACTCCATTAATGTTGATACATCCACTTAAAACTTCACTTCCTGCTTCTACTTCACGTGGAACAGACTCTCCAGTAAGTGATGACGTATCAACCATTGAATTTCCATCAATAACCCTGCCGTCAAGAGGGACCTTTTCACCGGCCTTAATTACAATAATATCTCCTACCCGGACTTCATCCGGATCTACTTTAACCAGTTCATTTCCTCTTTTTACGTTTGCATAATCCGGTCTGATATCCATAAGATCGCTAATTGACTTTCTTGACTTATCGACTGCATAGCTCTGAAACAGTTCGCCTACTTGATAAAACAACATAACGGCAACGCCTTCAGGATACTCGGCAATTATCATTGCCCCAATTGTGGCAACAGTCATTAAAAAGTTTTCGTCAAATACCTTACCTCTGAAAATATTTCTTATAGCTCTCACAACTACATCACCACCAACAATGATGTAGCTAAGTAAATATAGAGCAGCTATACACCATTCAGTTTTAAGCCATTCAATTTTTATATTTTTAATGGCCAGTGCCGTTGCGATGAGCACTGCACCAATTATTATGCGCCAAAGACGTTTCTTCATGTCCACCCTTCCTTTATGCCTTTTTCATAGTTGCACCAGGTTCAATATCTTTCACGATCTTTTCTGCTGCTTGAATAATTGAAGACATCTTTTCATCTTCACCTTCAACAACCATTTTTCGGGTCATAAAGTTAACAGTGGCTTCTTTTACACCGTCAAGTTTATTAATGGCCATCTCAATTTTTGCCGCACAATTTGCACAGATTGCACCTTCAAGTATAAATTTCTTTTTCATAGTAATAACCCCCAGTTTATAATCATTTCTCATATTTCATTTCAATATATGAACAATTATTCATATGTACAATTATATTATATTCCCTTTATATCTATGTGTCAATGGCATTGTAAATAATTATTTGCAGAATCCTTATAATAATGAGCATCCTGAATTTTGAAGCGGACCATTTTTTTGAAATAAACTATATTACTATAAACCTTATTATTATGAAATGAACATTTTTTTATAAAATAAAATATATTAGAATCCATGCAAAAATACTATTACTTGAAACCAGGCTACGAAATTGCGTGATATGATCATTAATTAATACTACGCCAACTTTTCTCTGTTAATTGTCCTGCCATTGCAGGGTGGGTTTTCATAGTAACAGCATTACAAAAATCTTCAAGTTATTGTAATTGTCTCCAAAGTTTTTACT
>ENA-UPAD01000672-UPAD01000672.1-bioreactor-metagenome-genome-assembly--contig:-NODE-672-length-44914-cov-137.938318_pt1 | contig 44914 bp, 35 predicted proteins | sample MGYA00238179_ERZ772710 | MGnify/ENA primary metagenome ERZ772710 (study PRJEB29004, sample SAMN07631245) | bioreactor metagenome | isolation source: Switchgrass digestor | place: USA: Dartmouth...
CTGCATATTAAACAAATGCTCGAGTCATCGCCAGGCATTCGCGTGGACTACGTAGTGGTTGTAGACGGAGACAACTTGTCAGATTTATCCGCAATAAAGGGAAAGGTGTTGCTTGCAGCAGCGGTATATGTTGGGAAAACCAGGCTCATTGACAATATTGATCTGGAAGTATAAGTATACTAAGATTATCTTATTAGACTATAAAAGCATATTTTCATCCATAGAAGGGAGAAAGAATTATGGGGGGGAGAGTCTAACAAATGGTTGAATAGGTATTTTCGTCTTGAAGAAAATCATACTAACGTCAAGACGGAAGTCATTGCGGGGCTTACAACCTTCGCGACAATGGCATACATCGTAGCGGTTGTACCTGCAATGTTGGCCGAAGGAGGTTTGCCAAGGGGCTCTGCTTTGAGCGTTGTAGTACTGATGACAGTTATTACGACAGCGGCCATGGCTCTTTACACCAATAGGCCCTTCGCCCTAGGTCCGGGAATGGGAAGTGTAGCTATATTCAGCCTCACCCTTTTAAAGGGTGGGGTCCCTCTTACTGTAGCTTCGGGCATTATAGTATTGAGCGGTTTGATATTTATGGCCGTGAGCTTCCTTGGGGTGAGAGATTTCATAGTAAAAATTATCCCACCCAGCGTAAAAATAGCCCTAGGGGCGGGAATCGGTTTATTTATTTCATGCATCGGATTTCGCCAAGCCGGAATAATCATAGCTGATGCCAGCAAAAATGTCTTAAGCTTTGGAAATCTAGCCCAACCAAAGGTAGCATTAGCACTTATCGGTTTTATGTTAATACTCTTTTTCGAGAGCAGAAAGGTTAAAGGAGGAATAATCCTTTCCATTATACTTACTACCCTTATAGGAATTCCCATGGGGATAACCAAGATTCCATCCTCAATAATTACTATCCCAGAGAGCATTGCTCCTTTAGCATTTAAAGTTGACCTTTTGGGGGCTATGAAAGTTCAATATTTGCCTTTTCTCTTGGCCTTCTTTATCCCTGACTTCTTTTCTACTTTAGGAACAGTCTTAGGGGTTGGAGCTTTAGGCGGATTTTTGGACGAAAAAGGTAACTTACCTGGCATCGAGAAATGTTTTTATGTAGATAGTTGTGCTACTGCTTTTGGTGGATTATTCAGTTGTCCAGTTTTGACCACCTATCTAGAAAGTTCTGCCGGCGTTGCCGCTGGAGGCCGGACGGGATTAACAGCGCTTGTCACAGCTTGCGCATTTATGGTTACGTTCTTTTTCTCGCCATTAGCATTAATGATCCCTTCAGCGGCAGCAGCGCCAGCCCTTATTTATATAGGGATAACCATGCTCAAGTCAATGGCTCGAATAGATTACGACGATTTTACTGAGTATTTCCCAGCCTTCATATGTATTGTGCTTACAATATTCAGCTTCAATTCGGGCAACGGCGTCGCTGCAGCACTTATAACATATGCCTTTCTAAAGCTCGTTAGTGGTAGAGTACATGAAGTCCATTGGAGCCTTTATGTAATAGCGATTTTAATGGCGTGTTATTTTTATACATTAGTTGGACATTAGTCCCATACAAAATTTTGCTTTAGCACAGGGCGAGACGACATAAGGGAGTTGAAAAAGATGAAAATAGATTGTTTACTAACAGATGGAGAGGTTTTTAACGTATACCTAAAAAAGTGGATCACCGCAGATGTGGCAATCCTCGACGGAAAAATCCTTTTTGTGGGCAATGCATCATCTGTCGACTTTGAACCTGTAAATAGCATATCTTGCCATGGTGGTGCTCTAATTCCGGGATTAATTGACATCCATATGCACATCGAGAGCAGTTTTTTAACCCCGCTCAACTTCGCCCGTGCTGTAGTTGCTCACGGTACCACAACCATAGTAAGCGAACCACACGAAATGGCAAACGTACTTGGAGTTGAAGGTATCAATGGAATGATAGAGGCTGGCAAAGATGCTCCCATAGATATTTTTTACGGCATACCAAGTTCTGTTCCTTCCACCAATAGCGAACTTGAAACCACAGGAGGCAAAATAGGCCTTAAAGAAATCGAAACTTTGCTTAACACAGAGTCGAAAAAGATGGTATGCCTCGGCGAAGTGATGAATTACACCGATCTAATGCAGCTTCGAGAGTGTCGTGCTATGGACTTTGTCAGATATATGCGTGAGCATTATCCTTTTCTGGCTGTAGAAGGCCACGTCCCATCAATTAAGGGATTCGAGCTGTCAAAGGTATTGTTTACAGGCGTGGATTCCGACCATTGCATGCAAAGCCCCGAGGGTTTATATGATCGTTTAAGTATGGGCATGTTCGTTGAGCTGCAGGAAAGCTCAATTACTGTAGAAAACATGGCAGTTTTAAATAATTTAGGATGTAATGGGCGATTCTCACTTGTGACCGATGATGTGCCTCCTGGCAAGCTTACTAAAGCAGGCCATTTAGACTTTTTGATGAAACTTGCAGTAGAAAAGGGGTTGCCCTTCGAGTGTGCCATCATTGCCACTACTTTATCCCCTGTCATGAGAATGGGCTTCCGCGATAGAGGTGCTATTGCACCTGGCAAGATTGCAGATATAGTTTTTCTCCGCGAACGAAGCAAAGATCTTCCCGTAACGTGGGTCATGAAGAAGGGAGAAATAGTGTATTCTTCTACAAACAACTCATGTACCTTAGATCCTCTAGACAAATCCTTCAACGATAAGTTCTATAGGACTATTAATACTTTACCAATAAAAGGGAAGCTATTTCGTATAGAACCGCCCATAAAAGAGGGCTACCAGAGATGTCGGGTAATAGAAAAAAATCCAGCAAACACATCTACTAAAGAAATTTTCGTCGATCTCCCAGTGAAGGTAGGTGAGCTATTGTGGCAAGAAGCTGGACTTAACATGGTAGCTGTGATAAATCGATATGGCGGCGATAGTTACGCCCTTGGCTTAGTAGGAGGTAATGCTATCAGAGGTGGAGCTTTTGCAAGCAGCTATGCCCATGATCACCACAACCTTTTGGTCATTGGTGACAACGTAATGGACATGGCAGCAGCCGCAAATTGGGTAGTAAAATCTCAAGGCGGTATGGTCTTTGTGTCAAAGGGAAAGACTGAGGCTTGTTTACGCCTTCCGGTCGGCGGACTGCTCAGCGAGAATTGCGTCCAGGAGGTAGCCCAAAAAAGCGCTGCCATAAAAGAATCTCTTGCAAGCCACGGATTTAAATCTAACAATCCAATCATGAGCATTTGCACCATCACTTTGCCCGTAAGCCCCGCTTTGAAAATAACGGACAAAGGCCTGGTGGATACTTTAAAAGTACAAATCGTCCCCTTGTTCATATAGTACAATTTTTAAAGCAGAAACACCAAAGCACATCAATAAAGACTCGACATTTATTATGTTTTTATGATAATATGCTGTAGTGACGGATTTAAGTTCTTTATATTAAATTCATTTTCAAAATCAACATATCGTGCTAAAATTTATCCTAGATTGAAAATCAATATTCACTATAAAGAGGAGTGGATGTAGTTGGAATGTCCGTTTTTGAAAACCTGTATATTTTTCCAAGACAGAATGAACAATATGCCAGCAACTGCAAACGTGATGAAGAAACGTTATTGTCTAGGAGATAATTCTCAATGTGCAAGATTCATGGTGGCCCAAAGACTTGGTAGGGATAAAGTTCCAACAGATCTGTTTCCCAACCAATATGACAAAGCAAAAAAGCTAACAGATAACAACTAAATATAGCAACATATCGAGGATTGGACTACATATACGACCAACCGCATGGTGATCCAGCTAAGGCACAAAGGGACATTCTTTGTGGCAGTGGTTTTGTTGTGGCTACATTCCCAAATATGCCCGCTTTATCTCGTCGCTGTCAAGCAAATCCTTAGACATGCCTGATAATACAACCTTGCCGGACTGGATCACATAGCCTCTATCCGCAATCTCTAAAGCTTCTAAAACGCGCTGCTCCACCATCAGCACTGTGACTCCGTGTCGCCTTATTTCGACAACGGTTTGTAATACCTTTTCTACCAAGCTAGGCTGCAGACCTAAACTCAACTCATCCAAGAGTATCACTTTGGGCGCGCTCATGAGTCCCCTTGCAATGGCAAGCATCTGCTGTTCGCCGCCACTCATTGTTTCGGCCTTCTGAGTAAGCCTTTCCTTGAGTATTGGAAACAGCGAATAAACCCATTCCAAACGCTGCTCCACAACTTCTTTACTTTCTTCCTTAAAGGCTCCTAGTTCCAAATTTTCTTTCACAGAGAGCTTGCCAAAGACCCTTCTGCCCTCGGGAACATAGGTAAGGCCCTTTCTTACCATTATATGAGCGGGGAGCCCCGTGACATCCTCGCCATAAAATTTGACAAAACCATCCGTTGGGCGTAACAATCCGGCTATGGTGCGTAGGGTTGTCGTTTTTCCCGCTCCATTGGCTCCAACGATGGCAACTATCTCGCCTTCTTTCACGTCGAATGAAATCCCGTGAAGTATAGGTACCCCCTCATACCCAGCACATAAATTCTTGACTTCCAGCGCAAAGTCAGCCATCATGCCTTCATCTCCCTCAGTCGGTTGCTAAATTTCTCGCCCAAATATGCGGCTATGACCCTTTCGTTTTGGACTACTTCGCTCGGTGGACCTTCCGCTATCTTTACGCCGCCATCCAGGACTACTACCTTATCTGCCAAAGGCATGAGCGCTTCCATAATATGCTCCACTACCAAAAGCGTTACTCCTTTTGTCTTGATATTTCTTAATAAATCCACAGCCTCCTTCAATTCTGTTCCTGTTAGTCCTGCCATTACTTCATCGAGCATCAAAAGTCGAGGCTGAGTGGCTAAGGCTCTTGCTAATTCGAGGCGCTTTTTTAGACCGATGGTAAGACTACCGGCTCTCTTATTTCTATGATCTTCCAGATGACACATTTTAAGACACGCCTCGGCAACATCCAAGGCGGCATCGATGCTCGCATTCCTCAAAAAAGCCCCTACAAGTATGTTGTCAATGACACTCATATCATTTAAGGGGCGTACTATTTGAAACGTTCTGACTGCTCCTAATCGGGCTACCTTGTGAGGAGGCCATTTTGTGATGTCGACACCGTCGTAAAAAATCTTGCCGGATGTAGGCTTATATACGCCGGAGATGCAGTTAAAAAGGGTGGTCTTACCGGCACCATTTGGACCTATGAGGCCTACGATTGTGCCTTCTTCCACATCGAAGGAAACATCATTATTTGCGACTAGGGAGCCAAATTTCATCGTCAAGTCGCGAACCTCAAGCAAGGCCATCATTCATCGCCCCCCTTAGCAGCCTTAGAGCGACTTGCCAACCAGCTTATGAAACCCATAATGCCTTTTGGCTGTCTGATCACTATAACAATTATCAAGATGCCGAATATGATTAAATCTACCCCTCCACCTAACCCTCCCCATATGGCGCGAGTGTATTCTTGCAAAGGGATCAATATAGCCGCACCAAGCAGTGGCCCCCAAAGAGTCCCAAGCCCACCAAGGATCGTTATAAGCACGAATCTCATGGACATATCCAGGGACATGACCATTGGCGGATCAACTCTTAAGTTATATTGCACGAAAAAGGCACCACACAGAGCCGCCAAAAAAGCAGAAATGGCTATGGCTGTGAGTTTCACTGAGGTGCTGTTAACTCCAAGAGACTCGGCAGCTTCTTGCCCATCCCTTACAGCTTTCATGTAGTAACCCAATTTATTAGCTTCCATCCAACGAACGAAGGAAAAGATTATGAGAAACAATATGAAGGCGCCATAATAGTATTGAGTCTTGCTCTGAAACCACATAAAATTTTTCCAGCCTTCCTCTATTATGGGGTAGTCAAGCCCCATAGCTCCGCCTACCCAATCCCAGACCATAAAGAGCCTGTTAAATATCTCCACGATAGCAAACGTAGCTATGGCAAAGTAATGACCCTTGAGCCTAAAACAGGGATAGCTCATGGCTATCGCTACGATCATTGCCAAAAAGGCACCAGCGATAACGCCCGGCCAAGGAGCAAGGCCATAGGTTACGACGGCCATACCGGTACCATAGGCACCAATCCCAAAAAAAACCGAATGGCCAAATGAAACCTGGCCGCAATAGCCCCCCAAAATATTCCAAGCCTGAGACATGCATGCAAAAAGTAATATTGATACCAGGACATGTTGAGCAAAGGGTCCCTGCAGCGGCCCCGGGATGAGCGGCAACAGGGCAAGAACAATAAGCATCACGTACCAAAGGCAACGATCTCTCCTTGAACGACCCATGCGTCATCACCACCCAAACAAGCCTCTGGGCTTGATCAATATGACAATTAAATAGAGCCCAAAGACCGCAACATACTTAAATATTGGCGCTATGTAAAACCCTACCAGCGCTTCAATCAACCCAACGAGCAACGCTGCAAGCAAAGAGCCTATAATGCTACCAAATCCCCCCATGGCGACGCAAATAAAGGCTATAAGGCTAAATAGGCTTCCCACTTCAGGATGCACAGGCATATACATTGGAAGCAAACCGCCGGCTATGCCTACACATGCTCCTCCAATGCCGAAGACCAAGGCATAAATTTTGTTCGTATCTATACCCATCAGCTCAGCGGCATCCCTATCCATGGCTGTAGCCTGTATAGCCCAACCGATTTTGGTGCTTGTCATAAAATGGTAAGTTAGTAAAATTATCACCATTGAAGCAACGGCAATTATAAATTGAGGCAAAGAAAGAATTAAATTATTTCCAAGCTGTATGACCTTACCTCCCAGATAAGTATCGGACAAAAGCTTAAAATTTGGCGAAAACCTGTTCAGACATATGTTTTTAAGGAGCATAGATAGCCCAAAAGTAGCGAGTAACGCCGAAAGGGCAGGTTTACCGATTAGCTGACTAACTATCAATTTATAAACTATCACAGATAACAAAAAGACGAATATCCCCGAAGCGATCCAGGAAATTAATGGATCCACGTGCATCAAAAAACCTAGCCAATAACTTACATACATGGCTATCATTAAAAATTCGCCATGGGCAAAATTGATGATGTCCATGACGCCCCATATCAAAGACAGTCCAATAGTTACGAGCGCGTAAAGCATGCCGTTGAGCAAGCCATCGAGCACAACCTGAAGAAATACGGCCATCGTCGACTCCTCCCCAGTTTTAATCAAGGGAGAAGGCCTCTATGACGAAGCCCTCCCCCTTGGGCCTGTTCAAATAAACCGTTATTTGCGCTTATCCCAAGAAGGCATAGGAACTACTGGCTCAAAGTTGGCAAATTGCTCGGGGAATACGCGCTTATATTGTCCGCCGACGAGCTGGGTAACTATGCTCATGGCCTTTATATTCTGGCCACCTGGGGCAAAGGCCACCTTGCCGCCTAGAGATAGCGGCGAATCCCACTCGTTAGCATACAAGGCATCCACGATCTTTTCCGTATCAAGCGAACCCACCTTTTCTATTGCCTGCGCTAAAACTAGCATTGCCACGGCTTCCTGGATACTATCGCTATCAAATGGAACTGGGGGGTTTATCTTCTTTTTGTAGATTTCCTCGACAGGGGCAACAGCCGGCATCAGTTCTGCCAATTCAGGAGAATAACCCGTTGTCCCCATGAAGTAATCTCCGTCCCCTCCCAATTGTTTTGCAATCAGAGGATCTTGATACCCGGAACAATAGTTGAGAGAAACCTTGGGAAGCCATGACATCTGCTTCATGGTCTTAATCCAAAGGATGTAGTCGGCGCCAAGGCAAGCTCCAAATACCACGTCAGGGTTTTTACCCTTTAGCATCTGCACTTCGCTATTTAGGTTTGTGGCACCCGGATTGAAAGCAACATCAGCAACATACTGGAATCCTGCTGCCTCTATGGCTTTCTTTGCTTCTTGAGCGGCATGCTTGCCGAACTCGGTATTTTCATAAATTACTCCAAAGGTCTTATAGTTGGTCCCCTTAGTCTCGTTGAGCCATTTAATGAAATTCACGAATTCGATGGATTCCGTCTCATCCGTTGGAGCTATGCGGAAAAAGTACCTAGTTCCCCTCTTGGTCAGTTCGGCAGAGCTGGAGCAGCCGCACATAAATATTTTCTTTCTACGTTCTGCCACGAGGCTTGCCGGTTTTGTGACGGCGCTGTTATAACTTCCAATGACGGCAAAGACTCCTTCCTGATCATAAAGGCGCTCGGCCTCGCTTTTACCGACGTCTGGTTTGCCCTGGTGGTCTGCATGGACTAAGACGATCTTGTGCCCACCCAATAAGCCCTTTTGGGCAGCTAGGGGGACAGGAATGTTCGGATAGGAGTTGTTTATGAGGTCAACCGCAGCTTCCACCGCTGCCTTGCATCTTTGTCCTGCCAGCGCCACGGGTCCCGTTAGAGGAAAAAGCGTACCGATCTTTATCACCTTTTCCTCACAGTAAGCAGCGCCGCAGGACATAAACCCAACCAACAGCGCAATGGCCGTTAGCCACATAACTTTTTTGCCTAACCGCTTGCCCATATCAACAACACCTCCCCAAGATTATCTCTAAATGCCGCTTACACAATAGTATATAGACCAATTAAAGAGACGTCAAATAACCGTGATTTCCTTAGGCAGTTTGGAAAGAGGCTTGCAACCATCTTTTGTCACAACAACGATATTTTCAATGCGAATCCCTATCTTGCCAGGGATGTAAATTCCCGGCTCTATGCTGAAGGCCATGCCCGGCTCCAGGGGCATCTTGTTGCCTTCCATAATATATGGAGCCTCGTGAACTGCAACGCCTATGCCGTGGCCCAGCCTGGTGTTGAAATATTTACCGTAGCCAGCATCTTCTATGACCTTCCTTGCCGCCCTGTCCACCTCTTCGGCCGGAACTCCAGGCCTTACCGCAGCTTCACCAGCCTCCTGGGCCTGCAAGACTATCTCGTAAAGCTTCTTTTCTTCATCTGTCGGCTCGCCTACGAAGACGGTACGGGTAGTGTCCGAACAGTAGCTTTCATACCTACACCCAAAGTCAACGAGAACAAGATCGCGTTCGCCTATAACTCCTTTTGAGCCGTTGTAATGGGGCCTTGATGCATTTTCCTTTCGCGCGACTATGATATCAAAGGCAGGGCCATCAGCTCCATGCTTCTCAAAAAGATCGATAAGTTGCTTCTTGATCTCGCCCTCCGTCATTCCTGGTCTTATAAAACCTAAAAGTTCCTTAAAGGCTGCATCGGAAATTTGAGTTGCCCTTTCAAGTTTCTCTACTTCAGAGGAGCTTTTGATTATCCTCATCTTGTCTAGAAAATGCCAGCCATTTACCAACTTTACTCTGTGTCTATCGGCTATCTCGATGGCATCCACCGCACGTATCCCATAGTTAACCGCAATTTGTTTACCGTTAAGATCAAAATCGTCCATGGCTCTTGCTAATGTTGGATAAAACCAATCTTTATCTTCCCATATATATGCCGGTGTGTCCTTGCCAAAAGCAGCCTCAAATTCTTCCGAATATAAATAGGGTGTGACGTAAAAGTATTTACCGTTCGACAATATAAAAAGCCCCTTAAATCGTTCGCATTCTCCAGTTTTAAGTCCGCCTAAATATTCCAAATCATCCCCCGGTCCCAAAAGAAGGGCATCAATTCCCTTACTTTGCAGGCCCTTCGAAATTTCCTGCACCTTATTTCTGTCCAGCATCCTCAAATGCCTCCCTTGTCTAATGGCTTTTCTTTTTCACGCAAAACAACTGCTATGCCTCTACTATACACAGTATATCTTATATTTGAAGATGACGAATAAAATTTACGAAAGGTTTTGAGTCAATCATATGCTTGGATATCTGTAGGGAAAATAAAAAGGGCCTCCATCTTATGGATAGCCCTTTTTATTAAATTGGTCCTACTCAGTTTACTTAAAATTATAATCTGTGACGATTCTTTCCCTTCCCGTTACCTGATCCATGTAATATTCATAGCAACAAATACCTAAAAACGATCCCGAAATATTGTAAACGTTTTCAAAACCTCTTCCCTGTAAGGCCATTACAGCGTAGTAACTGCGTTGTCCGGACCGGCAATGCACGTAAACGGGACGATCCTTAGGAACTTCGTCGATTCTATTTCTCAGCACACTCAAGGGTATGTTTACCGCATTCTTGAGATGACCCTTCTCGTATTCATCCTTTTCTCGTACGTCAATTATGTAGGCACCAGATTCCACCAGTTCCCTAACCTTGGTAACCGGAACCTGCCTGAAGCGACCATGCAGCAAGTTGAGTCCAACCAGCGCTGCGATATTCACGGGATCCTTTGCCGTATTATACAAAGGCGAATAGCTCAATTCCAGCTCCTTCAAGTCCTCTAACGTAGCACCCATGCGAATCATAGCGGCAATTACGTCTATCCTCTTATCCGCAGCTCCCTTTCCTATGGCCTGTGCTCCTAAAATTTTCCCGGTTGGATATTCATATATTAACTTAAGGTGAAGAGGATTGCAGTTGGGCATCAAGCTCACTTTATCATTTGGTATTATGTAAACGAAATCGTAGGGAATTCCACAGGCCTTGGCGGTCTTCTCATTGATCCCCGTGCATGCGGCATTCAAGCTGAAAACCCTCACGACGGAGGACCCTATTACGCCTTTGTTGGAATGGGGAATGTTATATATGTGGTCTGCTGCAGCCCTGGCTTGCATTTGAGCCGGTTCTGCCAAAGCTAATATTGTTGGCTTGCGATTGATGCAGTTATATATCTCAATTGCGTCTCCAACAGCATATATATCCCTATCGCTTGTCCTGTAATTTGCATCTACTTTAATGCCACCGGTTTCGCCAATCTCAAGGCCAGCTTCTTCAGCCAATTTGGTTTCCGGGCGCACCCCAACTGCCATTATCACAGCACCGGACTTAATCTTTCTACCGGACTTCAATTCCACCGAATCGTCAAAAATCTTAACCACAGAATCATTTAATATCAAGTTGACACCATTATCATAAAGTTCCTTGTGTAGTATTTGGGCCATGTCGTAATCAAAAGGAGCCATGACCTGATCCATGGCCTCGATTAAACTTACGTTGTAGCCTGCTATCCTCAAGTTCTCAGTGACCTCGATCCCAACATATCCGCCGCCCACAACTGTTATGTCATTTATCTTGTTGCTCTCAATGTAGTTCTTTATTCTAGCCACATCTACTACATTTCGTAGCGTGAATACGTTAGGACGATCTAAACCCTCAATGCTCTTGGGCAAGACAGGCCTTGCACCTGGTGCCAGAATCAACTTATCATAACGCTCCTCATATTCTTCGCCGGTCGACAAGTTTCGAACAACTATTTTCTTTTCATCTCTTTTGATCCTCACTACTTCGCTATTGACACGAACCTCAATATTATGCTGCTTTTTAAACTTTTCCGGCGTCATTAAGATTAAATCTTCGCTATTTTTGACAATGCCGCTTAGGTGAAACGGAAGAGCACAGTTGGAAAAAGAGACGTGAGGCCCCCTCTCAAACATTATTATTTCGGCTAATTCATCAAGCCTTCTCAATCTTGCTGCGGCTGAGGCTCCTCCCGCCACTCCTCCAACTATCAAAATTCGCTTTCCCATCTTAATTCCTCCTTTGATTCAAATCGCCATCATACCTAAATAGCTAGACATCTATTTAGAAGATGGAAATTTGAAAAACATCTTTTCGCTGACTATTGCTCCTAATACCATGAAGACCAAAAAAATCCAACCTGATAACGAAAGCTCGGCAATTGGGCTATACAGGGCCCCAACATTACAACCGTTAGCAAGGCGAGTCCCCAACCCCATGGTGATGCCGCCAAAACCATAAAAAAGGGCTTCTCTTACCGGAATGCGTAGCCCTGATTTGAACGATTTTACAAATTTCCCGGCAGTCATGAGATAAAGAATTGTTCCTACCACGATTCCGAAGTTTTGAACCAAACCTTCGTTTTGAAAAAATGGGGTTGAATAAGCAGTCGCCGGCATTTTTGTGAAGTTTGCCAAAGTTTCTGGCGAAACGCCAAATAACATCAGTAGTTTTCCCATGAATATCCCATGTGGAGTTGAGGCACCCCAACCAGCCTTTGTAACACTGAACAAAATCGTAAAGAGAATGGTCAATATAATGGCGCCCTCAATTAAGGTCCAAGGTTTAACAAATATATGTTCATAAGTTTCCGCATTAAACAATTTGAATGAGGCAGCATCGAATTTTTTTCTATTTTCCTGCTCCATCTCCATGGGATTACCAATGTATGTGTTACTCAACTTGCGTTTCTTTTCATATTGATAGGAAATGAATATCACTATTGAAGAAAACAGCCCTATTAACAAGACTGCTCCTAAATAGCCATTGAGACCATCCCATTTAAAAAGGTCCGGCAAGAACACTCCTCCGCCCGACATCGCTCCAGTGGGAGAGGTTATCCAGGAATTTTTAACCCAACCCATGCTATTTTGAATCGGAAACCCTAACAGCACGCCTAATCCGAAAAATACAATAACAACTAAAGCTCTTGTAAAGCTTGAGGCCAGCGTAGTAAGCACTCCGGTCGCACAGCACATGGCGATGCACATGCCAAAGCCGAAAAGGAAAGCTCCCATAATTAACCCCATATTGATGGGATTTATCCAAAGCTTGTAACTTGTGGGGTCGGAACGAAACAAAATGGCTGCAACTACAAGAGAGGTCACGAAAAACATTGCATTCATAGCTCTCATGAGTTTCGTTGAACCTGTCCTGTAGGCCCTATAAACACTGCCGGCAAAACCGGTGTAAGCCCTTGACAAGGTATATCCAAACCCAACACCCATGAGAAGTCTAAAATATAACATATCGGTCTTTAAAAGAACATTCCCAAGGATGAGCACCAAAATAAACCCTATCAGACCCATAACCTTTTCCGCCTTCATAGCAACATGCTTACCTCCCTATCTTCGGATACTTATAAAGTATTTGTGAATGTGTTTGTTATATTATACTACACCCCCTATGGTATGCCAACAAAGAGACCCAAAAAAATTTTGGCCGAACACGAAGGATAGAATCTTAAGTTTCCATAGGCCATGCCTTAACTTATGATTGGGGTATTTGCAATAGGCCACTTCAATCTTACTTAGGTGCAGCCAGAACTCACACTACGAAAGGCTCCTAACTTTAGGATACTACATTTAATCGTATTCAATTACAACCGAATTCTTGCCTTTAGCCTTTGCTCTATACAGGGCTTTATCGGCCCTCTTTATTGCTTCTTCGACGGGTTCATTGGGCAAATAGGTGGATATCCCTACGCTAACTGTCACATCAAGTCCCGAGAAAGACCGACCCTCTACTATTCGTATTAATCGATCTGCAATACAAAGAGCTTCCTCCAAAGGAATCATCGAAACGATTAAAAATTCATCTCCTCCCCACCTTACGAACAGATCATCTTTTCTAATAATGCCATTTACTAGCTCGCTTAATTCTTTTAATACAGAATCGCCAATCAAATGGCCATATGTGTCGTTAATCTTTTTGAAATCATCAATGTCGAATAAAATAAGACTTAGTTTCTTTCCCAACTTTTTGCACTGAGAGACCAGATCTGGAAGCTTATTTTGCAACCCATTTCTGTTCAAAATCCCCGTCAAAGGATCAGACATAGAGCTTACATAAAGCCCCTCTATCAACTGGGCAGTTTCCGCCTCTTTTAGTTTTTCTTCAGTGATGTTCCAAAATATTCCAGCAAATATTAAGGGGTTACCCTTAAGATCTCGCTCAACAACAAGACCTGTAGCGCCCATCCACATATATTCGCTGTTTTTCCTTTTGAGTCTATATTTCATCCTATAATTTCCATTTGCACTTTCAAAAGCCTTTTTCAATGAAAGATTTAATCCCTCTCTGTCTTCAGGATGCACTAGTTTCTCAAATTGAGAATATGTTTTGATATCATCTTCAGTATATCCTAAAAGTTCATATCCGAAGGGATTCATATGCAATTCATCCGTTTTTATATTATATTCAAAATAGCCTACATCGCTTCCCATCAAGGTCGACTCCAAACGTCTCTTTTGACCTTTCAGGGATTCCTGCATCTGTATTAACGTAGTTATATCCGTCATAACGACAAGTGTTCCTAAGATATTCTCGCCAGTTCTGACCAGCCTTTTTCGAATATCTAAATAATGTGCCTCATTTGCCTTGTCCTTAAAGAGTATTTGAGCTGGTTGCAATACCGTATCATTTGCAATAGCATTTGAAATACTCAATTCTATATCACCGGCTAAGGATATATCGGCGATACAATCGCTAATCTTACATCCCTTAATATTCCCGCAAGTTGGTAACAGGTAATTCTCGAAGGCCTGATTCCAAAGGATTATACGTCCATCATTATCCATATAACATATGGCATCCGGAATGGTCTCTACTAACTGCATTAAAAAGGCCACTTCACGATTTAATTTTGTCTCGGCAATTTTTCGCTGTCTGATATTAATTATTAGAAACAAGATAAGGATGAATAATATTGAAACAATAAATATAACAGGAAGAAGAACGCTTTTATACTTTCTATAAAAGTTATCTGGAATATTTAATATTATACTATTCTTTGGCAATGAAGCAGGACTAATGTGAAACCTCTTTAACTTACTAAAATCTACTAAGAAATTCTTCGGAAGCTCCATTGTTATGGGAATATACCTTATATCTTGCCCAGCCAGAACGGAATCCAAAATCTTAACTACCGCTTTGATCTGCGTCTCAGGCGTTGGAGCATAAGAGGCTAATCCTCCCTTTAAATTTACAAGGGGAGTTAGCAATGTCACAACAGGTAAACTTATTTCGTTTAATAGTTCACTAACTTTTTCTACTGTATATACATTGTTCTGCTCATCCCTCAAGTAGGAAATCAGAAGAATTGCGGACCCTTCGGGAGCGTCTTCGAACCTTTCTTTCATTTCATTCCAAGGCAATCCTATGAGATATTCCACAGAAAGATTCCCTAATCTTTTAAATATAAGCCGGGCAATTTCGTACAGGTCGATGCCCAATGTCGTCCTATCGGTCACGACAAACACATGTCTTACGGGCAATATTTGTAGCATTAAATCAACATTTGCCGCGACATCCAAATCCTCGAACACTCCGGTCATATTTCCTTCTAAGGCAGCGAAATATATTAAGGCCCTATTTACCACGCTTCCAAACACAACGGGAACATCAGATAAATTGCCGAGATCTTTTCTATGGGTAATTAAGAAATTTAAGGCATCGTCATCGAAGCATAATATGATATCTATATTTTGATTCGCATATTTGGATTTGATGTATTCCTTGAACTTATCATAATAGCCACCAGGATCAAACCTCTTTGCATCAAGAAACTCATAAAAAGGTCGATCGAGTAATCCTTCTCTTGCAATTCCCTTTCAAGAGTATCGTTAAATATCCTAGTGTAAATATATTCCGGATCATATGAATGCAATACTAGAATTTGTCGTTCCCCGCATATAGCAACCGTGCTGAACGACAACAGTAATAATATGGATAGACATATTCCATTTCTCAATTTGCCTTTGATCCAAAGACGCCACATGAAATTGCCTCCGCTTGTAATGCTATGAGGAGATAGACTACTATCGCATTTGACCCACACCCGCCTTATATTGACAGGATAGAACATCCTCTCCATTATTATTGCAACATTATAATAACGCTTTAATTAATAGAATAGTTTTTTTATTAGATTTTCTTTTAATTTACTATATTATAATAATTATAATATATGATGCGCCTACATAAAAGGCCAATTTCACAAATTTTGTTTTACAAGATTTAGATCCTGTGTAACAATATTACAGTAAATTAACCTTCACTTACGATAGAGGCCAAATCATCCATGTTGCGTTTAATGAAAAACAATCAACACTCCACAAATGCACCGCTAATTTTTAACGAATAGGAGGAATGACAATTGACCGTTAAACGAAGGCTCATTTTGCTGTCAGCTGGAATTTTGATAGCTTTGTGCGTGGTTGGGTTATTGTTTTATAGGGGAAGCCGTGCAATTATAGTTGACCAGATCAATCAAGGCGGAAGGATGGCAGCCGATACAGCTACAGCTTCACTTTCCAACTGGATAGACATTCACACTAATATAGTAAAACTCATGGCGGAAAATATAACATATATGTGGGAAAACTATGGAATTTCCGGTTACCTCATTAAGGATTATCTAACGAAGACTTTGGATAAACATAAGGACTTGGGCTTTATTGAAATTTACATGTGTACCACCAGAAATGAATTCATGAGCGCTACCGGTTGGGAACCACCTGCTGGGATGGATATGCGTCAGCGTCCCTGGTATGTAGCAGCAGAAAAATCAAGCGACGCAATCTTCACAGAGCCCTACGAAGCGGTGAATGTGAAGGGCCTGGTAGTCACCGCGGCCATCGCAGCGAGAGACAGAAAAGGAGAGCTGTTAGGCGTTGTGGCTGCTGATATTTTAATCGACGATGTAATAAATTTCGTGACTTCCCAGAAACTGCTTGGTTATGGCTACGGCATGCTTCTAGATCAAAAGGGTAATCTTATAGCTCACCCAAATAAGGATTACATCATGAAGCTTAATCTAACACAACCATCCAACGTCGTATCGCAAGATCTCGTTTCGATCGCTCAAAAGATGATCAAAGGAGAGAAATCTGACGGCACATACACGCTAAACGGGGAACAAAGAAGGATATTTTTTGCCCCCCTCAACAATGGCTGGTCTGTAGGGATCACAGCTACTACCAAGGAGATTTTTAACCCTCTGATAAAGCTTGGAATCACATTGCTCATAATCAGCGTGGTATGTCTAATAGCCTTAGGGCTATTTATATTCTTCACAGCTAGGGCCATAACGAATCCCATCTCCAAGCTTTTAAGCGTAGCTCAAAGTGTGACCAAGGGCGAGCTGACCGCAAGGGCCTCTCTGCAGGGAAATGATGAGCTTGCCCAGGTAGGAAAGGCATTGGATCAACTAATTGAGCACCAGAGACAAATACTCCTTGATTTAAGAGCCAGAAGCGACAAGCTGTCACGTGATGCAGATTCCCTGGATGAGATTTCCGAGACCACTGCCAAATTTGTTGAGGTAATAACCAGAGAAGCAAAGGAATTAAAAGAAATCGCCGAGGACAACGCAGATGCCATTTCTTCGGCAAACGCCGGCATAGAAGAGGTGGCCTCAGCTGCTCAAGGAGCTGCAAAAGCAGCTGCCGAGGCTTCCAGTCAGGCCGAAATCTTACGAGGAAATGCCCAAGAAACCGGCAATCTGATAACCAGTGCAGCAAGGCGTGTGACAGAAATGGCTGACTCGTTCCGTCAGATTGCTAAAGTAATCACACAATTGAATGACCGGGCGGGGCAGATAGGAAGTATCGTATCCACCATTTCCGGTGTAGCCGACCAGACGAACCTGCTTGCTTTGAACGCGGCTATAGAAGCTGCAAGGGCTGGCGAATATGGCAGAGGATTTGCGGTAGTAGCTGACGAGGTAAGAAAGCTTGCCGAAGAAAGCAACAAGGCTGCCATGGAGATCGGCGCCTTAGCTAAATCAATTATAGAAGAGACCTCCAAAGCCGTAGAAGTTACCAATAAAGGCGTTGAGCTTGCAGGAGCAGGCGAAAAGGAAGCGCTGATGATGGAAACGCACATATCCGATGTGCTTAAGGCCATCGAGCTCATAGTAGATCAGATTCAAAACGTAGCCGCTACAGCCGAGGAACAATCAGCAAGCACTCAGGAAATGGCCGCCTCAATAGACAGGGTTGCTCAGGGAGTTGAGACAACACGCAAGAAAGCAGATGACATGACTAAATCGGTCAAAGAATTGGAAGAACGGGTGACAACTTTAAAGCATGCCTCCGAAGAGCTGGAAGCACTTGCCAAGGAGTTGCACGCAGAGATTAAACTATACAAACTAGATTCTTCGGTAACCGCCGCCCAATCAACAGGACTCGTTCCTTTAGATTAACCAAAAACTAGCGGCAGGGTCTATAAATACAGCAGGCCCTGCCGCTAAAATATCTATCTTATTGGGACAAAGCCAGTCTTAGTAACAATCTTTTGTCCCTCGTCGCTCAAGATGAAGTTTATGAACCTCATCGTTTCTCCCGTTGGCCAACCTCTTGTAAACATAAAAAGATACCTAGAAATGGGATACTCCCCTGTTCGTGCCGTCTCGGGAGTTGCCTTTACCTTCTCCACGCTGACGCCTTTTACGCTGTTATTTAAATATCCTATTCCTATATACCCTATGGCCAATGGATTCATGGACACCGCCTGCACGATTGCACCATTGGATGCCAATACCTGAGCTCTGGGCGTTATCTTCTCGCCTTTCATTATTTTTTCTTCCCAAATTTCAAATGTCCCGGAGCTGGTATCTCTTGTTATGACAGCTATCTTTTTATCGGGGCCCCCAACTTCCTTCCAATTGGTGATTTTGCCGCTATATATATCCTTAAGCTGTTGTAAAGTAAGGTTGTTTACGGTATTTTTGGGATGCACTATAGGAACAATTGCATCTATGGCAACTCCAAAGGGTACCGGGTATGCCCCCTTTTCAAAGGCCAGTTTAGCTTCCTCCTGCTTGATAAATCTTGAGGAATTTGCGATATCGCAAGTTCCATCAATCAATGCCTTGATCCCGTTTCCACTGCCCTCACCGGATATTGAAAATTTGGTATTTGGATACAGTGCGACATACGCTTCCATAGCCGCCTGTGCTATCGGCAAAACGGTCGTGGATCCCTTTAAAGTTAGGCCTGCAGCCGAAGCAATCCCATTCAACTGGCCCAACGCCAAAACTGACAGCAACAAAAACACTAAAAATTTTCTCATTGTTATCCCCCTTCTCGCTTTCGATCTTTTAACTTCAGGTAAATGATAACAAATCGATCTGACGTTTACATGACGTTTGAGTAACGAACCCGTTACATTGACAAACCGAAAGCCCCATCAACAAAAGAGAAACACAAACGGTGCCAATAAAAACACGGATAATACAGCCCTGACAAAGTATATTGCAGTAAGCTTCCAAAAATTAAGGGGTATGGAAGAATTCAATATCAGAACCCCAATCTCAGTCATATAAATTATGCCTGTAGCAGATATGCAGGCACACATAAACTTACCGGCGACTGTGCTGCAAGTGGCTCCGATGACTGCGGCCAAGAATTGATCCGCATAGGCAAGAACAAAGGCAGGGGCCACCTTATACGCTTCAGGTATTTTAACCAATTCAAGCAACCAGGCAAAGGGCAAGGAAATCCATTGAAACACTGGAGTATAGGTCGCAATTATGAGCACAATGGTTCCCCAAGATACGACAAGCGGCATCGTGCTAACGATAAGAAACGAAAAAGTCTGATAGCATGTCTTAAGTATCGTATTAAGCCCTTCCCCTTTTGCCCTCTCTACGGCAGACGTCAAAGCCCAATCCTTTAACGAATATCCGGCAGGGATTTCCCTTTCCGGAATTCTTTGTCCTGATCTTCCGGAATACGTATCGGGAATGTTTTTAAAGGGCCATATGCGTGGGGTAAGCACGGCAAGTATGAAGCAGACCGCATAGATTGAGATCAAGATTTGGAAATACATGTGAGGCAATCCCACAAAATCCGCCATGACGTAAATGTAGGCAACGCTTATTACTGAGAAAGAAATCGATATGATGGAGGCCTCGCGATCACTATAATATCCCGCATCATGCAATCTAGTGGTTATCACTACGCCTACAGAGTTGCTTCCCAGCCAAGATGCAAGACAATCGATAGCAGATCTGCCCGGAAGCTTAAAAAGAGGATGCATCAGCGGACGTGCTAAGGTACCAATATACTCCATTAATCCAAAATCAGTGAGAAGCGAAACCGCTGCGGCCAGAACGCTAAAAATTACCAATAAAGAAGGCGCTAATACCAATGCAGGCGTTCCACCCGTGTCCATGCTCCATATCGCTTCAGGGCCTATTTTAAAATAAATCATGACGAAAAATACAGCCCCTAAGACCCTCGAAGTAATCCAAAGAGGACGAGTTACAAAAAGATCTTTAAAAAATTGGCTTTTGACTATGAAATTAGGTCTTGCAAGAGAAGCATATAACGTAATAACTGCGCTCAATACCACTAAAACCATTGCCGCTACAGTAAGGAAAGGTTTAAAGGTTTCTTTTGCCCAATCAATAATGATTCCCAGTATTGTGTTAAGAGTGCCATCCTGAGGAACAGGAACCAAAAACAAAATGATGCCCAACGCTGATGGAATTATAAAGCGCAAAATCTCAGCCATCGAATACTTTGTCCTTGATCCGGTCATATACCAACACCCCTATCTGTGTCGAATTGTTTGCTAGTAATATAATCCGCATAATTTGGTCGAATATCAAGTGGTAAATAAAATTGGCAGGGAAATGAAAAGGCTATATTTCCCTGCTTAATAAGTTATATTTGGCGAAAACAAACTCCTTTAGCTCTTGTAGTTAGCGTATTTTAAATAAAAATCAAAAACAATTAACAATTTTAAAGCCCAAGCTCGTCAAGTTTTTGTCGCGTAGGCATCCCTTGCGAATCCCACCCCTTGGCCTCGTAAATGAGGTCGAGCAACCTATCCTGGTTTACTACACACCCCTTGGCAGGACCGTCCGGTGCGGGCTCTTTCTCCTTCGACGCGCCATGATTTCGAGCTTCTGCCTGCTTTTCACGCAACATCCTCTTCGTTTTTCCGTCTCCCCTCCTGGCCGGTAAAGACTTACCCTTAATGTCATTATAGTTAAGTACATTAATTATAACTCAAATTAGTACTTTATATCTGATAATCCATAACGCATTTTACCTTAGTCCGAAGACCATAGCATAGACTCATTCAGTTCAACCCAACTATCTCGTCTTCATGGTATAACGACAAAAAGAGGAGCAAATAGTCCCGTATGTGCCTCGTTATTAGGAAGTTGTTTTTGATGTGTTCCCTACCGTTGATGCCCAGCTTTTTTGCATATTCGGGCTCATTTAAAAGCTGCTTCAAGTAATGGACAGTCCCATCGATTGAGTACGTCAGGATTCCCGAATACTTATGCGCTATTTGAAGAGGGATCCCCCCCAACCGCAGAGGCAATGACCGGCTTTGCCTTCCACAGGCCCTCTGCAACAGTCAGGCCAAAGCCCTCTTTCAGCGATTTTTGCAAAATTACGCTTGAGGCCCTTTGAAGTGCGTTGATCTCGATGTCCTTTGCTGGCGGAAGCAGTAGCACATGTATATCGGGGTCATCTGCAGCGGCGTTTCTGACGTCTTCCAGGACCTTTGCTCCTTCCGGGTCATCGGTCGCGCCGCCACCTGCCAGAACCAATTGGCAATCTATGTGCCGTTTAACCCTCTTATATACCTCGATAACGCCTATGGGATCCTTCAAATAATCGAATCGGGATATTTGCGTCACGATTGGGCGCATCTTGTCGATGCCAAACTGATCCAGCACGGAGTTTATCGTTTCCTGAGGCAACTCCTTGTTCTTATCGCTTAAGGGGTCTATGGAAGGGGAGATCAAAGCTTGGGGTATGCTCAACTTTCTGGCAAATGCCGGGGCAGAAAAAACGGCACAATCGTACCTCTCGATGTACGATTTCAAAAAGGCCATAACGCCTTCCTTTGGAGTAGTGAAATCGACGTGACATCTCCACGCCCACTTTTTACCTATGGCCTCGCGTCTTTCGATTAATACAATCGGCTGGGGGTCGTGGATGAACATCACATCCCCGCAAAGGTCCATTTCATTGGCATTTTGCCGATTAACTTCCTGAAAGTACAAAAGTTCATCAAGCGATATCGGTATATCTACACCATGCAAGGCATTATGAATTTTTTTTGTTATAGTAAAAAATTTCTCGTTACCCTTGATGACATCCCAGCGAGCGTCCACTCCAAGCTGTTTCAGCAACGGGACCATCCTGGACAATATCTCAGCTACTCCTCCGCCAACTGCCGTTGAATTTATGTTTTGCACTATCTTGCCTTTAAGTTTGTCCCCCAAGTAGAAAAGCTCGTCAATGACTGCTTGCCCTACAATTGAAGAATATTCCCTGATATCGGCTACCATCTTAATCATCTCTTTCCAATATATTTACGATCCTTTTCCTCAGGCCCTCGATGGTAAATGCGTATGGATCCAGTTTGCTTATCCGATCGGCTAAGATTTCCTCTCCAATGCTTCTCAGCCATGCAGAAAAATCATTCTCTTTTCTTTGAAACCGCAATCTTGGTTCAAAGATGTGAAAATAAATGGAGTTTATGTATATTTTTCCGACGATGTCCTTAAATTCATCCAAATTTGTCGCAACAAAGGGAGTAGGATGGACAAATGTCTTGCAGCTCAAGAAGTGAAATTCATGCCCTTCAACACAATCTATCATGCTCCTGCCACTGAAGATATGCTCTTCCAACCTTTTGATATACTCCTTCCTGATTTCATCTAAAGAATTAAAATCTACTATCTCCACACTTGCAATGCTCTCCCCTAATTCCCTCAGGCCAAGGACGTTAGATATCCAGTAGGCAAAGTCGTTAGGTGGTTCCGGAGAGGCGTAATAGTGCTGCTGGAGAAACCTGTGGGTGTGATAATATATCGAAGCAGACGGCACTTTTTTAATGCCTTCTAAAAGCTGAATGGGATTTTTGGCCCTTATCGCAAGCATCTTAACGAGGTGTGATTCCGTACAAAACCTGAACCCGTTTTCCATCACCTTTCACCTCTTGTGCAATTTTTAAGCTCTTTCAGCAAGCTCCTAACATCTCTATAACTTACGGCATTAAGTTTAGCCATAGATGTAACTATCCCCACGCGAACGGTCCAGGCATGAGAAGGCAGTTCTTTAAAGAGATCTTCATCGGTTCTATCGTCTCCAATCGCCAAGATGAAGTCGTAATCAGCCCTTGAAAGAAAATGAAGCGCTGCCTTTCCCTTGTCTATGCCAGATGGCCTTAATTCGATCAGCTTATGTCCCTGAATTACTTGCACTTCAGTATTGGCCACTACCTGCAGCAATAGATCCGTTAGTTCTTTGGCAGCATCGACTGCCTGTTCGGGATCACATTTCCTGTAATGCCAACTTAAAGAGTATTCCTTTTCCTCTAAAAAGGATCCAGGGACCTTATCAACATAACGCAGCAGTAATGGCTTTAACTTATTTTTCCACTCAGCGCTCATAGGCTTCAGCAACTGCCATTCCTTTTCCTTCTCTTTAAGCCAAACACCGTGTTCGGCGACAAAGCCCACGTTTAGGTTTCCCAGCCATTTTTGGAGCGTATCTCTATCCCTACCACTGATGATCACGAGATCAACCTCGGGAATCTCGGATAAATCTTTCAAAAGATCCAAAACTTCGTTGGAGGGTACTGCCTTTTCGGGGCTATCTGCAAAAGGTACTAAAGTCCCATCGTAATCCAAAAAAATCATACATCGGTTGGCTCCCACAAAATCATCTATGATCTTTCTTCTAACTACATTGGATAGCATCCTGGTTCGAAATCGGCTTTGCCCTTCTTTGACATCCCTTAATTCATCGATAAAATCCGTTGCCCACTTAACAACGTCATATTTCTTTAACCTGCTTTGCATCTTTTCAATCCTGCTTTTTTGTTCTTCCAAGGGCATCTCAAGGGCATTTTTAATGGCTATGGCAATTTCTCCCCTGTCGTTAGGGTTGATCAACACAGCTTCGACCAATTCCTTAGAGGCACCCGCAAGCTCGCTTAATATCAATACACCTGTTGCATCCTTTCTGGAAGCTACATATTCTTTGGATACCAAGTTCATCCCATCCCTGAGGGGCGTTATCAATGCAACGTCGCTCATATTATAAAGGGCAACAAGTTGATGAAATGGTACGTGGCCATATTTATATATGATAGGCATCCAATTAAACGTTCCAAATCTACCGTTAATGTTACCCACCATCTGATCTATCTGAGTCTTTATTGTCTGATAACGGTCGACGCCGATCCTGGAAGGCACGATCACAAGCAACAGTACCACTTTCTTGTGCCATTGCGGGTTGTCTTTCAGAAAAAGCTCGAAGCCCTCAAGCCGGTTTAAAACCCCCTTCGAGTAATCAAGCCTATCCACCGAGATAATCGTCTTAAAATCGGAAAGCGTATTTTTCAGCCTCTCTCTTTCCATCTCGGTTTCCTTTGAGACCACGGCGTCATTAAACCTATGGAAATCTATGCCCATAGGAAAGGTATCGGCTTGGACCATCCTTCCATCGACGAACATCTGTCCCATGTTCGCCTCGATGCCTAAAATACGAAGCACCGATCTTAAAAAATACTGAGTGTAATCGTGAGTGTGAAAACCAATCAGATCTGCCCCCAAAAGCCCCTCAAGTATCCCCGCTGCCCATTTTTTGGGTAATAGACGAAACAGTTCGAAAGACGGAAAGGGGATATGAAGGAAAAATCCTATGGGAACATCCGCCATCCTTTGCCTTATCATGCGGGGAAGCAACATCAAATGATAGTCATGGATCCAAAGTATATCACTTGGGCGAAGCACCTCCATGATGGCGTCGCAAAAATATTGATTTACCTCCCTGTAGGATTCCCAGCTCTCGCTTTCATAAACCACGTAACTTGGAAAATAATGAAACAAGGGCCATATCGTCTTGTTGCAAAAACCGTGATAGAAGGCTTCCATTGTCTCTTCCTGTACAAATACGGGATAGGCATTAAACCTGGTTGCGGCAACCTCCTTTATGTCGTCTTTATGCTCGTCATCTATGGATGCGCCGGGCCATCCAAGCCATACATATTCGACAAGATTCGTAAATGCCGAATGCTGAAGCGAGTCAAGATAGGCACTTAAGCCCGTCACCAATCCTCCAGCGCTCGCCTTCAACTCCAATCTCCCGTTGCTATCTACAACGGTAAATGGCAACCTGTTGGACGCAATTATTAGCCTTGCATCGGCCACTAAGCCTCGCCTCCCATTGTAAAAGTTTTAATGCTTTTTGAGTGAATCCTTATATGGTCTGTGAGATCACGTGATGGACTTAGGGTTTTATAAAGATCTTAAATAACATGCTCGATTACAAAGTATAAAATGTTACTTTCACAAAGTTCTTTTTTTCTATCACATATTCGTTGTCCTTGTCAAGGAAATACAATTTAACTATATAATGCGTAATACTGCATATCGAAGCTGCCTTATACATATATAATATCACTATGATTCACTAGAATTTTTTGGATACATTTTTCCCGTTAGACGTAAACCAGCTTGAGAGGTAATATAATCACGTGAAAGTGGCTTTACAAAAGGAGACCTGAAAAGCCATGAAGATCGAGCAAAAGTTAGCGATATTGGCCCAGGCTGCCAAATATGATAGAGTGTGCGGAAAAGGCAAAGAAGAGCTTCAAAATAGCAGCTTTAACAACGACATGAATGACTTCATCTTTTATAGCCCATGTGCAAGCGGAAGATATATTCCTCTATTGAAGGTGCTTTTCACCAATTATTGCATTAATGATTGCATGTATTGTTATAACAGACGTTCAAATGACATAAGGAGGGCTATTTTTGAGCCTAAAGAGTTGGCTCGGCTGGCCTATGACCTTTACAGGAAAAACTATATAGAAGGATTGTTCTTAAGCTCCGGCATCTTCAGGAACGCTGACTATACAATGGAGTTAATCATTTCCACGGCGCAAATGCTCCGAAACGAATACGGCTTTAAAGGATACATACATCTTAAAATCATCCCTGGGACTTCTTACGATTTAATAAGGAAGGCCATGATCCTTGCCGATAGAGTTAGCTGTAACATCGAGCTGCCCACAGAAAGCAGCTTAAAGCTTTTGGCTCCGGAAAAATCGAAAAATGATATCCTTAACGCCTTAAAATCTGCCAAAAACTACACCCTGGAGCTCGAAAAACAAATATCGGCCTCGACGCAGTTGATAGTAGGAGCAACTCCGGAGTCGGACAAAACTATTCTCAAGCTTTCTCATGAGCTTTACGCAAACAGGTTGGTAAAGCGGGTCTATTACTCTGCCTATATCCCGATCAACTCAAACGACGTCCTGCCTAAGATCGAACATCCTCCCCTTTTGCGGGAACACAGGCTGTATCAGGCAGACTGGCTCATGAGGTTTTACGGCTTTAAAGCCGAAGACATCTTCGAGGGCTCCGAAAACCTATCGCAAGACATGGACCCCAAGATGTGTTGGGCATTGAGAAACATGCATCTCTTTCCCGTGGACATCAAGAAGGCTCCCTATGAAAGGCTCATACTTGTCCCGGGCATCGGCACGAAAACGGCCAAAAAGATAATAAAGGCAAGGCGAGAAGGCTACCTTGACGAACAGGGATTAAAGGCACTAGGCATATCCCTTAAACGGGCAAGGAACTTCATTACGATTGGCGGAAAATCGCTTCCGGAAGAACCTCCTTCACAAAAACGGCTTAAAAGGACTCCTCGCCCCTATTCAAAGCAACTTGTTTTGTTTTAACGCAAGATCGCGTAGCTTGGCGTAATTTAGATCAATCTAATACCCCTCTTCAAGGGCTTTTATGAGTAATACGAAAACTTCATTCACAGGTGTGGGAATGCCCAGCTTTCTGCCTTCGTTAACAACAGCACCATTTATATAATCGATCTCCGTAATTCTTTTTTTTGCCACATCCTGATACATCGAAGAATAATTTGCGGCAGTTGCCCTTGCAACGTCTTTGCAATGTTGGACGGGATCATGTTTCAATTGTATGCCTTTTGCCTTACATATCTTCTCGGCTTCCCTTACGGCATATTCGAGAAGCTTTTCTGAACTTCCATGTTCAATGAGATAACCATTCGGAACTTTAAGAATGGCAGTTAGAGCATTAATGCCGACATTGACCATAAGCTTATCCCATACAAGGCCTACAACTTCATCCGAGACTTTCGTTGGAAGCCCTGCTTCGGTTAATATTTGCGCAATTTCATTTATTCTATGTGATAATTCTCCATCAAAAGGGCTAATCACTGTTTCGCCAGATCCAGCGTGCCTTACATGGCCTGGCTCAATAAGCGTTGCACCGTTATTGGTAATGCCAACTATGATCCTACTGCTACCAGTTATCTCGGCGATCTTTTCTGCATTTCCCAGCCCATTTTGCAATGTCATAATCATGGTATTTTCGCCAATTATGTGTGAAGCTCCCATTACTGCAGGCTCGGTAAAGGGCGATTTGACAAAGACGATCACGAGATCAACATGATCCTTAATTTCATCTGCCGAAGAAACTCCCTTGACGTTTATAAACCTATCGCCGCCAATGCCTTCCAAATGCAGCCCATTTTTGTTTATGGCATCCATATGCTCTTTCCACGTATCTATCAACACCACATCTTGACCATGTTCGGCCAGTAAGCCCCCAAAGACTGAACCCATAGCTCCGGATCCTAAGACGGCAATTTTCATGGTAATCCTTCTCCTTTTGAAGCTGTACCGCTACATCTCAACATCAAGTGTAGCAGTACAGCTATAAATTAATATTCTAACTGTTTTATTACTTCCTCTTTCATGCTGAAGCTATGAGCATCATCGGGAAAAACGCCCAGTGCAACCTCTTCTGCATATTTATTAAAGGCCTCAAGCTCTAATTGGCCAATCTGCGCGTATTGCTTGACAAATTTCGGAACAAACCTATCAAATAATCCCAGCATATCCTGAGTCACCAAGACCTGTCCATCACAGTACACGCCGGCGCCAATGCCAATCGTAGGAATAGTGAGCTTTTGAGAGATGATCTTCGCCAACGGTGCAGGAATGCATTCAAGGACAATGGCAAAGGCCCCTGCATCCTCCAAAGCTATAGCGCTGTCTATCAGATCTTGAGCTGCTTTTGCATCTTTGCCCTGCACTTTAAAGCCACCTAGGCTTCCTGCTGTCTGCGGGGTGAGGCCAATGTGTCCCATAACGGGTATACCTGCTTTTACTATTGCCTTAACAGTTGGGGCATAATCCAGGCCCCCCTCAAGCTTAACGCTATCTGCACCTGATTCCTTTATGAGTCTTCCTGCGTTTCTAATAGCATCCTCAATGGATACCTGATAAGACATAAATGGCATATCGGCAACTATGTGGGTATTTGGTGCGCCCTTGACGACGGGCTTTGCGTGGTGAATGATATCCTCTACCGTAACCGGCACAGTGCCATCATAACCCAGAACTACCATGCCAAGCGAATCGCCTACCAATATCATCTCAATGTCAGTCTTTTCTATTATGACAGCAGTTGGATAATCATAGGCCGTTACCATCCTAATTTTCTTGCCCTGCCTTTTAAGCTCTTTGAAATCTGGGATTGGAATTTTTTTCTTGTCCACTTAAATTACCTCCTATTTTATTTATTCGTTTAAATAATAAAGGGCTGCCAAAGTATAAATTTGTTATCCTCCAGTTTGTAGATGATAACTCCGTCGACATTATTTGCCTACCTCTTTTTCTATAAAATCCTTTATCTCGATCATAGAACCTTCATGGTCCACGGGGAAGCAAAGCAAGATATCGTCTTTGCAAGCAAGTTCAGAACATTTAATCACTTTAGCAACAAAAAGCTGAGTTAATAACGATGCAGCCTACCAAATATTGCAACACTGTTGCAATTTATAATTGGCTGTGTTATTTTAATTCATAATCACCATTCAAACTTCAAGCCTTTATAAGGAGGAATAGGTCATGAAACGATCCGGCAAGATCTTCGCGGTAGCATCGGTATTTTTGTTTCTAGTCAGTTCACCCGTGATGGCAAATGTAGTAGCCGTAGCCGCAGGGATAGCCCCTTGTGTGGAAGAGGTCGTAGATCTTTACGTAAAAGCAGGAGGAGAACCTGTTGAATTAGTAAAAGAAGCATGCGGTCCCCTGGCACGACAAATAGCATTAGGAGCACCTTACGAATTGTTTTTGGCTTCAGAGCCACGCTGGCCAAATTGGTTAAAGGACAAAGGATTATTAACTGAAGTCGATACTTTTGCCATAGGACAACTCACCCTGTGGCATGTTTCATCCGATCCTATTGACGAAAGCCAGACAGAAACAGCGGTAATCGCGATCCCGGACCCAGAAACCACAGCCTACGGCAACTTAGCGAAACAATATCTTGACAAAATAGGCCTATGGGATAGAAAAATGAATGAAAAAAGGATTATACTTGTTGGAAGTGCACCACAGGCAGTAGCGGCGGTAAAAGCCCGAACCGCCGAAATGGCATTTATACCATTAAGCATGGCTATCAAGGCCGGAGGCAGCTATACATCTGTTCCTGATATGGTCATAGAACAAGTAGGAGGACTTACAGCTAAAGCCGATGATGGTGCGCGTAAGTTTTGGGCATTTTGTCGTTCTGAAAACGCAACTCCCATTTGGGTCAAGTGGGGATTTGTAATCCCTGATAAGTCGCAAAAGGGGAAGATCTCAAAATGACTTTTAAACTCGCTAATAAAGATGAGCAATTGAATTTACTCACAGCAATCAGAAAAAAGCTGTTGGCAGAAATTGTAAATCGACCAAACCTTTTGATGCAAATTGTCCACATAGAACCGTTGGGCGTAAAGGAAGCCATAGGCGATCCGGCTCCTTATAAGGATTTTGCCTTGCAGCGAGGCGAAGAGAGATTAACAGAAGCCACTATAATTGGCTTTAAGGGGCAGGCTTTCACTTCATACCCCTGTCGCTGGCGCGGTACGCTGGATGAAGCATTAAATTTATCATTGGATTCGGAGAAAAATAGAGCTATTTTCGTCGCCACAGCTAACGCCTTGGGGCGATTGCTAAATTTATGCGATCGTACAATCCACTGCAAAGACCAAGGCCCTGATAAATGCGGACGAGAAATGGCTGAATATATAGCCTCCCAATTTGGATCCGAGATCAACATAGGCATAGTCGGATACCAGCCGGCCATCGTAAAGCACATGGTAAATTTTTTCGGAAATGACAGGGTTTTTGTGACAGACTTAAATCCTGACAACATAGGCAATGAAGTTTTTGGCGTAAAGATATTGAACGGCTCATCATGCCTCGTTGAATTGGCAAAAAACTGTCAGATAGGCCTTATAACGGGTTCTACTTTAATCAATGGCACATTAAACGAAATATTGGACGTTTTCAAAGAATACGGCGTAAAACCTTACATATACGGTACAACTGCAGCTCTGCCACCCAAAATTCTTGGCATCGAAAGGCTATGTTTCGAAGCAATATAATAGTGTAATCTAATACCTCAAAAGGGGCCATTTGCATTCTGCTGAAATGGCCCCTTCACATAAACCTCCTCAACAATTACATTTAATTAGGTGCCTTTTCCAAATTAAGATAGGGGGGAAACTTATGCTTCGAGTGGGAATATTGCAGCTAGATGTCCAAGTCGGTGATAGGAAGGCCAACTTCTCGCGCGTAAACGAGTTGCTCAGCCGAGCTTTCGTTCCATCTAAATCACCTACAGCTATCGTACTTCCTGAGCTTTGGGATACCGGTTACGCCTTAGAGAAAGCCCAAGCACTCGCTTCAGATGAAGGCAAAGAGACAGCTACATTCTTAGGTGATCTGGCTAAAAAATACAACACATGGTTTATAGGCGGCTCCACTTTAGCCAAAACTTCAGCAGGTATCAAAAATAGAGCTCAAGTCATAAACCCACGTGGTGAGTTGATCGCTTATTATGACAAGGTCCACAGATTCCCATTGATGGACGAGGACAAATACCTCGCTCCAGGAGATAGGGATTGCATATTCAACTGGGAAGGGTTTGAAAGCGGCTGCGTGATCTGTTACGATTTGCGTTTCTGTGAGTGGATAAGGTGTTATGCCCTAAAAGGCGTAAAGGCTCTCTTCATCAGCGCTGAGTGGCCAGCCGCCAGGGCCAAGCATTGGGATATCCTGCTTAAGGCGAGGGCTATCGAAAACCAGATGTACGTGATATCTTGCAATAGATGTGGCACTACGGGAAAGGACGCCTTTGACGGCGGGTCATTGGTGGTAGATCCATGGGGTGAAGTCTTGCTGGACGCCGGCAATCTGGAGGGGTTATGGTTCGTAGATATAGACATTAGCAAGGTTGACCAAGCAAGGTCTACAGTCCCCGTCTTTAAAGATAGAGTGCCGACTCTTTATGTGGACATTACAAAATAAAAAGAAATTACCGGAGTAATCATAAATTACGAGGGATCAATAAATTGTAATTTTAGTTCACATTAAGATATTAAGATATAGTATAATATAATGCAAATTTGTTTTAATACCCGATGAATATCGGCGATCGCCTAATGGATTGAGGTGAGCGAGATGCCATCGAAAAAGGTTTGGCTTTTAAGCGTAATCTGCATAGCCATATTGGAGTTAATGTTGTATCTTCTTCCCATAACCAAGTTCATAATGGCCGTTGTAACAGTCATGGTAGGTCCTCTAATTTTTTTCGCATCATTTAGGTGGCATCTTAAAGAAGGGGTCAAACCCTTAATGCCCCTCAAGCCTCAACTGACGGCAACGCTTGAATTAAGGTCCCCAGACCAAGGTCGACAAACATTTAATCTCGACGAAAAAGTTTATGACAGGCTTTTTTCCGTAGCCGAGACAATGGGGTTCGACACCCAACAAATTTCCTGGCTTTCCAAAGATACCAAGAAGACCTTCGACCAAATCTCAAAGATATTTGCGCAAATTGAAGAATACAGCCACCAAAATGCCGCCAGCACGGAAGAAATAACTGCCAGTATAAATGAATTATCCAGCATAACATCCAAAATACGTGATAGTATTCTAAATATAGAAAACAGCTCCATACAAGCTAGAGATATGTTGAAACAAGACAAGGACACTCTAGGCAACTTAAGCCCTCTTTTGAACGAATTGATAGAAGTCATCCGTATGGCCTCAGATGATAACCTAAAGCTTCAGGAATCATCCAAAAAGATCAATAAGATAATAGAATATATTAGCTCGATAGCAAAACAAACAAACTTGCTTTCTCTAAACGCCTCCATAGAGGCAGCCAGAGCTGGAGAGACAGGTAAGGGATTCTCCGTAGTATCGTTGGAAATCAAAAAACTTGCAGATGAAACCAAGAACTCTGTGGCCGAAATCTCACCCATAATCAAGGAGATCAATGACCGAGTATCGAGATCAAATACAGCCATGAACTCATGTATAGATAAGCTTAAAGAGGTTGAAAAAGTATCAGCTTTTTCCAGGGAAATTATTACAAAAATAGAAAACGCCATAGAAAAAATCGGAGCTGCCTTGACCGAGTTGACAGATATGTCATCAACCCAAATGGGGGCTTTAAATGAGATCGAAGGGGCTTCAAATTCAATTGCAAAATCAGTAGAAGAAACTTACAATACAATTGTAAATCTTTCCAAAGATATCGATATCCAAAAGGACAAAAACGCTCAATTAGCGCAATTTAGCGATAAGCTATGCGATACGGCCTTAAGTTTACAAACATTAATGGCCAATCTTAAAACGAATAAAGAAATCATATTTGGCGTAAATCCCTTTACATCCCCCGAAAACATAAAGCAAATGTACGCCCCTATCCTTGAGAGACTATGTAAAAATATTGGATATAAGGCAAGAATTATCATCGTGAAGGATTACGATGCCTTAATAGATGGGATGGCAAAGGGCTTGATCGACGTCGGATGGTTTTCCCCCTTCGCCTATGTAACGGCACACAAAAAAATAGGAGTTAAACCGATAGCAACACCAAGGGTTAATGGCAAGTTTTCCTATAGAGGATATATAATTACCAAGAAATCCAGCGGCATACGATCCCTATCTGATTTAAAGGGAAAGCATTTTGGTTACGTTGACCCCCAAAGCGCATCGGGATACCTATACGCAAGGCACATACTGAAATCCAACGGTCTTGACCCGGACAGGATCTTTAGCAAGGTATCTTTTATGGGAACTCACGATAATGTTATTAAGGCAGTCTTAAGCGGCGAAATAGACGCCGGAGCGACATACAATGAAGCAATGGATATGGCAAAGGCCAAGGGGTTAGATGTGAACGCACTGGAAATCATAGCTGAAACGGAGGATATACCGAAGGATGCCATAGCGGTCAATCCAAATATGCCTGACGAAGTAGCTTCATTATTACAAAATGCCTTCGTAGAATTCAAGGAATTTCAAGGGCTTAAAACTCCTGTCGACGGTTTCGTTGCCAGCGATGATAAAAGATACGATGTCATAAGGACAATAGCTTAAATTAAAATGTCCGGGCTTTAATGAGCCCGGACATTTTAATTTACGGTATGATCAAACGATGTAGTTTATAAACGTTGTGATTACTATTGCGTTGGCAAAATCTATCAAAAAGGCACCAACAATGGGAACAACAAAAAATGCCCTTGGAGCCTCTCCAAACCTCTCAACAACGGACCTCATATTTGCCATGGCATTGGGCGTCGCCCCCAAGCCAAACCCGCAAAAACCTGCAGTTATTACGGCAGAATCATAGTCTCTACCGCACAAGTTATATGCTACAAACATGGCATAAACTGCCATAATAAACGTCTGACTCATAAGTATTACAAGCATAGGAGCAGCCAAATCCAACAGCTCCCACAGCCTCAGGTTTATCAAGGCAAGGGACAAAAACATATTAAGGCCTATAGCACCGATCGTTTCCACTGCCTTCTGGTTAATTGTCCATTTTTGGGTAAACTGACCCAAGTTCAGTATAATCGCTGCAATTATCATGGAACTCACGTATGCCGGCAATGTTATCCCGTGTCTCTTGAAAAAGTTCGCAAGCACTGCGCCTAATCCTATGGCAGCCAGTAAAAAGGCGAAATTTTTCATCAAGCTATCATATGAAAGTTTTTCGTCCCCGTTTCCATTTACAAAATCGAGATCGTACTTCTCCGGATGAGGTTGAAGGTGATTTCTCTCTATCAAGAATCTTCCTATGGGACCTCCGATTAACGATCCAGCCACAAGCCCAAATGTAGCAGCAGCCATAGCTGCCGTCATGGCTCCATTCAACCCTAGATCCTCAAGCAGCGGGGCAAAGGCAGCTCCCGTACCGTGTCCGCCAGTCATGTTGATAGAACCGGTCACTAAGCCTAAAAGCGGGTTTTGACCCAATATTTTAGCAAGAGTAACGCCGATCCCACATTGAATTATGCAAAGTACTACTGCACATAACCAAAAAACTATAACCTGAAGCCCTCCTCTTTTTATCAGTTCGATGCTCGCCGTAAATCCTATCGATGTAAAAAATATCATCATAAATGGGGATTGCAACGTGGTATCCATCTCTAGGGTAAGCAATCCTGTTTCCCTGAATATTAAGTTAGCAGCAGCAAAAATTAGCCCTCCAACCACAGGATCCGGAATACAAAATTTGTACAATATCGGCACCTTAGATTTCACGTAACCACCAAAGTAAAAGACTATGGCAGCCAATGCAGCCGTCTGCATCATATCGAGCTTAACGATCATAATTCGATCCCTCCGATAGATTAAGTGTAATTATGCTGTAAATAACACTAATACTTATGGAGTTATAGCACCTAACAAAACATTATATAGCTTCAAAGGTTATAGTAAAGTAATTTTAAGTATACTTTCATAAATTTACCTCCTATTATTAAGAAATCATTAGATAAAGCAAACTTATCACATCTTTCAGCAATTTTTTATGATCATATTGCTATCTTTTAACTGTACTTTAAAATAACACTTTCACTTTAACGCAGGAAGAGGGGGTTTCCCCCCTCTTCCTATTGTTGCATATATAGTTGTTTATCTAGCCAAATGCTCCTACTTTATTGAAAGATATTTTTTAGGTACCTCTATCTCCGTCATGCCGAGATAGCCTTTGCCAAATACATACGTATCCTGGTAAACCATGATGTAATTTGTCCTTTCAACCCCCGTGCTAACGTCTGTATAACGACTACCGTTAACCTTTATGCCCGGCGTAATGCCCTTGCATGCCGCTATAAAATCCTCGACGGTGAGTTTAGCCTTTCCTTCTACTACCCTCTTTCCCAATTCACCTAAGCCGGCCGTAACAACATAGGGATGGGAGTAAACCCATGTGCCAAGTCGTCCGCTAGCTCCCTTTTGCTTTATAACTTCTTCTATCTTTTTGACTATCTCCGGGAAGTTGCCCTTCTCAGCCGTCAGATCCAATCCCAGCGCTCCGGGATATCCCATTAAAGGAGAGGCGTAATCCGGTTCGACAAAATATCCTCCGTAATTTACAATTTGCCTAATCAACGGCTCGGTCTGAGCATCATTCGTGCAGAAGAAGGCAGTTTCCTTGCCATATTTCTCTAGCCATGCAGGCACTTTTTCCAATATGAACTGCTGGGCTCCAGCCACACCGACGTCACTCACCGGGTCTGGTGCCGTTTCAAAGTGAAAATTAACGCCGATGTCCTTGCATGTAGCCTCCATTATATTTCGCCTTCTGGAAAGAAGCTCATAGCTCATGTGCCTGGGGAAGGAAATATGAACGAAGTTCTTTGCGCCCATCTTTTTGGCAGCGACGGGAAGGAGGTAACCCCTATATATATCATTCGCATTCACAGTCAGATCAGCTACAGAAGATATGACGCCCGGATCCTCTTGCGAGTTTCCGGCTAAACACAATATATCCGGCCTTTTTTCCTTGACCCTCCTAAATGCTTCGGTGGTGCCCGGGACGGCCGTGCTGGCGATGATCACTTTCATCTTTGGATCATCCGCAAGGCCTACTATCTGGCTTATCGTAGTTTCCATCTCTTGCATGAAGTTATCGGGATAGGTGACGTGCTTTACCATACCTCCGTGGGCCTCATCCCCATATATCTCCATCAGTTTCTCGGCACCGCGAAGTTCGTCTTCCTGTTGCGATACAGTACCAGTCATAACGCCAATGTGAAACGGCGCTGCCGCATACGACACACCACACCCGCATAAAACAACTAGCGCCACAGCCGCGAGCATCAAAACAAAACTACCGGCTTTTTTCACGTACTTTCCCTCCCCTTAATAAAATATACAAAACATAATGTTGCAACAATCCCAAAATGAATTATTGCACCAAAAAAGGATAGGGTCAATGCTTTAAATACTTATGACAGATCATTGTCAAGCCTTTGCGTCTATCTCGCACTCAATCCCTTAACTGCATCTACGAGCCTATCTACCTCTTCCTTCGTGTTGTATAAAGAAATGCCGATCCTCGTAAGGCCACCACTTTCAAGCAATCCCAATATTTCTACGGGACGTATCGCATAAAAGTGACCATCCCATGCCAGTATCCCCTCTTCGTTCAAATGCTTGCACACCTGGATGGGATCATGACCCTCAAGGGTGAAGGATATAGTAGGGGCGCGGCGACTTCCATCAAAGTGTGGACCATATATCGTTACGCCGGGAATGGATCCCAAGTTCTTGTAGGCGTACAAAGCAAGTTCGTGCTCGTAGGAGGATATCTTTTCCATAGCGGATACAAGTTTTTCTCTCAAAGTATTGCCCTTCCCGTAAGTCGAGATATATTCGATGGCAGCCTTGACTCCAGCTATGCCCTCGTGATTTAGGGTGCCGGTCTCGATGCGATAGGGAGCTTTATGGTCTTGAGTGCAAACCCTTTCGCAGTCTAGCTGTTCGAGCAAACCTTCCCTAGCATATAAGATCCCAACGTGAGGGCCATAAAACTTATATGCAGAACATAGCAAGAAGTCCACTCCCAAGGATTTGACATCTATGGAAAAATGAGGGGCGTAATGGACCGCATCGACCGAAAGGTAAGCCCCAACATCATAGGTCCAACGCCTGACTGTGGCAACGTCGTTAACAGTCCCTAGGGCATTAGAAGAAAAGCCCATTGCGACGAGGCGCGTGTTTTCCGTTATCTTCTTGCGAAAATCGTCCATATTAAGCGTACCGTTTGGAAGAAGTTTCACCTCGCGAACGATAACTCCACGCTCCCTTAGTCGCAACCATGGACCGCGATTTGCCTCGTGATCCAACTGGGTGATGAGAACCTCGTCACCCGGTCGCAAGGACCTTTCCATGGCTCTGCTTAGGGCATAGTTCAACGTAGTCATATTTTGTCCAAAGGAGATGGTATTACCGCCTTCCGCTCCCAAGAAAGCTGCGACGGCATTTCTTGCCTCTGCTATTAACCTGTCGGATTCCATCGTGGTTACGAAATAACCATGGGAATTAGCGTTACAATTCGTAAAATAAGCCGTGACAGCATCCATCACTGCCTTCGGTACCTGTGTTCCACCAGGACCGTCAAAATAGGCTAAAACATGACCGTTATAGGTCCGATCAAGGGAGGGAAAATCTTTCCTGCGCAACTCAAATTCTCGATATAAGTCATCCATCAGTTTATCCTCCCGTCATCAATATGGATAGACACAAGACTTATTATACTCAAAAAAGGGCAGTAACCCTCATATGGTCATAAGATTTAAAAATTTTTTCTCCTTGCCCTTTAAACCATCACCACAAAAAGCTCCATGGGAATATCTGCGGTAAGCCTTTGCGCTCCCTTGTCCGTAACGAGGTAATCGTCTTCCACCCTCATGCCGCCATAGCCTTCCATATAAACGCCCGGCTCAACGGTTACAACGTCTCCCTGTTCGAGCACATCCGTAGATCTCGACGATAGTCTGGGCATTTCATGAACCTCAAGGCCAATCCCATGTCCTAAGCTGTGCGTAAAATATTTATCCAGGCCTCGATTGGCTAAAATTTGCCTTGCTGCAGCATCGACATCCCTAGCGGCAACTCCAGGTTTTATCCTTGAAACCGCTTCGATATGGGCCATACACAGCAAGCTATGAATCTCCACGGCCTTTTTAGATGGAGACCCTATATAGACGTTCCTGGTTATATCGGAAACGTAACCTTCATATCTGGCGCCAAAATCGATCGTAGCCCATTCGCCCTTTTGCCACTCCCGCAAGGTAGGTCTGCCGTGAGGGAGGGCAGACCTTTCACCCGAAGCGACTATGAAACCCGTATCTCCCCAACCGCCTTCTGCGCCTAAAAGCCTCATTTCATACTCCAGCCTTGCGGCTACTTCCGTTTCTTTGATGCCAGACCTAATATCGTTTAATATGTTTAAAAAGGCCTTACTGGCCTGCTCGGCGGCTTTTTTAATGAGTTCAACTTCTTCTTGCAATTTTTTTCGCCTACAAACAGCTAAGGCATCCGACACATCGACCAATTCGAATCCAAGCCGTGCTAATTTAAGGTATAAATAGCTTGGCAGGGTCTTAGCGTTAATGCCAATCGTTTTAGCGCCTAAATCTCTCAGCAATGACTCCACTAAAGCAATATCTTCATTATTGCTTTTATCTATCACAGTAAAAGGCGATTGTTCCCTAGCCTGCAAGATATACCTGCCGTCAGTGATTAAAAACCTTTCCCTTGGGCCAAATATTAGAACGCCGCTTGTGCCTCGAAAACCGGAAAAATAGTACAAGTCTTCCCACCCGACACCCTCGATATTAAAAAGCACCACGGCATCGATGCCGTTTGGCCACAAGCTTTTACCAACCCTGCTGTGTCTATCAAGGATCAAATTACGATTCATCAAAACTCACTACCATCCTTTTTATTTATCGTATAGTCAAATACTTTTCGGGGACCTTGAGCTTTGTCAAACCAAGATAGCCTTTCCCAAATACGTAGGTATCCTGGTAAACCATCATGAAATTCTTTCTTTCGACGCCCGTGCCCAGATCTAAATAATAACTCCCATTCCACGCCGCCCCAGGAGTAAACTTCTCATATGCAGCAACTAAGTCCTTTAATGTTATACTTGCCTTTTTGTCTATAACCCTTTTAGCAAACTCCCCTAGTGCGGCAGTCGTACAATATGCGTGAGAATAAGTAGCGGTGCCAAGACGTCCTGAAGCTCCTTTTTGAATGATTACTTCTTCAATCTTCTTTATTATTGCTGGAAAATTACCCTTCTCTGCAGATAAATCTATACCTAGTGCACCAGGATACCCTAACAGAGGTGAAGGGACGTTCGGTTCAACAAAATAACCACCATAATTTACCACTTGCCTGATCAAAGGTTCAGTTTGCGCATCATTCGTGCAATAGAACGCTGTTTTCTTGCCGTATTTTTCAAGCCAGGCTGGTACCTTTTCTAGGATGAATTGTTGTGCTCCTGCTACACCAACATCGCTTACCGGATCCGGAGCCGATTCAAAATGGAACTTCACTCCTATGTCCTTGCAAGTTGCTTCCATTATGTTACGCCTTCTAGATAGAAGCTCATAGCTCATGTGCCTTGGGAAAGATATATGCACAAAGTCAGTTGCACCCATCATCTTTGCGGCTACAGGGATCAGATACCCTTTATAAATATCATTTAGGTTTGCGCATGCATCTGCTATCGAACATATGACAGCTGGGTCTTCATGCGGCTCACCGGCGAAACATAGAATATCGGGCCTTTTATCCTTCACTCTCCTAAATGCCTCCGTGGTGCCAGGGACTGCTTCGTTAACGATAATGGCTTTCATCAGAGGATCATCTGCTAAAGAAGCAATTTGGCTGATGGTTGTTTCCATTTCCTGCATAAAGTTATCTGGATATGTAACGTGTTTTATTATGCCGCCTTTAGTCTCGTCTCCGTGTTCCTCGATAAGCCTTTCTGCCCCCCGAAGCTGATCTTCGCCTTGAGAAACGGTCCCAGTCACAATACCAATATGATACGGCGCTGCAGCATAAGCCAGGCTATCTCCACACAAAACAAATAAAGCAATTGTTAGAAGTATCAATACCATTCTTTTACTCCTCATGATTTCCCCCCGTCAAGTCTAGATTGCAAAGTATTTTTGCCATATGCTAAATTGTAGCAGAACTTGCCAGCGTCACTGCTGCATCAACCCACCGCCATACTTTATCGGCAGAATCGCATTGCACTTGAATTGTTCTCCCATCCAACCTTTTTATCCCTGGCAAGTAAGAAACCGTATCACATTGAGAGGTCTGTCTAAAAGTGATCTCCAAATTATAGGGGCACTCGAAAAGATCTTGAGAAATGTAGGTCGAATTAAAGGTTTTAAGGCCCTTACGGCAGCATCTTTCAATAGTTGATAGGTCTCTTCAGGGGGCAAAAGGGTGGCGCAACCATTGGAACGGCCCTCTTTTACTGCACATGTTACAATCCTTTCATTATCGAAGAGCATTTTTGCTTCTTCACAGACCGCCTTATCTCCAGTAACCAAAACAACGGGGACCTTACTTTCCATACACACTGCTGCATTAAGCCCAGTTTCGCCTAATAACGTTCCATTAAGTTTAACACTAAATATTGTTTTACTTGATACTGTGTGATCCAGTATAGCATTAACAGTTCCAGCCATAGCATGATAAGCCACAAAAAACGCGCAATCGCAACCATCTTTTATGCCTTCTGACATTGCCAAAGGTTTAAGGTTGCCGGATATAAGCCTGACATTCTGGGGAAGCTGTGATACATCTACGTTTATCATTCGGGCATGAGAATCGTTAACAAGTATTTCTGTTGCCCCTCCCTCAAAAGCACCGTCTATTACAGCCTTAAGATCATGAAGTTGCATTTTACAACCAAAGGCATACTCAGACGGCGATTCTGCCCGTACTTGAAGGGGGTTAACTACTCCAGTTGCGCCTTCCATATCCACGCTTATATAAATCTTCACAATAGCTCACCTCAAATTTGAGATTTTATTTAATTATAATCGCTTTTTTCTTTATTCATAAATTAAGATTAATATAAAAAGATCTTTTACCTATCAATTAAAGTATTAGGCTGATCAAAAATACAGACACTTTAATAATATAAATACTAGCAATTCAAATGCCAGTTTTTTCAATATTAGGAGCAACTTAAATATCCTTTTCATTTATGTTTCCATCCCTCATAGGAAGTTCAAAAACCATTATTTCTGAATATCTCAAGCTCGATGGACAAATGTTTCCATCCCTCATAGGAAGTTCAAAAACATTTTTGTTTTCAACATTCTTGTCCCCTCTCTCAAAAGTTTCCATCCCTCATAGGAAGTTCAAAAACACGAAAAGACAGGCTCTACCCCTGTGCTTAGGACGAGTTTCCATCCCTCATAGGAAGTTCAAAAACCATTGCCAGAATGGAAATTTAAGATGTTTTACTTGGGCGTTTCCATCCCTCATAGGAAGTTCAAAAACTCAAAGTCATCGAGTTTCGTAGTAGGAGCAGCACTTTGTTTCCATCCCTCATAGGAAGTTCAAAAACTATAAAATCCACGGTATACCTGCAACAGCATCAGAGAGTTTCCATCCCTCATAGGAAGTTCAAAAACCCCTGCCCCTCGTCGTCTCAAAGTTTAACTCTGCCTGTTTCCATCCCTCATAGGAAGTTCAAAAACAAGTATTCGATCAAAGAAAAGGCGGGGAACCAGTAGAAGGTTTCCATCCCTCATAGGAAGTTCAAAAACGGAACGAAGCTGTGGACGGCAGCCCAATGGCTTCTGTTTCCATCCCTCATAGGAAGTTCAAAAACGCGGCGTATGGATTAACAACGAAGGGCAGGAGAACCAGGTTTCCATCCCTCATAGGAAGTTCAAAAACGTGGTCTTATAAGACAATCCTTATTGGGCAAAACATGTTTCCATCCCTCATAGGAAGTTCAAAAACCAGAGGATAACTCGCTCCACATGGTCTTGATGAAAGTTTCCATCCCTCATAGGAAGTTCAAAAACCTTGGCTTGGCAATTGCCCACCCTTCAACAAGGGGGTTTCCATCCCTCATAGGAAGTTCAAAAACTGATGGCCGACAGTCGTGATTCGGGTGTTGACGATAGTTTCCATCCCTCATAGGAAGTTCAAAAACTCCCGAGAGCTGGCCAATATGTCAAGGGTGCAATCGGTTTCCATCCCTCATAGGAAGTTCAAAAACTTGCTTGGCGAAACAGACGTAAACCATGAGAACATTAGTTTCCATCCCTCATAGGAAGTTCAAAAACTATATGAATCTCTGGCTTGTTCCAGCTCCTTAATTTGGTTTCCATCCCTCATAGGAAGTTCAAAAACTGGAAACGGCAGACGAGGGCGAGCCGTGGGAGGCCCCGTTTCCATCCCTCATAGGAAGTTCAAAAACCCGGCCCCGATGATCCTGTCTTCAAGTCGCAGAAAGGGTTTCCATCCCTCATAGGAAGTTCAAAAACATTACCAGAAACTGCTGGATTTGCTAATTTAGGCTGTTTCCATCCCTCATAGGAAGTTCAAAAACTCTGAATGCCCCCTTCGTTTACGTAGCGCTACCTTTGTTTCCATCCCTCATAGGAAGTTCAAAAACGATAGAAGGAGGAATGACCATTCTGGCGAGTGTCGGGTTTCCATCCCTCATAGGAAGTTCAAAAACTAAGTTGGTTGGTGGATATAAAGATCAGTTTAAATGTTTCCATCCCTCATAGGAAGTTCAAAAACATTTTCCAGATTTAGAGAATGGTTATACTCTTAGGAGTTTCCATCCCTCATAGGAAGTTCAAAAACGAGACATAGTGTTTAAATATGACAAAAAGGAAAACCGGTTTCCATCCCTCATAGGAAGTTCAAAAACCCGGCCGCCGCCAATGGGATCTTCTTCCCACTGCACAGTTTCCATCCCTCATAGGAAGTTCAAAAACCGCATATAAGATGACTCCCGATGGCGCCGAGGTAATGTTTCCATCCCTCATAGGAAGTTCAAAAACCTCCAAAAGCTCGTTCATGGCGCCTGCGCATTTCTGTTTCCATCCCTCATAGGAAGTTCAAAAACAGGAGAGTGATATAGATGACAATAAATCTTTATGAAACGTTTCCATCCCTCATAGGAAGTTCAAAAACTGGCGGTGCGTTGTCTCAAATGACAGATTCTTGCAGCCGTTTCCATCCCTCATAGGAAGTTCAAAAACCCGGTGCAAGCACCGGAATGTCTGTGCGTGAGCCGCGTTTCCATCCCTCATAGGAAGTTCAAAAACAGGGCTAGGAGGCTCAGATGCATCTGTTGTTCTAGGACTGTTTCCATCCCTCATAGGAAGTTCAAAAACAGCGTCCACGTTTGCGTACACACAGACCGGCGAAGAGTTTCCATCCCTCATAGGAAGTTCAAAAACTTGTCTGTTCGCCGACTGTCTTCCAGCTAGGTGTTTGTTTCCATCCCTCATAGGAAGTTCAAAAACCAGGTCTTGAACCTCGGTTGTCCATACGGGGTCGCTGTTTCCATCCCTCATAGGAAGTTCAAAAACCATGGCGGGGTCCGGTCAAACTGCCTGTAATGGCTTCGTTTCCATCCCTCATAGGAAGTTCAAAAACGTACTTCCGGAATGAGCACTGATGTAACGCATATGGGTGTTTCCATCCCTCATAGGAAGTTCAAAAACGATGGATACGCCGGGTAGGTCACTGGACTTACGTCGGTTTCCATCCCTCATAGGAAGTTCAAAAACTGGCATCCAGTAAAAGACAACCAAACGTCGTCCTTGTTTCCATCCCTCATAGGAAGTTCAAAAACCGAAGGGCAGGAAAGTGAAAGAGCACAGTTCACCGTGTTTCCATCCCTCATAGGAAGTTCAAAAACTATATTCTAAGGTCACCTCGTCGGTATCAAGCCTCATGTTTCCATCCCTCATAGGAAGTTCAAAAACGAGCTTGCGGCGCAAGCAGAGCGTAGGGTTGAGGCGAGTTTCCATCCCTCATAGGAAGTTCAAAAACGGTTAGGCTTGATCTAACGATAAGATCCTCGAAGTGGTTTCCATCCCTCATAGGAAGTTCAAAAACTCATTGCGCATCGGTCGCTTCCAAGGTCGAAGCTAGGTTTCCATCCCTCATAGGAAGTTCAAAAACCAAGCATGATCTTGTTCTTAGCCCTTGCCCACTGTTGTTTCCATCCCTCATAGGAAGTTCAAAAACTTAAGTTCCTTATGGCGTTGATAGTGGCACTTATTGCGTTTCCATCCCTCATAGGAAGTTCAAAAACCAGTTCTTCGAGACTCATTTCTTTGAATTCCATTTCGTTTCCATCCCTCATAGGAAGTTCAAAAACCATAACTTTGTGTGAGACCTGCCACAACAAATATCAGTTTCCATCCCTCATAGGAAGTTCAAAAACCCAGGCCCTCCGGATCTGAATAAGCGCGATATACGGTTTCCATCCCTCATAGGAAGTTCAAAAACCGCCCCGTGAGGAGATGGTCGATGAGGGTGAAACAAGTTTCCATCCCTCATAGGAAGTTCAAAAACTTATGGACGTTTGGATCCAAAACGTTGACCAAAACTAGTTTCCATCCCTCATAGGAAGTTCAAAAACCAGAATGGGACGGTTCCGATGCTTCGGATGAGCTCTGTTTCCATCCCTCATAGGAAGTTCAAAAACGGGCGTTCGTATTCCCATACGAACAGTACGACATTGAGTTTCCATCCCTCATAGGAAGTTCAAAAACAAGCCGTCCGTTCGACTGTCATGTCAGATGAACACAGGTTTCCATCCCTCATAGGAAGTTCAAAAACAAGCGCAGGGACAGGAGGGGTAGACATGGCCAAGCATGTTTCCATCCCTCATAGGAAGTTCAAAAACCGAGGTTGGAACTTCGGAAACATAAACGCCATGTTTAGTTTCCATCCCTCATAGGAAGTTCAAAAACATTATGAAATTGAAGGGACGGTTACCGCACTTACGCGTTTCCATCCCTCATAGGAAGTTCAAAAACATTCGATGGGGGCGTTTTGCCCCCTTCAAAATAACGTTGTTTCCATCCCTCATAGGAAGTTCAAAAACCCGTCGCATACATTGATTCTACCGTAATTTAGCCATGTAGGCTATATTGTGTCCTATTTATTTTTCAAGGTTCCATGAACAC
>ENA-UPAD01000680-UPAD01000680.1-bioreactor-metagenome-genome-assembly--contig:-NODE-680-length-44626-cov-16.233739_pt1 | contig 44626 bp, 35 predicted proteins | sample MGYA00238179_ERZ772710 | MGnify/ENA primary metagenome ERZ772710 (study PRJEB29004, sample SAMN07631245) | bioreactor metagenome | isolation source: Switchgrass digestor | place: USA: Dartmouth...
AGGTCGTTGCCGGATTTATATAAAAGCCTTGTGGTTATCTGCCGCAAGGCTTTTTGGTTTTGTATGTACGGAAATATTAGCAGTATCAATTCTAAACCCGTTCTATTGTGTATTACTTTATTTGTTTCTGATATACCTTTATATGGAAATTGGCATAAAACACTACAAAATAATTTACAATCTGATATAATATGATCGTCCGATTATTTGTCCACGGCTGAAAACGATAGATGAAGACATATGTTCCCGCTGATCCTCTGATTTTTGCTTAATAATACATAGAAGTAGGTGTATTTCCATGAAGAGAAAAATTCTGATAGTGGATGATGAGAAGAACATTGTGGATATATTAAAGTTTAACCTGAAAAAAGAAGGTTTTGATACCGTTGAGGCATATGACGGAAAACAGGCCCTTGAAATGGTGGAGCGAGAAAAGCCCGACCTGATACTTCTTGATATAATGCTTCCCGAATATGACGGTTTTACCGTATGTAAGAAAATCAGACAAACCCTTAATACTCCTATACTAATGCTGACGGCAAGGGAAGAAGAAGTTGACAAGGTATTGGGGCTTGAACTCGGAGCAGACGACTATATTACAAAACCATTCAGTCCACGGGAGCTTATGGCAAGAGTGAAAGCCAACTTACGGCGTGTTGTCGAGGATAATCAGGTAACACAGAATGAGGTTATTGTATGCGGTGATTTGACGATTGACGTAAACCGTTATGAAGTAAAGCGTGGCGATGAGGTGATAGAACTTACCTTAAGGGAATTTGAGCTGGTAAAATTCCTTGCATCGCAGAAAGGTCAGATTTTCACACGGGAAAACCTGCTGGAGAAAGTCTGGGGATATGAATATTACGGTGATGTAAGAACTGTGGACGTTACAATCAGGAGACTGAGGGAAAAGCTTGAGAAGGTGCCGGGCAAGCCGGAGTACATACTTACAAAACGCGGTGTTGGCTATTACTTTAATCCTGCCATTTAATGACCGTTACCGGAAGGCCGTATAAAGGCCTTCTTGAAGTTCAATCTGAAAAATCCGGGGGAAATAATGTTTTCGGGAAGTTTGCAGTGGAGACTCGTTTTCATCATAGTAGCCATCACCTTTGTACTGATGTCGGTAGTTTGGGTTTTTCTTAATTACAAGGTTGATGACATATTTTACAATGATTTTAAAAAGTCCATATCGGATAATTACGCTACCCTGAATATAAATGAAAGAATGACAGGCGCTGAACTCCTTGAGCGGTTTCGTGAAGATCCCGTTATTCTGAGCCAGTTTATAAGCAGTATGAAAAGCTATACAATAATTAAGGACGGGACATATGAAATTATATACTCATCAGATATATGGTACCTGGAAGATGAGACCGGCTTCAGAAACGAGATTTTTAAATCCCGGAATTTAATGGAGGTCATAGCAGGGGCGGGCGAAGGAAACGGAAAATTTCTTACAAAATCGTCCAAGGGCGATTTTTACGATTATGTCATACGCCAGGTTTTGTCTGACGGAGACTACATTATTTTTTTCAAATACGATCGTTTACAGGCCGTTTCTATCATAAGCGAATTCAGCCAGGTAATTGTTTCGGGCATGATTATTGCTGTGGTGGTTACCGTAATTCTGGGTATACTGCTGTCGAGAACTATTACAAAGCCTATAATTGATATAATCCACAAGGCCGAAAATATTACGTCGGGTGATTTCGGGCAGGTGCTTGAAGTAAAATCGGATGATGAAATCGGTAAACTGACGAGCACATTCAACTACATGGAAAGCCAGCTCAGAAACATGCTGCTTGAACTGTCAAACGAGAAAAATAAGTTTGAAATGATTATTAACTACATGACCGATGGCATAATTGCCTTTAACAGGGACGGCTACATTATTCATATTAATTCGGCCGCTCTTTCGGTTCTTGAAATGGAGCAATGTTCCTTAACATTTTCGGGAATCATGGAAAAACTCGGCCTGAAATATGAGCTGGAGTATATTCTGAAAAAGGAAAACCTATCGGATATTTCTGAAAACGTTCGCATAAGGGACAAGTTTTTCAGGGTGCAGTTTGCGTCCTTTACCGACAAGGAAAACAACGTGGAGGGGCTTATAACCGTTCTGCAGGATTATACGGAGCAGCAGAAGCTTGACAATATGCGCAAGGAGTTTGTGGCAAACGTATCCCATGAACTGAAAACTCCGCTGACATCAATAAAAAGCTATGCCGAAACATTGCTTGACGGTGCCTTGGATGACCGGGAAACAGCAAGAAGTTTCCTTGAAGTTATTTACTCCGAGTCAAATCGTATGGATCGCCTTGTTAAGGACTTATTGCTGCTGTCTAAACATGACAGCGGAATCAAACTGAATTTGACCAGGATAACTCCGATTAATCTTGTTAACAGCGTAGTGGCAAGGATGAAAATGTCTGCAGATGAAAAGAATCAGACGTTAAGCGTTGTGGAACTGGAAAATACACCTGATATCAATGGTGATGAGGATCGCCTTGAGCAGCTTTTGTTTAATGTAATTGGAAACGCAATAAAATACACACCGGAAAACGGCTCTATTACGGTATATGTCGGAAAGATTGACAACGATGTTTGTATAAAAGTCGTAGATACCGGTATAGGAATTCCTGAAGAACACCTGGACAGGATTTTCGAGCGTTTTTACCGTGTTGACAAGGCCCGTTCAAGGCAAATGGGCGGAACCGGTCTTGGATTGTCAATTGCAAGTGAAATAGTGAAATCACACGGAGGTACGATACGGGCTGAAAGCAAAGTGAACGAGGGAACTACCATTATTATAACTCTTCCGGGGATTAAAGAGGAAGTTAATGAAGCCGGCGGCGACACAAATGATATAAACTGGGAAATAAGCGGGCGGGAATTTCCCGATGCGCAAAGTGATTATTTATAAAGTAATAGCATTTTAAAGGCGAGGTAATGGAATTGTAATAATTTTGGTTATATAATAAAAATAAGAATATAATTTTGGTATTTTCGACGATTATATTTTATCAGCCGTGGCGGGAGGCCATTATGTTAAAGAAATTAGTTTTTACAATTATGTTTTTTGCTTTCATAATTGCCGGCGCAGTTGTTTCATTTGCGAACGAAGACGATGTGATTGTTTATAACAGGTATACTGTAAATTATATGACAAATATTGCTGAAGAAACAGGGGAAGAGATTGAGGAATATTCCCATGAAGCGGTATTGGAGAAATATTCTTCCCTGTTTTTTGGTGACGAAAGCAGTACAGAGACAGAATATATAAAAGACATTAACATTAATAAGAATCCAACAACGACTGACAAACAGGATCATTCCTTCAGTGCCACTTTGGCTGACAATGTTTCGCTTGAGGATGGAAATATTCTGGTTCTGATGTTTTTTGTAAAAGAAGGAGATACTTTTAAACAGTTGATTTCACCTGTTGAAATTGAATGCAGGCTTAGATTTATAGAACCTATCGGAATGACTCTTCCGAATACAGGAAAAGATAATCCCAACTGCATCCGCATAATTGTATTTCCGAAAGACAATTATAATGAACTTAGTCTTGAGAATATACAAATTTATGATATTGAGATTTTGGTTAGTTCATATATTTTCCGCAAGGATTCTCTGAAAAACTCGAAAGAACTGACAGATTTTGTCTGGAATAAAGTTGAAGCGAAATGAAAGTATTCAACATTGAAATTAAAAGCTTGCTGATTATTCTGCTTATAATGCTGTCGCTGCTTCAAATGGGAATTCTTTGGACAGAAAAAAATCCGGGAGTTCCCATTCTGTTTTCCTCCCCAAAACTCTGGTACAGTGAGAACTCGGTAGATATAGACAAGATCAGAGGTAATTATATCAAGCCTGAAAGAATTATGGTATCGGATGGTTCCGGAAGCCTGTACTGGCAGGTTGCTCCCAATGACAGTCTGTTTGAAGCCGTATGGAATGATTTAAGGTTGAGCTATTTCAGGCAGATTTTTGATATGAAACCTTCAGAAGGAGACAAGTCCTATGAACAGGACTGGCTGTCATTAATCCGGATGAAATGCATGGTTGTTGAGTTTAAAAATCCTTTGCCCATTGAAATAATTCGATGGCTGGCCGGTGAGGAATCCTTGTTTTCCTCATCTCTTAAGCAAATATATAAGATTGCGATATTCCCATCTGAGAGTATTAACAACAACGAAAATACATTGTATGTTTATGACGGGAATAATGTGTACAAGTATGTTGTTCGGATAGAACAGGGATACATGAAGAAAGAAGACTATGCAAGGGCAATCAATACAGCTCATCAGAATGCAGATGTTACTCCTTTGCACAGACTTATTAGTTTTTATCCCAGTGTGAAAAGCGGAGAACTATTGGTGAGCCTTGACAAGAACAGCGAAAAAAGGATTTGGGATCTACTGGTAAAAACACCCGATAAAATTATTATAAACCGCGATAATGTGGATAAGATTGAAAATTATCTACTGGGTGACAGTTACAAAAGTTCAATGGTAAGAAAATTCGGCGAAGACGGTTCAAGCATTATTTTCTCGGATTCTGAGAAAGTTATGCGTTACTATAATAACGGTTTTTTGGATTATCAGTACAGAAACAAAAGCCTCGGTGACAAAGGTTCAGTGTATGAGGCATTCGAAAAAGCCGTTACTTTTATTGAGTCACGAAGAATCGGCCTGGTTGAGGGCGTGGATATATTATTGGACAATATCGAGGAAAAGAGCGAAAATTATGTATTTACATTTGATTACGTACTGGACGGAATGGAAATTAAAATAATGAATCCGCAGGATCGGACGGTAAAGCCTGCCATAACAATAGTTGCCAACAGAGACCGTGTAGTGGATGCAAAATGGTATATTAAAACTTTTTCAAACAATGACTATAATGACAACTACAGCCTGTATTTCTTTGATATTTTCCAGAACAGGATGATCGAGGCGTATCCCGAAATATTAAATAATCCTGATTTATATGATATTTCAATAATTTACATATTCCCTGAAAACAGCACAAGGGCCGAGCCTTACTGGGTTGTCAAAACAGAAGATCAGGATATATATCTCAGGATGCAGGGAAAAGGAGATTAATATGGACTGGAACAGGGCAAAGAGCATTATCCTGATTTTGCTTATTTTTCTTAATATTTTTTTGTTCATAAACATTATCATAGTTAAAAAAGACTTTGACCTTTCTGGTACATACAGGGCAAATGCGCTTAAAGCATTAACCGATTCAGGAATCGTTATAAGCTGTTCTGTTCCTTCCGGTAATAAACCTGTTCAACGAATAAGTTTTATAGAGAAAGACAAAAATGTATATACAGAGATGATAAGAAATTTGATGGGAATTGAGGAAGATGATGATATTATCAGAGAAGAATATTATTCCGACAAAAAGACGCTTAAGTTTATTGACAATAAGTTTATATATACAGATGACTCCGGAAGTGTAATTGTTCCTGTTGAAAACCGAAAAAAGCTGGATACGGCTCTTAAAAAATGGATTAAGAAAAACCGGATTTCAAATGACAGTTTTGTCCTGGACAAACTTTACCGGGAAGATGATGCTGTTGTTGCGGAATACGTACAGTTATACAGGAATGTGCCTGTTTATGACAACAGGATAGTTTTCAGAATTAAAAACAAAGCACTTACAGAAGTTGAGGGAAGCTGCAGAATTTTTTACGAACTCCGGGCCAATAAGGAGGACTATGTTGTTTCTGCGGAGATTGTTCTGTTGACCAACAAGGATAGAATTAAAGGGGAGATAGTAGGCATAGACCTGGGGTATCTTCTTGCACAGACTGATGAATTATATGACACTCCGGTATGGAGAATAACACTTTCTGCAGGTGAGGAAATCCTGTTTAATGCATTTACCGGAGAATGGATTGACCTGAACTGACGAATTAATTAAGGAAAAAAGTTCCTGATAAATGTTGTAAAATTGGTGATTGAGGTTTTATGGAAGAAAGTGATATAATATTCTGGAATGGCATATCAATTAACTGATTATTGCAAAGAATTTTTTCACAAAAGAGTATGAAAGCCAGGTGTTGTTATTGGAAAAGCTGGTTATACAAGGTCAGAAAAGGCTCAGAGGAGAAGTAAATGTCAGCGGAGCAAAAAACGCGGCGGTTGCAATTCTTCCTGCAACCATCCTGTCGGACGGAGAATGTACTATTGAAAACGTACCCGATATACTTGACGTAGCCATTTTGAAAAACATACTTACCGATTTGGGAGCAAAGATCACAGAAATTAATGGTTCTTCACTTCAGATAAATACTTCAAATATTAATTCCTTTACCGCAACCAATAAAGATATTGGTAAGCTGCGTGCCTCATATTACTTGATGGGAGCGCTTCTTGGAAGATTTAAAAAGGCTGTTGTAAATTTTCCCGGCGGATGTGACTTCGGAGTTAGGCCTATAGATCAGCATATAAAAGGATTTGAAGCCCTGGGAGCGAAAGTTGAAATAGAACATGGAAAAGTAATTTTGTCTGCCGACAGACTGGTCGGGGCACCGGTGTATCTTGATGTGGTGAGCGTAGGTGCAACGGTAAATATTATGCTGGCAGCTGTTAAGGCCGAAGGCGTCACTACAATTGAAAATGCTGCAAAAGAACCGCATATAGTTGATCTTGCGAACTTTCTGAATGCCATGGGTGCGGATATAAAAGGTGCAGGTACGGATGTTATAAAAATAAGAGGTAAAAAACATCTTAATGGCGGGCACACATATACAATAATTCCCGACCAGATAGAAGCAGGAACATATATGATTGCTGCGGCAGCAACAAAAGGAGATGTTCTGATTAAGAACATTATCCCCAAACACATGGAATCATTAACTGCCAAGCTGCAGGAAATGAACGTAAAGGTGGAAGTATACGACGACAGTATCCGAGTATGCGGAAAAGACAAGATTCAGAAAGTGAATATAAAAACACTTCCTTATCCCGGTTTTCCGACAGATCTTCAGCCTCCAATCACAGCGCTGCTTTGCGGTGCAGAAGGAACAAGTATTATATCTGAAGGTGTATGGGACAACAGATTCCAGTATGTGGATGAATTAAAAAGAATGGGGGCAAGAATAAAGGTTGAAGGACGAATGGCGGTAATAGAAGGTCCCGTAGATCTTACCGGAGCACCGGTCAGGGCCATGGACTTAAGAGCGGGAGCTGCGATGGTTATTGCTGGCCTGATGGCGCGCGGGGAAACGGTTATTTCGAATATTCATTATATAGATCGGGGTTATGAAAGGCTGGATGAGAAATTAAAATCCCTTGGAGCCGATATTCAAAGAGTGGAATAGGCTTTTTTACTGTACCGGCTTTTAAAATTTACATATCAGGGAGTTTCAAAATGATTAAACTGGTAAGTCTGTTCAGCGGAAGCAGCGGCAACGCAATTCTTATATCCGGAAAGGAAACGAAAATCCTGGTGGATGCAGGTTTAAGCGGAGCGAAAATAGAAAATGCTCTTCGCTCAATAGGTGAGAATATTTGCGAGATACAGGCTATACTGATAAGCCATGAACATATGGATCATATTATGGGTGCAGGAGTTCTGGCACGCAGATATGGTATTCCCATTTATGCAAACAGGAATACCTGGGAAGCGATGGGCAATATAATAAACACTAGAAAAATAAGGCCGGAATGCATTCGGTTTTTTAAAACCGGCGATGTTTTCGGTATAGGAGACCTGGAGATACATACTTTCAATACACCCCATGATGCAGTTGAACCTGTAGGTTTTAATTTTTTCTGCAGCGGAAGGAAAGTAACAATTGCAACTGACATGGGCCATATGAATGAAAAGCTTCTTTCCAACCTGGAAGGCAGCGATATGATATTAATTGAGTCTAACCACGATATAGAAATGCTGAAGACAGGAAGGTATCCGTGGCCACTGAAAAGGCGTATTATGGGAGACAGAGGGCATCTGTGCAATGACGTGGCGGCCCGGGTTGTGGCACACCTGGCGGCGCAGGGAACGAGAAAATTCCTGCTCGGACATTTAAGCAAGGAAAACAATTTCCCGGAACTTGCCTTTGAAACTGTGAAAAATGCACTGATGGAGAGATCCATTATTGTAGGCAGGGATGTTTACCTTGGAGTTGCAATGAGGGACAGGGTTAGCGAAGCTATCAGTGTATAATCGCCGATGCGGCCCTGTAAACGAATATACTTAAAAAAGGAAAGGTTTTAGCTTTGCAGATACAGATCGTTTGCGTGGGAAACCTTAAAGAGAAATATTTGAAGGATGCCGTTTCTGAATACACAAAAAGGCTTTCCAGGTTCTGCAGGGTTACAATAACCGAAGTTCCGGAAGAAAAGGTTCCGGAAACCTTAAGTGATGCAGAAAAGGAGCAGGTGCTCAGAAAAGAGGCGGAAAGGATAAAGAATGCACTTTTAAAAAACACTTTTACCGTTGTACTTGATTTAAAGGGAAAACAGCCGGATTCACTGGAATTTTCAAAACTTCTGTCTTCATGGATGCTTCAGGGCAATAATTGTATTTCTTTTGTAATCGGGGGTTCCATCGGCCTTGACAGGCAGCTTGTTAAAGAGGCCGATTTCAATCTGTGCCTTTCAAATCTCACTTTTCCCCACCAGCTTACGCGTGTAATTCTCCTTGAACAGATATACAGGTGTTTTAAAATTATTAACAATGAGCCTTATCATAAATAAATTCTAAGAGTACAATTTTTTCTCTTTTAGCTATAATTTGCACAGTAAGGTTTACATAAGTCATTTGTCTGTTATGTTTCTATTTTCTGCAATTCAATAAATGTTTTTCAAAAGAAAAATGTTTTTGGGACCGAACTGAACCTTAATCTTAATGCAACACAAGGCATCGGATAAAAGGTTTCGGTTTCTAAATTGTAAATGAAAATAAGGAAAATAAGACCGGTATAAAAAATCTTCGTAATATTTTACAGAATATAACGAGGTGGTTGGATGAAATACAGAGGGATAATTGCATGTATTTTGATGCCGGTAATACTGATTTTATCTTCATGTTCGGTAAGCAAAACGGCAAAGAATGAAACCGTACCTTCGCCTTCACCGAAACCTTCGGGGCAGATTTACCTGTACGGCGAAGAGCATGGTGTTGACAAAATACTGGAAAAAGAATTTGAAATATGGAGCAGGTATTATCATGAAGAAGGAATGCGGCATTTATTTGTCGAACTTCCATACTATGCTGCCGAGTTTTTGAACATCTGGATGAAGGAGAATAATGATGACATATTGGACCAGTTGTTTAAAGACTGGGAAGGTACGTCTGTTTGCAAAACCTCTGTCAAAGATTTTTACAAAAAAATAAAAAGCGAGTGTCCCGAAACCGTATTTCACGGTACAGACGTAGGACACCAGTACAAGACTACCGGAATAAGATATTTAAGGTATCTTGAAGAAAACGGTCTTCAGGATACGGAAAAATATACATTGACAGTGGAGGCAATCAAACAGGGAAAATACTATTACGAGAACGAAGACATAAAATATCGTGAAGACAAAATGGTAGAAAATTTTATACGCGAATTTGAAAAGCTGGGCGGCGAAAGCATTATGGGGATTTACGGTTCAGCCCATACCGATATTAACGGTATTGCAGTTGGAACCGATTCCGTTCCGTGCATGGCTAATCAGTTAGAGAAACGTTATGGTGATGCGCTTCATACAGAGGACCTGTCATGGATGGCAAAAGATATAGAACCGTTGCGTAAAGAAATAATAACCGTCAACGGCAAGGATTATGAGGCAAGCTATTTTGGAAGGAAAGAAATAACATGGTCTGATAAATATATTCAGCGGGAATTCTGGCGCCTTGAAAATGCCTATGATGATTTTAAAAATATGAAAAAAACAGGAGATATACTTCCTTATGATAATTATCCGATGCTTATAGAGGAAGGGCAGGTTTTTGTCATTGATTATACAAGAAAAGACGGTTCCGTAGAAAGAAAGTATTATCGATCAGACGGATATATATGGAATAATCGGCCTTCCACAGAGGAATTTGTCATACCGCAAAGATTTAAAGTCAATTTCAACTGAACAGATGGACGCCTGATGGCAAAAAACAAAATGAGACAAGAAAGTACTGCATTTCCTGACGGATTTATATGGAATATATGGCCTGTAACCGGGGAAACAGTTATTAAAAAGCAATGGTATAAATATATGAACAACTCTTTTTGTACCGTGGTATATACAGCGAAACCCTGTCTGTGTTGAACGTTAAAGCCGGACAGGGTTTTTTGTTTATGTTTCTGAAAAAGTTCGAAACTTCTGTATATTACCAATACTAATTACGAACAATAATTTAGTGTATATTTCATGGAGGCCTGTACCATGGGTGGGAAGATAAAGAAAAAGCTGAGAAGCTGGATTATGATTGGTATTGCTGCTGTTTTGCTCACAATAATTATATCATATATTGCTTTTCGTCCTGCAGATTTGTCATATGAAAAAGTAAAAGCCCAGACGGGTGACATCATAACTTACTACTCATTTTCAGGCAATGTTGCGTCAAAAAACCGGCAGTCAGTTTATGCCGACAAGGTTATGCTGATATCCAAGGTGTCAGCGGAAAAAGGCAAAGAGGTGAAAGCGGGCGATGTTTTATTTACCACCGTTCAGGGTGATGAAATCAAATCAAAAATAAACGGTGAAGTTGTTCTTGTAAACATTGAAGAAAACCAGCAGGTAACACCGGGAACATTGCTGATTGAAATTGCCGATTACAACAACCTTGAAGTTGTTTTTAAAGCCGACGAGTACGATGTGGGCGCGCTTAGCGCCGGAAAGGAAGCAACAGTTTATATTCCTGCGGTAAAAAAGGAATTTACGGGGTATATCCGTGAAATATCCAAGGAAGGACAGATAGCAAATGGCGTGACTTTTTACACGGCATCGATTGACATTGAGCAGGACGGCAGTATCCGCACAGGAATGTCTGCCGAAGTGAAACTTGTTAGCGGAAAAGCGGAAGATGTTGTAATCCTGCCTATGAACGTAATTTATTCCGACGATCAGAACAGGCCTTTTGTGTATAAAAACAGCAGCGGAAACACCGTTGTGAAACAGGAAATATCAACGGGAATAAACGACGGGATGTATGTAGAAATAAAAAGCGGGGTTCGGGAAGGAGAAGAAGTGTTATATAAAAACGACCTTAAACTTGAAACTATGCTGTTTCCTGAAGGCGGGAAAAATACAAGGTTTTATCCCGGGGGAAACAAAAAATGAGCGGTATTGTTTTCCTGAAGGATATATGCAAAAGCTACAGGTCAGGAGATGAAGAGGTTCAGGTATTAAAAAACGTAAATCTGACCGTGGAAAAAGGGGAATTTGTTTCGGTTCTTGGACCGTCGGGTTCGGGAAAAACCACTCTTATGAATATAATAGGATGTCTTGATGTACCTACGTCAGGAAAGTATATACTTCACGGAAAGGACATTTCCGATATGGATGAAGTTGAACTGGCCGGAATCAGAAACAGGGAAATAGGCTTTGTTTTTCAGAATTTTTTTCTTCTTCCGAGGTTAACTGCATTGCAGAACGTGGAACTTCCGCTGATATATTCAAACGTGCCTCCGAAAGAACGAAGAAAAAGAGCAGAAGAGATGCTGTGCAGGGTTGGTCTGGCTGACAAGATGCACAACCTCCCGAACCAGCTGTCAGGAGGTCAGCAGCAGCGGGTAGCTATTGCAAGAGCCCTCGTGACCGAACCCTCCATTATTCTTGCAGATGAACCTACTGGTGCACTGGATCAAAAAACAGGAGCGGGTATAATTGAATATTTTGAAAAACTGAATGAGGAAGGAAAAACCATAATAATGATAACCCATGATGTTAATGTGGCGAAACATGCCGGAAGAACGGTAAATATTCTTGACGGCAGGCTTACGGAAGGTGAAATTATTCAATGATTATTGAATGCATCAGGATGTCATTTGTGAACATAATAAAAAACAAGCTCAGATCGGTACTCACCATGCTTGGTGTGATTATTGGCGTAGCGTCAATCATAGCATTAATTTCAATTGTGCAGGGTGCAACGAACAATATAAGCAATGAAGTGATAAAGCTCGGGGGAAACAAGGTGTTTGTCAATGTTTTTGGAACTGCGCTGAAACAGGGCCTTACCGAAACAGACGCGGAAAGAATAGCTGCTATAGACAATATAGCAGGTGTTTCGCCGACAATATCGGGCAAGGCTACGGTAGTATACGGGAGCAAGGTATTGAAAGACATAACGGTTGAAGGCAAAAATGAAGTATACTTTAACGCTGATCCGGAACTGGTGAGCTCGGGAAGATCAATTAATATCCTTGATCTTGAAAGCAAGAACCAGGTTGCGGTAATTGGCAGCAACATAGCAAGGGAGCTGTTTTTCGGAATAAATCCGATTGGGGAAAAAATTATCATTAACAGCTTGACATATACGGTAATCGGTACTCTGAGAGAGTCGGCCGGATTCAGCCTGAGTTCAACCAATGACACAGTAATAATACCGTATACAACCGCTTTGCGTAGCCTCGGCGTAAAGAATATATCGACGCTTGATGCATATCTGAAGGATACGAACCTTGCAGATGAAACGATTCTGGAGATTAAGGGCATTCTGAACCAGGCTTTCAATTATAACGAAGACGCATTTAAAATATACAATATGGGCGATATTATAGCCTCGTTCCAGTCAATTATGTCGATGATGTCACTGCTTCTTGCGGGAATAGCTGCAATATCACTGGTTGTGGGCGGAATTGGAATCATGAATATGATGCTGGTGTCGGTAACCGAACGGACAACCGAAATAGGACTACGCAAGGCATTGGGAGCAACACCCTTTGCAATACGCCTTCAGTTCATAGTTGAAGCCATAATGCTTTCACTGACCGGAGGCATCATTGGCCTGGTTGCAGGGGCTTTACTGGCGTATTTGCTGGCGAGAATCATAGGAATTGACGTATCCGTTTCAGTTTCCACAAACCTGCTTGCCCTTGGTTTTTCTGCAACCGTAGGTATTGTTTTCGGATACATGCCTGCGGGAAAAGCAAGCCGTTTAAACCCGATAGATGCATTAAGAAGCGCGTAATCAGTCATTGGCAGTTTTAATGCCTGGCCCGGGAGGAGAAACCAGCATGCCCGGATCAATTTCAGGGCCGTTCAGCACTATTTTTGGATCAATATCCGGTCCTTCTATTATCATTTTCGGGTCACAAAGAAACTCTCTGCCATTAAGGGGATTTCCGTTCAATTTTATATTCCTGGGTACCAGTATAACTTTTTTCCCTGAGCTGTCATTATTTGACCTGTTTTCCTTGCAGGATCTGTGGCCTGCTTTAACGGCAGTAACGATAAACATGAGAATCAACAGGGACATACCGATTACCTGTTTTTTGTTCATGGTTATCCTCCACGTTTGAATAGCTTTATTAAATATGACGCAGTCAATATTGTTTTGTTCCATAATTGCTATAAAAATACGGGGTACTTTTTTATTGCCTGGTTTGACGATAAAATAGATTTATAGACCGATAACAAACCAAAAAATTTAAAGCTTAATGAAAGTGATTGGTTTTGGGGTGATATGCAGGAATGCAGGTAAACGGACAGACTGAAGGACTGAAAAAAGCGGTACTGGAAACGCTGCAGAATATTTATGAGATGAAAATACCGAAAGGTCGGGTTTTAACAGAGGAACTGGTCTCTATCCTGGCCCGTGTTTCTTCATCGGCAAACCGGGAGATCTCGGTGCTGATAGACAGAAAGGGAAATGTGCTGGATGTGAGTGTAGGTGACAGCAATTCCGCGGATGTTTATCCGGTAAACGTGAGAAGAGGGGAAACGAGCCTGGCGGGTGTCAGGTGTATTCACACGCATCCCAGTGGGAAAAGCTTTCTGTCGGAGCTGGATATAAGCACGTTGAAGCAACTGCGGCTGGATATGATGATTGCCCTGGGAGTTCTTGACGGAAAGCCCACAGGAGTATCCTGCGCAATACTGTCCGAAGATATGCAGAAAGTTGAAATCTACGGACCTTACAATCCGTACAGCGAAAAACTTGATGAGATTGCCGAGCTTATCCGGGTAACCGACAAAACCGGGAAAAAGACCGGGATTATACAAAAGGGAGAAAAGGAACGGGCGCTTTTAATTGGTATTGAAACCCCCGATACACCCGTTATTATTGGTGTAAGTGAAGCGAGCATATCTCTTAAGGAACTGGTTGAACTGGCCAAAACCGCGGGAGCGGAGGTGGTCGATACAATTCTGCAGAAAAGGCCGTCCAGGGACCCTGCATTTCTTGTCGGAAAGGGGAAACTGTCCGAAATAAGCAGGATTGTTCAGGAAAAAGAGATAGACATTATTATTTTTGATGAAGAGCTGTCAGGCTCCCAGCTGAGAAATATTGAAGATTATACGAATACCAAGGTGGTTGACAGAACCGGGTTAATCCTGGATATTTTCGGTCAGAGGGCAAAATCAAGGGAAGGCCAGGTACAGGTTGAGCTGGCCCAGCTTAATTATCTTCTGCCAAGACTGCAGGGGCGCGGTATTACGCTTTCAAGGCTTGGCGGAGGTATTGGCACTAGGGGACCGGGTGAAACGAAGCTTGAGACCGACAGGCGTCATATAAAACGGCGAATAGATTATTTAAAAAAAGAGCTGAACAGTATACGCAGCCAAAGGCAGACAGCAAGACGGGAAAGAGAAAGGAACAAAATACCCGTGGTTGCCCTTGTAGGATATACAAACGCGGGAAAATCAACCCTGCTGAATGCTTTATGCGATGCTGACGTTTTTGCCGAGGACAAACTGTTTGCAACCCTTGACCCTACCACCAGGAAGCTTAAACTCAGCGATAATACCACCGTATTATTAACCGATACCGTCGGGTTTATCAGAAAACTTCCGCATCATCTTGTTGAAGCCTTTAAATCCACGCTTGAAGAGGCAATACTGGCAGATTTGCTTTTGATCGTCGTGGATGCTTCCGATCCGTATGCTCCTGATCATATACGTGTGGTTAATGAGATATTGTCCGACCTGGGTGCATCGGACAAACCCGCTGTTCTTGTATGGAACAAGTGGGACCTGGTTGAAGGGGATTTCAGTACACCGTATTTCCGGGAAAGACCCGTGGAAGTTCATGTGTCGGCAATCACCGGTTTTGGACTTGAAGAACTGAAAGAAACGATAAAAAACACTCTTAAAAATGAAATGGTAAAACTGAAACTCCGCATTCCTTTTTCAGAAGGATGGGTTTTGCCTTTCCTTTATGAAAAAGGCGCGGTTAACTCAATACACTATGAAAATGACGTATCGGTTGTTGAAGCCGAAATTGACAGGAAGCATATCAACAGGATAAATCCATTTGTGATAAATTAGCTTTGATATTACGCTTTTTACAGCCGTCTGGTTAATAAATCTTTTTCATGGTAAGATTATTAATGGATAGAGGTTATCGAAAGTTCCCAAAATTCTGTTTTCAGGAGGCGGCCGTGCAGGAATTTGTTTCAGGCGATGTTTTCAGATGGGTTGTTTTTCCGCTGATAATAATACTTGCCCGTATGGTTGACGTAACACTGGGCACGCTCCGTATCATTTTCGTATCAAGAGGAAACAGGATTATAGCACCGATCCTGGGGTTCTTTGAAGTATTTGTATGGGTGGTAGTCATAAGCCAGATAATGCAGAACCTGAATAATCCGTTAAATTATGTCGCTTACGCATTAGGCTTTGCAATAGGCAATTACCTCGGCATACAGGCGGAGGAGAAACTGGCGATAGGGCACCTGGTTATCCGCCTTTTTGTTACAGAAGGCGCTGATGAGATAATGAAAAAAATCATTGATGCAGGTTTCGGAATTACTTCAATTAAAGGCAAGGGAGCAACAAATGAAGTTACGATTCTCTTTTCGGTTATTAAAAGAAAAGATCTTGATTCTTTCCTCTCCATAATTAACGAAAGTGACAAGAAAATTTTCTATTCGGTAGAAACTGCAAGGGAAGCACATTTAGGTATTTACCCCAATACCGATGCCGGCATTAACAGCCAGAGAACAGACATTCTGCGCAGGTTGACCCAGGGATTTAACAAGAGAAAATGAGCCTTTACAACTGAACCATTTTCCTATTATAATATATACAATATATAGATAAAAAAGCAGACGAAAGATACTATATATTGAGTATTGGGGGTAAATGTTATGAAGCTGAACGAAAATGCAATTAAGGTGCTTGAGAAAAGATATCTGGCAAAGGACGAGAACGGAAACCTGATTGAAACGCCGGATATGATGTTCAGACGTGTTGCAAAAACCGTGGCTTCAGCAGATAAGGATTATGTTGACAAAAAAGAGCTTGCGGCCATAGAAGAACGGTTTTATAATCTCATGACACAGCTTTATTTTCTGCCCAATTCCCCGACTCTTATGAATGCAGGCAGGCCTTTGGGACAACTAAGTGCCTGTTTTGTGTTGCCAATCGAGGACAGCATGGAAGGAATTTTCGACAGTGTCAAGAATGCGGCACTTATACATAAAAGCGGCGGCGGTACGGGATTCAGCTTTTCAAGACTGAGGCCGAAGGGATCGTCTGTTAAGTCCACGGGCGGAGTAGCCAGCGGTCCGGTCAGTTTTATGAAAGTTTTCAATGCAGCTACAGAGGCTGTAAAGCAGGGAGGCACACGCAGGGGAGCCAATATGGGAATATTGCGTGTGGATCATCCCGATATTCTTGAATTTATAACCTGTAAGCAGAATAACGAGGATATCACCAATTTCAATATAAGTGTAGGAATAACCGAAGAATTCATGAAAGCCGTCGAAGAAGGCAGGGATTATGATCTTATTGATCCGAGAACAGGGAAAAAGGCAGGTTCCCTTAACGCCCGCGAAGTTTTTGACCTGATGGTGGAAATGGCATGGAAAAACGGAGAACCGGGCATAATCTTCCTTGACAGGCTGAATCGTGACAATGTAACTCCCGAACTTGGCGAAATAGAAAGCACAAACCCGTGCGGGGAACAGCCGTTGCTTCCGTATGAAGCATGCAACCTCGGTTCAATAAACTTAAGCCTTATGCTTAAGGAAACAGACAACGGGTACGAGGTGGATTTCGACAAGCTGAGGGAAGTTGTACGCGAATCCGTTCATTTCCTGGATAATGTTATAGATGTTAACAAGTACCCGCTGCCCGAAATAGACAAAATGACCAGAGGAACCAGGAAAATAGGCCTGGGTGTTATGGGCTGGGCGGACATGCTGTTGAAACTGGGTATTCCGTATGACTCAGACGAAGCAGTTGCACTTGCAGAGAAAGTTATGAGTTTCATCCGCGAGGAAGCCCGTCAAAAGTCAATGGAAATAGCTGAAAAGAAAGGTGCTTTTCCATTCATAGACAAAAGCATTTATAAGGGTAAGAATATCAGGAATGCAACTACCACGACCATAGCACCGACAGGTACGCTTAGCATCATAGCAGGTGTATCAAGCGGAATTGAGCCTCTTTTCGCTGTTTCATTCATTAAAAATGTTATGGACAATGTGGAACTGGTGGAAACAAATCCTATTTTCAGCGAAGTGGCGAAAAAACGGGGATTTTATTCGGATGAACTCATGAGGAAAATTGCCAAAAAAGGCAGCCTGCGCGATATTGAGGAGATCCCGGAGGATATTCGCAGGATCTTTGTTACCGCTCATGACATTTCCCCCGAATGGCATGTCAGAATGCAGGCCGCATTCCAGAAATACACCGACAATGCTGTTTCAAAGACCGTTAACCTGAGGCACGACGCAACCAGGGAAGACGTGCGCAAAGTATTTGTAACCGCTTATCAGCTCGGATGCAAGGGTGTAACGATATACAGGGACGGAAGCAGGGATTCACAGGTTCTGAACATAGGAAAGGTAAAGGGCAAGGAGGAAAAAGAGCAGAAGGATCAAAAAGAACAGGGTGAAACCAAGGGCAAATTTAAGATCAGTCCAAGACCGCGTCCGGATATTACCCTTGGGTTTACCGAAAAGGTCAGAACAGGCTGCGGAAATCTTTATATTACTGTAAATTACGATGATGACGGAATCTGCGAGGTATTCACGAATACAGGGCGGGCGGGAGGATGCCCGTCACAATCGGAGGCAACAGCGCGCCTGGTTTCCATTGCACTGCGTTCAGGGATAGATGCGGAATCAATTATTGAACAGCTGAAGGGAATTCGCTGCCCGTCAACCATTCGCCAGCGTGACATGAAGGTTCTGTCCTGCCCTGATGCCATAGGACGTGTGATAGAAAAGTTAATGAACCACCAGAACGGGAACGGCAATAATCATGTATTGTCGGACACCATGAAATACCCGGTCGGGAAAACGGAAGCAAAAGGCGGTAAGGATGAGAATACCTGTCCGGAATGTGGGGCCAGGGTGGAGCATGAAAGCGGATGCGTAATGTGCCGGAGCTGCGGTTTTTCAAAATGCGGCTGATATTCCGTATGAAAATAAAATACCTGAAGAATTATAAAAACGTATAAAGCAAAGATTTGCAAAACATAATAAAGCCGCATGAGGATGAAACATTCCTTATGCGGCTTTTGTGTCCTTTCCATGTCCTGCCCCGGACGTTTTTGCAGTAAGCAGATGTGAAAGCAAGCAAACGCGCTTTTTCTGATTGACCGTTTCGCAATACTTTTTATACGGGTTTTTCATTCCGACATATTTATTTTTTCTAAAACTGTGATATTATTTTGAATATATCATTTTTTTTAGAGTCCGGGGGACATCTGATGATATGATATTTCGTAACAGCATGCTAAGTATTTTGCGGACCTGGGGTAAAACAGCACTGTTTTTGCTTTTGATATTTGCGCTCACGTTATCATTATGTCTTGGAATAAGTGTCTGGGTATCGATAGAAGGTTTCCTTGAAAACCTCGATAATCATTATACGACTGTTGGTCTTATTGAATACATCGGTGCTGATTACCCGGATGAGACAGCGTACGACCTTTCCATGGCCGAATTGCTTGAAGATTTTGATTTTTCCAGAATCACTGACTTTGAAAGTACAATTCTCTGGGACAAATCTTCCCGGTCAGTGGGATATATAGACGGTTTTTTCCGCACAGACTCGTACATACCCAACAGCGGGGCATCCATACTTGTTGTGGGAAGCGTTACGCCGTCGGAAGAAGGGTTTTACAGCGCTATTGTCTATGAGGTTCTTTATTCAAACCTTGCAAAGAAAAACACAAAGATTATTATTAATGCGGAAGGCATAGACCTTCAGTACGGGCGGTACTATCTTGTTTACGGTAATGTTTACCGGGCCATTTCCAGCTATTTGTATTTCAGGTTCGATGAATACACAAACATGATGGCAATGGAAAAAGGAATCGAGGTACCTAACCTGATCGATATTACCACTGATTCGGTAACCGGGCCGAGGTATAAAGTACCTGAAGATAGTGTATTTTACAAGGTAGCGGAAACGTGGAATGTTATAAACAACAGCGTACTGGTATGTGCAACCAACGATATAATGTCTCTGTTTCCCTTCCATCAGCACGAACTGTATATCAAGGAAGGAAGAGCGTTTTCAGAAGAGGAATACAGGAATCAAAGCAAGGTTTGCATAATAAGCGAAACCGCGGCAAAGCGTATAGGTGCGGGAATTGGTGACACTGTCAGATTATCGGTGGCCGTTTCGGATTATCCAGGCATGGAAAACAGTTTCTGGATAGATGACGGTTTTCAGTTCAGCGATGAATTTACCGTTGTTGGAATAACCAACAGCACGCAGGACATGGACTATTACGTCTTTGTGCCCAAGTCTTCAGATATACCGGTATCACCCTATTATATCGGATATACAGTGGGCCAGGCGGTTATAAAGAACGGAGAAGCTGCGGCATTTTACGAGTACATGGAGCCGTTGATGAAAGACAGGCTCAACCTTACCATATACGATCAGGGATACTCATCGGTTGCCGAACCGTTCGGAATAATTTTGAGAATCATCAAGATTGTAACCGTTGTGTGTGCCGTAATGGAAACAGCAATGCTGGCATTGTTTGGTTTTCTTTTTGTGTACCGCCAGAGGGATACTTCAGAGATTATGCTTCTTCTTGGCACGGGCAAAAAACGGGTCTGCGCATATTTTCTTTACAGTTCAGGTTTAATCGCATTAATTGCATCGGTTGCAGGTGCTGTAACCGGGTATTATCTGCATGAACGGGTTATAGAATTTATAACCGATATTGCCGGGGGTTATACCGTAGTCGACAGGCGTTTCAGTGACGGAAATCTTTCGGTTATAAAAACCGTGGATTTAAAACTGAGTATGGACCCGGGCCTGTTCGTTTTTGCAGGTTTTATGATTTTTGTTCTTGCCATGCTGTTCTGTCTTGTTTTTACGGTATTAACCTTCCGCGGCAAACCGGGGCAACGGAAGATGCAGGGACCTAAACGGGCCGGCAAAACATCCCGGCTTTCGGGCGGAAGCATCAAGTATGCCCTGCTGTCGATCGCGAGAGGCGGAACACGAAGTGCCGTCGTGTCCGTTGTTGCGGCAGCCGTTGTTTTTTTCTTCGGGCAGATGGCGAATACGTCAGAAAATTATCATAAACAGCTTTCAGAAATATACAAAAACACGACCGTCACAGGATATTTTACCGACATAAACGGAAAACAGACGGGAGACCTGGTGGTCGAAGCCGCAAATATAAATAATCTTTATCATTCGGGATACATTACCGATTTGAACGTTTCCCGCGAAGTGAAATATTTATACCGCGGAATAAGCAAATATGCTGACGGTACCGAACAAAAAATAGAACCACTGTTTGCCCCTCCGGGATTTTCAACTGAGACAATACGGAATTATATACAGCAGGGTTCTTCCCTGGTGGGCACCAACAACATAAGGACAGCACCGGAATTTTTCTATGCTGATAGCATAATCATGGAATTTATTGACGGATACGACGAGTCATTTCTTGCAATGCCATGGAATGAAGAACAGGATTTTTATTATTGCATGGTACCTGTTTCATTCATGAAAGAGAATGGTATAAATCTGGGTGATACAATCCGTGTTGCCATTGATCGGGTAGTTTACAGCGAAGAGTATGATGCTTCTGTATTTCTTGATCTGGATTATATAGTAATAGGATGTTTTGAAAAACAGAGAAGCGAGGACGCGATATATGTTCCGCTTTCTTCATTGTTCATAACTGATTATATATGGGGAGATAAAGACCGGTTAACGGGAGCGCCACAGGAAACCTTTGACTCAGGCTATACAGTAACCGAAGAGCAAAAACACTATCTGTCATGGTTTACGTTTAAGAGTGCTTCCTTTAAATTGGCTGACACAAACAGGCTTTCAGAATTTAAAGACTATTTGGAAAGAACTGGGTATTCGCAGGTAAATAAGATCGGTAGTATCCGTGAATTCGTTGTGCTGCGTGATCAAAGGTTTAACAATTTGGTTAATAATATTAACCAGCAAATCAGGTATATAAATATTTTATATCCGTGTTTATATGTCCTGATAGGAATTATAGGTCTTATTATCTCGTACCTTATGACAGTCAGCAGGAGAATGGAATTTGCCATAATGAGGGGACTTGGAGGAACGAAAACCCATACCTTTTTCAGTTTCTTCACCGAGCAGGCCGTTCTGTCGGTATCGGGCTGTGTTATTGGCCTTATTGTGTGGAGACTGTTTTTTGGAAGGGTTATTCCGATGCACCGTTTGCTGGTGCTGGGATTTCTGATTTGCTATTTTGCAGGGTGTGCAATATCTATTGCAATAATGAATAAGAAAGCTGTGTTTGAAATATTAAGCGACAAGGATTGATGATTTATGGGAATTCTGGAATTAAAGAATGTCTACTATAATTACAGGAATAAGCATCAGACGGTGGAAGTGCTGAAAGATGTAAGCTGCAGTTTTGAAACGGGAAAAATATACGCCATAATAGGCAAATCGGGCAGCGGCAAAAGTACAATGCTTTCACTCATGGCGGGGCTTGATGTTCCCACATCGGGCCAGGTTTTGTATGAAGGCATACCGACCTCTGAGATGGATCTTGACAGGTACAGGAGGGAATGTGTCGCGGTTATATACCAGAATTTCAGGCTTTTTCCGCTGCTGACCATTTCCGAGAACATTACATATCCGATGGAACTGCGTGGTTTTAAGGGCGAGCCTGCCCGTCAGAAGGCGAAAGAGCTAATCCGTAAAGTTGCCTTGCCTGAAACCGTTCTTGATCGGTTTCCTGCCATGCTTTCAGGCGGTGAACAGCAGCGGGTTGCGATTGCCCGGGCGCTGTCGATGGATACAAAACTGATTCTTGCAGATGAACCTACCGGAAACCTGGATGAGGAAAACAGCAGGAATATCATAGATATTCTTGTTAGCCTGGCGCGGAATGATAATTACTGTGTCGTAATGGTTACCCATGATCTCAGTGTCATACCCAGGATGGACGTGGTATACCGCCTGAGCGGCGGTCAGTTTTTCCCTGAATAGCTCCCGGAAAAGCGGCTGTCTGATAAAGGCAAAGTGGATTAAAGGTATCTGCAGATCAGGGAAAATGCTTAATGATTATTGTTATTTTAGTAACAAATCGGATAAAATAAATATTGTGCTGAGCATATTTATATGTTATATTAAAACCGTAAAGTCAATAGCTGATTGGGGAGAAAGGGAGTCACTTTTATCCGGCGTGTTGCGTGCGGGTATAAGTGGCTTTTTTATAGTTTACGAAAAATAATAATGAGGTGATATCGGATGCCGGACAAAACGGTATGGATTGACTTTGAAACTCTGGAAAGATTTATGACGGATGTTTTTAAGGCTGCAGGTGTTCCGGAGGAGGATGCAAAAATCTGTGCGGATGTCTTGATTGAATCCGACAAAAGAGGTATCGATTCCCACGGGATTAACCGCCTTAAGACCATTTACATTGACAGGATTAAAGACGGTATACTGAATCCTGTAACAAATATTGAAATTGTGAGGGAAGGTCCTACAACGGCAGTGGTTGATGGACATAACGGCATGGGCATGGTTGTTGCCAAAAAGTCCATGGAGATGGCCATTGAAAAAGCCAGAAAATACGGAATGGGCATGGTGGCTGTAAGAAACTCCACCCATTACGGGATTGCCGGATACTATGCGACAATGGCTACCAAGGAGGACATGATTGGGATTACCGGGACGAATGCAAGGCCTTCCATTGCGCCTACTTTCGGGGTCGAAAACATGCTTGGGACCAATCCCCTGACATTCGGTATACCAACCGACGAGGAATTTCCGTTTGTTCTTGACTGTGCAACGTCAATAACACAGCGCGGGAAAATTGAGGTATATGCGAAGCTCGGGAAACAGCTTCCTCCGGGCTGGGTAATTGATGAAAACGGAAACACAATGACCGATCCTGAAGAAACTCTTGTTGCGTTGACAAAAGGAAAAGCCGCCTTGACCCCGCTGGGCGGAATAGGTGAAGAAACTGCGGGATACAAGGGGTATGGATATGCCACTGTGGTTGAAATCCTTTCAGCTGCGCTTCAGAGCGGAAGTTACCTAAAAATGCTGACGGGTATTGAAAACGGGAAAAAAGTTCCGTACCGGCTGGGCCATTTCTTTATTGCAATAAATGTATCAGCCTTTGTAGACCCGGATGAATTCAAAAAGACAGCAGGAAATATACTGAGAGAACTCAGAAATTCCAGGAAAGCACCGGGACATGACAGAATTTATACCGCGGGCGAAAAAGAATATCTTGCATGGCTTGAGAGAAAAGAAAACGGAGTTCCTATAAACGAGGAGCTTCAGAAGGAAATAAAAACACTGATACAGGAATTTAACCTGAAAGGTTACGATTTTCCGTTTTAGCTTACACTGATTTACATGTTATGAAAAATTTCTATACCAGAATATAGGAGGATTAAATATGTCCATTCAACAGGAAGCTCTTGAACTTCACAGGAAACTCAGGGGGAAAATTGAGGTCATAAGCAGGGTAGAGGTCAAGGATCGCAGGGATCTCTCGCTGGCCTATACACCGGGCGTGGCCCAGCCGTGCCTTGAGATTCAGAAGGATATTAATTTGTCATACGAACTTACGAGAAGATGGAATATGGTTGCGGTTATTACCGACGGAACGGCTGTGCTGGGGCTTGGAGACATCGGCCCGGAAGCAGGAATGCCCGTTATGGAGGGAAAATGTGTTCTGTTCAAGGTGTTCGGCAATGTTGACGCTTTTCCTCTTTGCATCCGTTCCAAGGACGTGGATGAAATTGTAAATACCATTAAACTTATTTCCGGCAGTTTCGGCGGAATAAACCTGGAAGATATATCTGCACCGCGCTGTTTTGAGATTGAAAGAAGACTTAAACAGGAATGCGATATTCCCATTTTCCATGATGATCAGCACGGAACGGCGGTAGTTACCCTGGCTGCAATGATTAATGCCTTAAAAATTGTAAATAAGGATCTGAGGAAAATATCGGTTGTAATAAACGGAGCGGGTGCAGCCGGTATTGCAATAACCAGGCTGCTTATGAGCGTTGGTCTTCAGAATGTAATTCTTTGCGATCGTGATGGAGCAATTTACGAAGGCCGGCCTAACCTCAATTCCGAAAAGGAACTGATAGCGAAAGAAACAAACAGGGAAAGAAAGAAGGGAACCCTTGCCGATGTACTTGTCGGTGCAGACGTGTTTATCGGTGTGTCAGGGCCCGGAGTGGTAACTGCAGACATGGTAAGGTCAATGGCAAAGGATCCCGTGATATTTGCCATGGCAAATCCTGTTCCGGAGATTATGCCAGATGAAGCAAAAGCAGCCGGGGCAAAGGTCGTGGGTACCGGACGTTCTGATTTTGCAAACCAGATTAATAATGTACTGGCTTTCCCCGGTATATTCAGAGGTGCTCTTGATGTGAGGGCGCGGGACATTAATGACGAAATGAAAATTGCCGCTGCAGAAGCAATTGCTTCTCTGATTTCCGATGACGAGCTGTCTCCTGATTACATTATTCCTGCTGCTTTTGATCCAAGGGTCGGAGAAGCAGTTGCGAAAGCAGTCGCAAAAGCGGCAAGAGACACAGGAGTTGCCAGGATATAGAAAACTGTACCGGTAAAGGCCTTCCCATTTTAAAATATATTTAACTGTCTGTACATTGAGGTAAAAGGAATTGTTTTGCAATTCCTTTTGCTGTTATATAAATATGAAAGGAACTGAGCATAAAAGAAAGCGGGGTAAGAAAACATGAAAAAATATGTTGTAACCCTTGATCAGGGAACAACCAGTTCCAGGGCAATTGTATTTGACAGGAACGGAAACATGGTTGGTTTGGCAAGAAAGGAACACCGGCAGATTTATCCTAAACCCGGATGGGTGGAACATGACCCTGAAGAAATCCTGGCAAACCAGGTTGAAGTGCTGAAAAGCGCGATTGAAAGTTCCGGTATTTCCGTCGATGATATCCTTGCCCTGGGAATCACGAACCAGAGAGAGACAGTAGTTTTATGGGACAAAAACACAGGAAGGCCGGTATACAATGCAATAGTCTGGCAATGCAGAAGAACTGCGGAAATATGTGACAGGCTGAGAAAAGACGGATTAGAGGATGAAATACATAAAAAAACAGGTCTCATAATTGATGCATATTTTTCAGGTACGAAAATAAAATGGATACTTGATAATTTCCCTGATATAAGGAAGGAAGCAGAAAAAGGAAATATCCTTGCAGGGACAATTGATTCCTGGCTTATTTGGAATCTAACGGGACGAAAGGTACATGCCTCCGACTATACAAATGCTTCAAGAACAATGCTGTTCAATATCCTGGAGCTTGAATGGGACAAGGACATCCTGAAGAATCTCGGAATTCCTGAATCCGTTCTGCCTGAAGCACGATCTTCCGCTTCGGTATTCGGCTATGTGGACAAGAGCATTCTCGGCAAGGAAATTCCTATTACCTCTGTATTGGGCGACCAGCAGGCGTCCCTTTTCGGGCAGACATGTTTTGAACCAGGTATGGCAAAGAATACGTACGGAACAGGTTGTTTCCTTTTGGCAAATACGGGTGATAAGGCAGTTTTTTCGAAGAATAAACTGCTTACAACGATTGCATGGGGACTTGGCGACAAGGTGGACTATGCTCTGGAAGGCAGCGTATTTGTGGCCGGTTCTGCAATCCAGTGGCTGAGAGATGGCCTGAAAATTATAAGTACATCGAGACAGTGTGATGAACTTGCCGAATCGGTGGAAGACACAAAAGGGGTATATTTTGTACCTGCATTTGCAGGTCTCGGTACACCTTACTGGGATATGTACGCAAGAGGGGCTATATTCGGCCTTACAGGCGGAGTTACCCGGGAGCATATAGCCAGGGCCACTCTTGAAGCAATTGCATACCAGGTTAAGGATCTGGTTGAATGTATGAAAAAGGATGCAGGCTGTGATTTAAGCCTGCTTAAGGTTGACGGCGGAGCCAGCGTAAGCGATATTATGATGCAGTTCCAAGCCGATATACTGCGCATTAATGTGGTGAGACCGAAGGTGATTGAGACTACCGCTCTCGGGGCAGCCTTTATGGCCGGGCTTCAGACCGGAATGTGGTCAGGTCTGGATGAAATTTCACAGGTATGGGCCGTTGACCGTATTTTTGAGCCGAAAATGGACGAGGAACGAAGCAGTAAACTGTATGATGGCTGGAAAAAGGCAGTATCCCGTACGCTTGGATGGATTGATAACTGACCCGGATAACACGTGAAAGCCTAACCGGTGGCAGATGCGGCTAGACTGCTGTATTTGCCGCATCTGTCACCGAAATAGCCTACAGGCTGCTGGTTTTCGAGAACCGTAACAACCTCGCACCGGTTTGAACATCCGCTGCATTCAAAACTGCTGGACTTAAAGCTTGAGCCTGAAACCGAAAAACCTTTAAATTTTGTTTTCAGCTTCTCCTTTCTGACCTTTTCCCTCGCAAGTATAGCCGCGCCCAGAGCTCCCATTACATCATAATGCTCCGGAACGATAACGGGCATGTTCAGTGCTTTTTCAAAAGCATGGCGAATCCCGCGGTTTGCGGCAACACCTCCCTGGAAAATGATCTTCGGCAGAATTTCCTTTCCTTTTGCCACGTTACTGAGATAGTTTCTCACCAAAGCATCGCAAAGACCGGCAATAATGTCGCTGGTGTTGTAACCAAGCTGCTGCTTATGGATCATGTCAGACTCGGCAAAGACGGCACAGCGGCCGGCAATCCGCACCGGAACGGCTGCTCTTAATGCATAGTCACCGAATTCTTCAATCGGAATTCCGAGACGTTCGGCCTGCCGGTCGAGAAAAGAGCCTGTTCCGGCAGCACATACGGTATTCATTGCAAAGTCGGTTACAACGCCGTCCCTGATAATTATAATTTTTGAGTCCTGGCCGCCGATTTCAAGAATGGTTTTAACGTCTTTTTCGGTGTGTATTGCTGCCACTGCGTGTGCGGTTATTTCGTTTTTCACTATATCTGCACCTACCTGGATGGAAGCTATAATCCTGCCGCTGCCTGTCGTCCCCACGGAATATATCTGCCTGTCGTCATATTTTTTCCCTATTTCAGCAAGAACCTGCTGTACTGCTTCCATGGGCCTGCCTTTTGTTCTGATATAAAGTTTTTCAACCACGTTATTGTTGGTGTCCAGAAGTACGAGATTGGTGCTTACCGAACCTACGTCAATTCCCAGCGAATACATGTTCCCGCCTCCTTTCGAGCAAATCAATAAACGCCTCGATACGGGTCTTGTAACCTGCTTCTCCTGTCATTTCATCAACAATCAGCGACAGCACCGGAAGCTTTTTATCCCGGGAAATGGTCGGAAGTATTGCTTTAGAAACAATTTCAGGCATGCAGCCCATTGGGAAGAGCTGAATGGCACCGTCAAACCCATTTTTTGAAGCCAGCACAGCTTCACCCACACATTCCCGCGCATGCCCCCCGATATACAGAGGCAGGTATTCGTCAGATGCCTTAAGCAGTTCTCGGGAATTAAGCTTTATTATTTTAAGCAGCATGTCTTTCAGCCACCAGGACGGGGTAAGATTTCGTTTCGTAGATACTCCCATGTCCATCAGAACATCCTCGATAAAAAGGTTTGTAAATGGTTCGATAACAGTATAAATTTCGCCTATGATGGCAATCTTTAACGGATTTTTTGAACTGTCAACGGCTATACAGTCAATTTTTTTTCTGTAATTTCGTAAAATTTTCAGTGCTTTGTCAGGATCTTTACATGCATATACTTCTTCCTTGCATGAGTTGAGAAGCCTTTTGCATTCGCCTTTGCTTTTTTCATATCCTGCCATGTAATGGGCTCTGCTTTCAATGTCGTCCAGGATACATATGGCGTTGTAAGCCCGTATCACTGCTTTGATTTTTTCCATGGAATTCCTGCTGCTTTCGTTTCCTATTCTTTTAATTCTCCGGAACAGTTCGTCAAGACCTATGCTTTTAACTGCATCGAGTACGATAAAATCGACGTTCATTTTTAAATGCTGCAGTATCTTGCACTGAAGCTCGGAATATTCCCCAAACCTGCATGGACCGCAGCTTCCCACAAGAAGAATTGTATCGGCACCGTTTTTGATACCTGAAATATAGTTGCCTATCATAAGCTTAAAAGGAAGGCATATTTCGTCGGGCGAATATTTGGAACCCAGGGAAAGAGCCTCCTTATTGTTCAGCGGGGGTATAACATAATCAATTCCCAGTCCGTCGAAAAGTATTTTAGCCGCTATATAAACATTCCCCATATGAGGGATGGTTATTTTCATCCGGCATTCTCCTTTCAAGCATATCTAAAAAGGCTTCGAGCCTTGTGTCGACGCCGGCTTCACCGGTGTGTTCATCGAGCTTGATGACAAGCATGGGGAAATTTTCCAGATTAAACCGGATAAGATCAATTACTATTGAATCAATCCCGCAGGCAAAGGACGACAGGTATATAATGCCATGTATTTTTTTCTGCCGGCACAAAGCACCAGAGGCTCCGAACAGGTTGCGGTGAAAAGTCCAGAATGGTTTTTTCAGAAGTTTCTTTACCTGTGATTCGGAAACCTGCTCGGGCGCGAATTCCTCCGTGATGATGCCGATTCCTTTTGCCTTCAGCTTATTCACTATATCCATGTTTATAAAGGGATCATTTATAATGTATGGATGTCCCGCAAGCATTACCGTGATTTTCCTGACCTCTGAAATTCCTGTGCTGAAGCCGTTCTGGGCTTTCAATGCAAGTTCAAAGGCATTTTTTATTTTGTTTTTGTTCCGGGTTATCAGTGACCCGTAAGACAGACACCATTTATACAGGGATTGCTTGTCATGCATGTATAAAGGCAGGACGGTAACCTGCGGCATACCGGGGATGCTGTGGATAATCATCTCGGGAAGGCCGCAGAATTTCGGACATATATATTCGTTTTGGCATACCTGCATGATACGCGGAATAACAATAAGGTCGCAACTGTCCTTTATCGAGGCGACGTGCCCATGGTAAATTTTTACCGGAAGGCACGCCTCGTCGACACAGGTTCCTACACCCAAATCCAGAATTCTTTTGTTTGTGTTTTCAGAATTTATGATTTCAGCTCCAAGGCTGCTGAAGAACGTTTCAAAAAACGGATGGTATTTGCAGTATAGCAGTCCTTTCGGAATTCCAACCCGCATTGTATCACACTTTCAGTTATTGTAGGCTCTTTGCGGTACAGGCAAAAAGTCTTGTCGGAACAAAACATGATAAATGTATTATGCCCCCCATTGAATTCTTTTATTTATCAGTGAAAAATAAATTTGCTTTCCCCGTGCCCGAAGTTTGCAAGTGATGATTTCTGCTGCCCGGACTTATTTAGTTCTTATGCGTATATATAAATATCCGGTGAATATCTTTAATATTTTGTGATTTTGAATATTTTGGATCTACACAAATAATTGATTAAGAGCTATATTATTATAGCAAGGTTTAAGAAAGCTAAAAGAACTCAGAAACAGGAGATGCTGTATGAAAAGAAAAGTTCTTGTTATTTTATATATAATGATTGCACTGGCGGCGGGAATAGTTTCGGGGCTTATACTGTCTGCCGTAATTACTGCAGATAATTCCCAGGCTATATCTGATGTTCCGGTAGGTAACGATATTATAGATTATGATGACGGCGATTTTGGGGAAGAACCGGATGAAACTTCCATAGAATGGGCAAACTATAATATAACGAATAACCAGAGGTATTATAAGCCGCTTGTTACAGATTCCGACAAAAACGTTTTGCTTATCGGCGAAGATGCATACAGCGGTAATTATGATACAATAATCATAGCCTCTATATCGGTAAAAAATAAAAAAATTCAGCTGATTAACTTTCCGAGGGATATATACATTGATTACAGCGATGAAATACTGAACCTGCTGAAGGAAAAATCTCCGGCCTTGTATAACGCCAAAGGGTTTCAGAAAATCAACGCAGCTCATACGGTAGGCGCAAGAATTGGGTATAAAAAGGATACAGGCAGGTTCGGTGACAGCAATTTCGACTTTTTGGCCGACCTGATTGAAGAAATTTTCGGAATTACCGTCCATGATTATGCTTACGTGAATACCAAGGGTTTCAGAGAAATTGTCGATCTGTTTGGCGGCGTGGAAGTGTATGTTCCGGTCAGAATGAAATACGATGACCCTGTGCAGGATCTTCATATAGACATAAAGAAAGGAAGACAGCGCCTGAACGGAATACAGGCAGAAGGATTTGTAAGATTTCGTCAGGGCTATGATGAAAACGGCGTTTTCAGAAACTACTCCGATCAGTTCAGAAAGGAAAACCAGAACGAGTTTCTGAAAGAGTTTTTCAAACAGCATGTTAATGTGAAAAACCTGGGTAAGGTTGACGATCTTGTCAAGCTGCTGGGCAAGAACATCAAGACCAGTATCGCTGACTCAAAAAAAATAAGTTCCTATGTGAGTCTTTTCGGTAAAGCACTGACCGGTAAGTTTGAGCTGGAGTCTTCACTGGTGGAATGCGAAGGAAAGAGCATTAAAGGGCTTTATTATGAAATTATAAGAAGCGAATAAACGGTGAAAACGGAAAAATACTGTTACAGAACAGAAAATTTGATCATACTTTAACTGAATACAGACGTAATATTTAATGTAAGCGGTCGGGATTTATTTCTTTGACACGGGTCTGGTGAGGAGTTGTAAGTTCTGAAAATAAAAGGAAAGGGTGATCGAAATGATGATGAAGTATCTGGAAAAAACTCTCCATTTCGGACTGGGACTCATAACATACTCGGCTGAAAAAATAGAGGCTTTGGTAAACGAACTGGTTAAAAAAGGAGAAGTAGCATCAGAGGACGCTAAGAAACTTGTCAATGAGCTTATTGAAAAAGGTGAAAAGCAGAAAGAGGCAATAAGAAATTTCATCCAGGAAGAGGTTTCCAAGATGCAGACCAAAAAGGAAGAATGTGAAACAGCAGGGCCTGTTACAAGGGATGAAATCAGGCAGATAATAAGGGAAGAACTCGCAAGACTGAATGATCAGAAGGGAACCTGCGAAGGTGAGGATGGCTGCGAAACAGAAATAAAAGAAGAATAGATCCGGCGAAGAGTATAAAATAAGGGGAGCGGTAAGCTCCCCGATATTTTTTACCTTTCTTTCAGTCAATTCTCAGAAGAATCTACGGAAGAAGAAAAACGGTAATGGTACTATTCTAATGCGCGGTCTGAATCTGCGCCTGAAGCGCCTTGGTCTGAAACGGTATGGTCCGTACCAGTACATATATCCGTTAGGCATTCGCATCACTCCTGTCTTATTCTCTTTCTATATTTTATGTAAATCAAAATATTTATGTGACAAGCCTACCGGAGATAAAAGACGTACTTCCTCGAGCGGCTGCCAAGGGTTATAATCTTATATAATCGGTGTTTGATCCGGAGGAAGGTATGCATGGAGAAAAGAATAGGCGTAATAGGGATTGTTGTGGAAAACATGGATTCCGCTGTAAGGCTGAATGCGATTCTGCATGAATATTCTGATATAATACTGGGAAGACTCGGTGTTCCATACAGGGAAAAAAACATCAGTGTTATTTCTCTTATTGTGGAAGGAACAACCGACCAGCTGGGAGCACTTGCCGGGAAACTGGGCAACCTTCCCGGGGTAAAAGTAAAAAGTGCGTTGTCCAGGGCTTACTCTTAACAACGTCTGTCTGTTGGCAAAATCGCCCGAATCACCCGCTTTAGAATAAGGTATGTTGACGCGGGTCTTGCTTCGGGCGTTTTATCTCCTTGAGCGGCAAAGCACTAACCTTGACCCACGCCCCGCACAAATAATGAATCCGGCGTTGAGGTCTCCATATCCCGGGTCGCTCAAAACTACGCTCATAACTTATTACTGTGAAGCGGGGCTACGCAGCATGCCGCTCTGCGTCGCCAAAATCGCCCGAACCACCCGCTTTAGAATAAGGTATGTTGACGCGGGTCCTGGTGCGGGTGTTTTCGCTCCTTGGGCAACAAAGCACATACATTGACGCACGCCCCGCGCATGTAATGAATCCGGCGTTGAGCTCTCCATATCCCGGGCCGCTCAAAACCACGCTCCAAACTTATTACTGTGAAGCAGGGCTTCGCAGCATGTTGCCCTGCGTCGCAAAAACACCCGCACCACCCGCTTTTGAACAAGGTATTTCGATGCGGGTCCTGCTTCGGACGTTTTGTCTTCTTGAGCGGCAAAGCACTAATCTTAACCCACGCCCTACACATATAATGAATCCTGCGCTGAGGTCTCCATGTCCCGGGCCGCTCAGTTCCACACTCCAACCTTATTACTGTGCAGCATGGCTTCGAAGCATGCCGCTCTGCGTCGCCAGAATCGCCCGAACCATCCGCTCTTTGAATAGAGTAATTTAAGAGCGGATCCTGGTGCGGTTATTATGGAGATTGTGCAATGGCGGAAACTTTTAGCAGAATGCAGCTTAGAGCCGCTCAGTTTGAGAGAGGTAAACAAGGTATTTTTATGGTGGATCAGGGCGTTTTGAAGAAAACCAGTGAGCAATAACCGAAACAGCGGTTTCATTTCTTTAACCGTGAACTTTACAAAAGGCGTATACAGTATTACAATTAGGCTTAAACAATAAACAAAATCATTATAGGGCTATTTTTTGCAGATGCCCAGAGGGAAGGACATCGTGGACAGGTATTTGGTAAACTTTGATGCAAAGGACATACCAAGGGATTATTTTGATGTGGTTATAATAGGAAGCGGAATTGCAGGAGTTTATACAGCGCTTCAGATAGATAAAAGCATTAATGTGGCGGTTATAACAAAGGAAACCATTGATATCAGTAATTCGGTTCTTGCACAGGGGGGTATCGCCGTTTCTCTGGATAAGGATGATTCTCCGGAATGTCATTTCAATGATACCATTTATGCAGGGGCCGGCTTGTGCAATGAAGAAACAGTATGGGTACTTGTAAGTGAAGCGGCGGAGAATATTGAGATTCTGTGCCGCTATGGCGTTAATTTTGACCGGGCGGATAATCACCAGCTGATACTTTCCAGGGAAGGAGCCCACAGCAGGAACCGTATTGTTCATACCGGGGACGCGACAGGGAAGGAAGTATGCGATACCCTGATACATGCACTTCTGAAACACGATAATGTAAAAATATTTGAAAGGACCTATGCCATAGACATTGTTACCGAAGGGAACCGATGCGCGGGCCTTATTGTATATTCAGAAGACAGCAGGGAGTTCAGGCTGTTTTTGGCAGGAGCAGTTGTATGCGCATCGGGCGGATACGGGCAGTTATATAAATATACAACCAATCCGCCGGTGGCAACAGGTGACGGTATGGCCCTGGCATACCGTGCGGGATGCAGGCTTATGGATTTGGAATTCGTGCAGTTCCATCCCACTGTTTTGTACCATCCTGAAAACAGATCCTTTCTTATTACAGAGGCAGTGAGAGGAGAGGGAGCGATACTGCTGAATTCACGCGGTGAACGCTTCATGCCCGAATATCATCCAATGGCTGAACTTGCTCCAAGAGACGTTGTATCCAGGGCAATATTCAGTGAACTGCAGAAAACAGGTTCTTCTCATGTATATCTGGATATTTCCCATAAGGATTCTGAATACATCAAGAATCGTTTTCCGACAATTTACAAGACTTGTATGCAGTATGGCATAGACATTACAAGGGATAAAATTCCCGTTGCTCCGGCTGCTCATTACTGCATGGGAGGAATAATGACCGATGCTTACGGCAGGACGGTGCTGGAGGGGTTTTATGCATGCGGTGAGGCGGCATGCAACGGAATACACGGTGCAAACAGGCTTGCCAGCAATTCCCTGCTGGAAGGTCTCGTCTTCGGAAGACGTATTGCAAGAGAATTAAGCAGCAGGATACTCAATGGATCGCTGAGAAAAACAGAGCTGCCGGAACAGCTGCGTTTTGAAAAAAAGACAGGTGAGCCGCTTAAAGACGCGGATATTTTGAAGTCAAGGCTTCGTAGCCTTATGACCGAAAAGGTGGGTATAATACGTGACGAGGAAAACCTGCAGCAGGCCCTTATGCAGGTGCAGGAAATGAAAAAGGAAACCGAAGGTAAAGCCCTGACGGAAATTGAACACTGGGAATTTGCAAATATGTTGACGCTGGCAGAGCTTGTCATAAAATCGGCACTAATGCGTAAAGAAAGCAGGGGTGCCCATTACCGTGCTGACTATCCTGAGACGGATGATGTGAATTTTAAACGGAATACGATTATATGACACCATCTTTTACCGAAAAATTGCAGCCATGACAACGGCCGAATACTGCAATGGATGCAAAAAACTGCCAATGGATAATTTTATGTTATGAAAAGGAGAGCTCAAAATGGAAAAATGGATAATAAGGGATATACTTGAACGGGCTTTTCGTGAGGATATGCCGTTAGGCGATATAACTACCGATTACACTGTGCCGGAGAACAGTGTATCGAAGGCAGTCCTTACGGCCAAACAGGACGGGGTTATTGCAGGACTTGAAATTTGCATGGAAGCATTCAGGATGCTTGATCCCGAAGTAAAATTACAGCCCCTTGTTAAAGACGGTGATTTCGTTAAAAAAGGAGACAGGCTTCTGGTTGTGGAAGGAAAAAGCAGAGCACTTCTTAAAGCCGAGAGAACAGCCCTGAACATTTTGCAGAGGCTTAGCGGCATTGCCTCCGAAACACGCAGGTATGTGGACAAAATCAGGGGTTACAATGCAAAAGTAGTGGATACACGAAAGACAACTCCCGGGCTGAGGCTGCTGGAAAAATACGCTGTCAGGGTGGGAGGCGGAACAAACCATCGTTTTTCCCTTTCTGACGGAGTGCTGATAAAGGATAATCATATCAAGGCTGCAGGAGGAATAAGACAGGCGGTTGAAGCGGTAAGGATGAAGATTCCTCATACCGTAAAAATAGAGGTGGAAACCGAAAACCTTGAACAGGTGCAGGAAGCCCTGGACAGCGGTGCGGATATTATTATGCTGGACAATATGCCGCCTGAGCTTATGAAACAAGCGATAAAACTGATAAACGGAAAAGCACTGACAGAAGCATCCGGCAATGTCAGTCTTGATAATATAGAAGAGGTAGCTGCCACGGGAGTGGATATAATATCGGTCGGAGCTATTACACATTCTGTCAGGGCGATGGATATAAGTATGAAATTTGAGTAGCTTACGGAAAATGTTGGATTTTGCAGACATATGATATGAAGTTAAGTTGTATTGACATCCTGTGGACAAAACGTAAAAATATCCACAGAAAAATCAATAAAATTGTGATTTATTATGTATTGAACGTGAAAACCCTTGAAAACAAAGCGTTTCAAGGGTTTTTTCATTGAAAAAGTTATCCACAGCCTTGTGGATATCATGTGTGATTTCTGGTTATCTGAATGCAGTATACTGTGAATATCATGTCTGAAACATGTATTTGTCCACAGAGTTATCAAAAGAATCTGCCCGTTTTTTGTGGATAAATGAAATTATCTGTCGAAAACTAAGAACTGTTTGTGGATTATTGCCGGAATAAGAAGCTGTCGATTGTGGAAGGTTAAATATACAAATATAAACAAGGAGATGATCACGCAATGAAAGTACGCGATGTAATGACCCGTTCCATAGTTACAGTCAGTCCTGATGCTTCAATCAAGGAAGTTGCTGAATTAATGCAGAAACATAATGTAGGAGCAATACCCGTTGTTGATCAGAACGGTCTTAAAGGAATTGTTACTGACAGGGATCTTGTGGTAAGGAATATTGCATCGGGAAAAGATCCTTTTTCAACCCCGGTAAAAGAAGTAATGACATCGCAGGTTACTGCTGTTACGCCGGATGAAGATATCAGTTCGGTTACAAAAATAATGGCATCAAGGCAAATCAGGAGGCTGCCCGTTGTTGATAATCAGCAGGTTATTGGAATGATATCCCTTGGAGACATAGCCACCACGGGCAGGCCGGAGCTGACGATGGAAGCTTCAGAGGCTTTATCGGAAATAAGCAAGCCATCCAGACCATTAAAAACTAACGCGCCCAGATAATACAAGTCATATATTTATCACAAAGGGATAAAATAATAACGTACGCCAGGGAGTTCCCAGCAAAGCCTGAACGGGCTTTTGCTGAATTGAGGAGGGATGGTATGGCCAGACGCAACGGCGTTATGTCCGAGCACCTCAAGGAAGAAATCGCGAAGGAACTCGGTGTGTACGATATAGTCAGGAATGATGGCTGGGGCGCAGTTACGTCAAGAGACTGCGGAAACATGGTCAAGAAAGCCATAGAAATGGCTAACCGTAACGCCCAGAACCATCAGGGATAGTACTGTAACGGCAAGGTCACAACCGGGACCAGTTACTCCCTGGCGTATGTAAAAGAAGAGCACCGAAAATGCTCTTTTTTTATTTCCATGAATCCTGTTGCCGTAAATCAGTCAGAATGCCGCAAATTACCGCCTGCCCGGGGTATTGACAATAATTCGGTTATCATGTTATACTTACATAGCAAACGTGGAGAGATGGTCGAGCTGGTTTAAGGCACCGGTCTTGAAAACCGGCGTGGGTTCACGCCCACCCTGGGTTCGAATCCCAGTCTCTCCGCCAATATTATTATAATAACTATAATAAACACGGAGAAGTACTCAAGTTGGCCGAAGAGGCGCCCCTGCTAAGGGTGTAGGTCGTTGAATAAACGGCGCGAGGGTTCGAATCCCTCCTTCTCCGCCATATGAGACCGAAACGACAAAAGTCACCGGAATGGTGGCTTTTGTTTTTATCAGTTCCTGTTTCATATCATTTCGGCATCTTGTATATTTCCCAGGGAGTTTTTTTACTTAATATGTGTTATGATATTAACATGTATAACGGCATTATCATGCTTTCCGGAAAGGAGCGGTTTATTTGAAAAACATGTGGAATTCAGACGAAATAACACGGGAATATTTTGATTCGCTGCTGGTTGAAATGAGGCATATAGATTCGGTTGCTCCTTCAACACGGTTTGAACTGTATGGTGCGGTGTTCGATACCCCGATTATGACCGCGGCCCTGTCACATCTGAACAATGTGCGTGAAAACGGCATGGCTGAACTGGCAAAAGGGGCTTTTTTGGCGAATGCGGTTAACTGGGTGGGAATGGGTGACGAAGCTGAACTGGAAGCAATAACGGCCACGGGAGCCCGGACAATCAAGATTATTAAACCCTATGCGGATAATGATTATATTTTCAAAAGAATTGAGCATGCTGAGAAATGCGGGGTACTGGCAGTAGGCATGGATATTGATCATGCTTTTGCCGGCAACGGGCAATATGACAATATTTTTGGGCTGCAAATGGCTCCGAAGTCGCTGGACGAAATTAAGAGCTTTGTTAAGGCCACAAGGCTTCCGTTCATAATTAAGGGAGTCCTGAGCGAGCAGGATGTCTACAAATGTCTTGAAGCAGGGGTTAAGGGCATAGTTGTTTCCCATCATCACGGAATTATGGATTATGCAGTGCCCCCGTTAATGATACTTCCCCGTATTGCGAAAATCGTTAAGCGTCAGATTCCTGTATTTGTAGACTGCGGAATTTCCAGCGGCATGGATGTTTTCAAGGCATTGGCGCTCGGAGCTGACGCGGTTTGTGCAGGAAGAGTGCTTTTGGAGCCATTGCGTGAAAACGGTGCGGAAGGGGTTAAAAACCAGATAATAAAAATGACCGATGAACTGAAAGGGGTAATGGCAAAAACATGTTCACCCGATATCAGGAGTATTGATCCTTCGGTCATTCATAAACGGGATTTTTAGCAAACAGCTATTAACAGCAAAAATAACCGGGATGGGTACGTTGTATTCGAACTGATACAAGATTGAATATTGTCCTTGAAAATGGATATTAATCCTGGTAAAATAAACACTCAGATGTGGTTTTTTACAATTTTTTGGTTTATTATTATATCAAGATATTTTTCGGAGGGAAGTGCATTTGAAACCGCACAGCTGCAAACTGGAAGATTTATTGCGCCATCTCAATACAGACAGCGGAAAGGGGCTTACTTCCGGACAGGTCCAGGAGCTTTTGCAAAAATACGGTGAAAACAAGCTTAAGGAAGGCAGAAAAAGAACAAATCTGCAGAAGTTCTTCGACCAGTTTAAGGACGTGATGATTATAATTCTTCTTGTAGCTGCGGCGATCTCTTTTACTATAGCTATTGTTGAAGGAAATACTTCTGAATTCTTTGAACCCGTCCTGATTCTATTGATTGTTATCCTGAATGCATTTATGGGGGTTTTGCAGGAAAATAAAGCCGAAAAGGCGCTGGAAGCCCTGAAAAAGCTTTCTTCTCCCCATGCAAGGGTTATAAGGGACGGCCGGGAACAGGAGATTGACGCGGCCGGGCTTGTACCGGGAGATATTATTCTGCTTGAAGCAGGTGATTTTGTTCCGGCGGATGCAAGACTGATAAAATCTGTTAACCTGAAATCCGAGGAATCAGCGTTGACAGGCGAATCTGTTCCAACGGAGAAAAACGCTGATGAAATGCCCGGTGAGGATGTACCCCTAGGTGACAGGCACAACATGGTTTATTCGGGCTGCAGTATTACGTATGGACGCGGTATTGCCGTTGTTACCGCAACGGGAATGAATACCGAAATGGGAAGAATAGCAAACCTTCTCGAAAGTGCAGAAGAAACAAAAACTCCGCTCCAGGAAAAGCTTGCCCGGATGGGTAAGTATCTCGGTGCCATTGCGCTGCTGGCCTGTGCGGTAATTTTCATAATCGGAATCTTTTCAGGAATGCGGGTAATGGAAATTTTCATGGTTGCGGTATCCTTGGCTGTTTCTGCCATACCTGAAGGGCTTCCGGCCATTGTGACCATCGTGCTTGCCATAGGAGTTCAGCAGATGGCAAGGAAAAATGCCATAGTCAGAAGCCTTCCCGCAGTAGAGACCCTGGGAAGCGCTTCTGTTATATGTTCAGATAAAACCGGAACGCTTACGCAGAACCGTATGACCCTTGTAAGGGTGTATTATGACGGGATGGACGATACCGAAGAAATATCCGGTAATAACAGTGAGAATATACGCAGGATGTTAACTTTCGGAACATTGTGCACCGACGGAATTATAGAAGTGGACGGAGAAAATGTGAAACATATCGGGGATCCAACAGAAACAGCTATTGTATTTGCCGCATATCGCAACGGAATCGACAAAAGGGAACTGGAAAGAAAATACCCAAGGCTTGCCGAACTGCCGTTTGATTCGGAACGCAAAGCAATGTCCACCGTGCATAATATCGACGGGAAAATAACGGTAATTGTAAAAGGTGCATTTGACGTTCTTGCCCCAAAATGTGTTTCAGGTGACCTTGAAAATGCTGCGAAAATAAATGAACGGCTAAGCAATGATGCGCTCCGTGTTATTGCCATAGCGTGGAAGGAAATTGAGAAAGTACCCGAAATACCCAAAGCGGAAGAACTGGAATCGGGACTGAATTTCATGGGCCTCGTGGGCATGATAGATCCGCCGCGCCCGGAAGCCTTTGAAGCAGTGAAAACCTGCAGAAAAGCGGGCATTAAACCCGTTATGATTACAGGGGACCATGTAGTAACTGCTTCTGCAATAGCAAAAGAGCTGGGAATACTGCAGGAAGGCGATCTTGCGATATCGGGCGCAGAGCTTTCGGCAATGTCCGATGAAGAACTGGCTGAAAAGGTTGACAGGATTTCTGTTTATGCCCGCGTGTCTCCGGAGGATAAGATAAGGATTGTGCAGGCATGGCAGAAAAAGGGTCATGTAGTTTCAATGACAGGAGACGGGGTCAATGATGCTCCGGCGCTTAAGGCCGCCGATATCGGCTGTGCGATGGGTATAACGGGAACCGATGTTGCTAAAGGTGCCGCGGACATGACATTAACCGATGACAATTTCGCAACAATAGTGGAGGCGGTCAAGCAGGGACGCGGTATATACGACAATATAAGAAAGACCATAGCTTTCCTTCTTGGAACCAATATCGGGGAGATCCTTACCGTATTCTTTGCCATGGTTTTATGGAGGAAAACCCCGCTTATATCAATCCAGCTTCTGTGGATAAACCTGGTCACCGACAGCCTGCCGGCTATTTCCCTGGGCATGGAGGAAATAAAGGATGATGTGATGGAACGTAAACCCAAACCCAGGGATGAGAGTATTTTTGCCAATGGCCTTTTATGGCGGATTATTCTGCAGGGTATATTGTTTGCGGCATTAACCCTGTTCGGATTCCGCCGCGGGGAACAGGTTACAGGTGATATACTGGGTGGCAGGACAATGGCGTTTATTATCCTGGCTTTAACTCAAATTGTGCACTCCTTTAACATGCGTTCGGAACATTCGTTGTTCAGAATCGGAGTGTTTTCGAACCGTAAGCTGAATGCGGCCGCACTGGCCGCTGTCGTTCTGATGGCCATGGTTTGCTTTATTCCGCCGGTGGCCGATGTATTCAGTCTTATAAGGCTGCCTGGTGTTTTGTACCTGGAAGCCATAGGTCTGTCACTTGTTCCGCTGGCGGTACTTGAAGTGTCAAAAGCCCTGGGACTGGTGAAATAATCCCGGCCCGAAGCATAAACAGAAAAAGGCGGGGAAATTTCCCCGCCTTAAGTTTATTCATCAGAGCCGTAATTCCTTTTAAGCGGCGGATGCCAGCCGTTTATGCAGCTTCGCTGTACTGCTCCGAACAGGTTGTCCTTGATATGCCTGTTTTCTTTCATTAATCCTGCAAGCAGCTCCTTTACATAGTGGCGTTTTGTTTTTCCTTCGGCCCTGCAGCCGCTTGGTATAGGAGTTATACCCTTTTTACCCACATAAGAGCGAATCATTTTCTCCTCGGTATAAATTAGCGGGCGGATTAGCGTAATGCCTGTTTTGTCCAGGTATGTAACGGGTGAAAAGGTATGTATTCTCCCTTCATAGAATAAAGACAGCAGAAGAGTTTCAATAACGTCATCCCGGTGATGGGCAAAAGCAACCTTGTTGCATCCGAGTTTTTTTGCGGCATTGTGTATCGCGCCGCGTTTCATGTTCGAACACAGGGAACACGGATTTTTTTCATTGCGTATATCAAACACTATTTTGGCTATCTGGGTATCTTCAATGTGGTACGGTATATCCATGCTTTTGTAGGCATCAATCAGGGCAGGCAGGTCAAATCCTTCATTACCAAGGGAAATGGTAATTGCGAACAGTTCAAATTTTTTGGGATAAAAACGCTGCAATGCCCTGAGGCTGTATAATAGAGTGAGACTGTCCTTTCCTCCTGAAACACCGACTGCTATACGGTCTCCTTCCTGTATCATGTCATAGTCTTCCACTGCCTTGCGAACCCTGGCCAAAATTCTTTGAAATATCGCTTCAGCCTGCAAAAAAATCCCCCCGATATAAACCAACGTGTAATCGTATTTTAATCGTATTTCATAAACAGTATTTTAACAGCAATGTCCTTAAAATTGAATATGTTTTTGATTTAGAAAAAGCATGAAAAAAACGGCGGATTAAAGTATGCATACCAAAAAAGGCGCACCGCATCCTGTGCCAAAAACAGGCATGCGATGTGCCTTTACCTGATCTTAACATTTTAAGGACTATTTGATGCCGTTGATAATTGCCCAGTACGCCGGTTTGGCCTGCAGCTTTGTGTCAAACAGCAGGGGAGCGTCTCCCCTTCCGGGAATAGGGAAATTATGCAGCCAGCTGTCATTGTCGGCAATTCCCCAGAGTACCACCATGCTTAAATTCCCTTTCCGGGCCTGTCGTTTGAATACCTCGAAAATATCCCTGTATTTTTCGGCCTGCATTTCCAAAAGCTCATCGGTTATTTCTTTCTTCTGTTCCATCCACCTGTAGACTGAAACGTCCATTTCGGTTACTTCTACGGTGAAATCAGGATTATACTCCTTCAGGGATGCAAACAGTTCAATGCATTCCTCAATTTCTTTTACCGACGGGCTGTAAACAGATATATGCATCTGCAGCCCCACTCCGTCCACAGGAATGCCCTTTTGCAGCATGCGCTTAATCAGGTCATACATATCCGTTCTTTTGCGACCTGCTGCTTCCAGGCCATAGTCATTAATTATCAGCTTTGCATTGGGATCGGCTTCACGGGCGAATTTAAACGCCAGTTCGATATAATCGCTGTCGTACCCGTCACCGTCCATATCCCCGATAATTTCCTTCCACCTGGAGCCTTCGCTTGTGCCCCTTAGTCCGTTTGAATCGGAAATTACTTCATTTACAACGTCCCATGAATGTATTTTTCCTTTATATCTGCCAACAACGGTTTTTATATGGTTTTCCATCCTTTCGAGAAGTTTTTCACGCGTTGCAGGTTTCGATGGATCGTCCGGATCGGTAAAGAACCAGTCAGGTACCTGGTTATGCCAAAGCAAGGTATGGCCGCGCATAATCATGCCATGCTTTTCTGCAAACTGAACGAACCGGTCGGCATCATCCCAGTAAAACTGGCCTTCTTTCGGCTGCACCGATGCCGGTTTCATTTCATTTCCGGCTACAAGCACACCGTAATGATAACTTATAAATTCTGAAAAGATTTCTTTTTCGTTAAGAAAATTCGCACTTGTTGCTGCACCTATCGGGAAGTATTCGGAAAAAGCCTCCTTGAGTGGAACTATGTCTTTCTGGTATGTTAGCGGAGCGACTTCTGAAATAATGACGTGATCTATATAGAAATCAATTGTATCATCCGGGGTTACTTCATTGTCAGGTTTCCATGCAACTTCGACATACAGCTTGTATTGGGTCAGATCGTCGTTATCCGGGATGGTGTATTCTCCTTCAAGGGTTGTCCAGACATTTTTCCTTACAGTCGTCGCGGCAACATTAGGATACGAAACCGTTCCGGCGATGTGATTTTCAAACTGCAGGTTGAAGGTCTTTGTTGCCGGGCCATCAGTATATTTTACCTGGACGCTTATATAATACCTTTTCCCCTTTTCAAGCAGGCCGGTCAGGTCTATGGACGGACCCTGCCAGGTAGTGGTTCTTCCTGTTGTAAGCAGGCTGTATCTGCCGCTGTAGGCTTCAGCGTCGGTCACAATGAGTTTTTCACCGCCGCGTGGCATCCAGTCCAGGCGATCTGCCTGTTCAAATCCCGGATTGGGCAGAAGGCTTTTTTCAAGTAACTGCTCGTTGCTTTCTGATGATTCGCCTGATGCGGTTTCATTCACAGGCAGGTTTTCTTCCTCCTTGTTTTCTTTTACACCCGGTTCATCCGTAAGCTGCCTGTCATACGCAGCATTGTTCTGCGTATTGCCAGGACCTTGTACCGCAGCTTTATCTTTGCAGGCAGTAAGCGAAAAAATTAAGAGTAAGATCAATACCCATACAGCTTTTTTCAAGTGCATCTTAACACCTCCTGAATTTTTAAAAGCCAGAGTGTGTCTGATATAACTATTATTATAATATTTTTATTGCCATATTGCCGAGAAAAATTTAGAGGGCAAGTCCCAGCCTGTTTGCGGAAAAATATACACGAAAAAAATATTGTGATTTATAGCGTGGTAAAACCGGTTTTAACGTACCGGTGATATTTCGCGGATAATTCCGGATAATAAAAAAAGAAGAGAATGAATAATTCCGAAGCAGGATTCTGATTTTTATTTGTATTAGCTTAGCAGAAAAGATCAGGCTTTTTGCGCACAGAAAAAATTACTTCGGGAAGTTGTAAAATAAAATGCCGTAATATATAGAAAACTCATGGTAATCCATTGTAAAATGTTTAATGACCCAAGAAAAACATTAGTAAAGGAGTACCATGAGTTATATATGAATAATAACACAGAAACAAGAAAAAACAAACACCTAAATGAAAGAGAAAGGTACGCTATAGAGTTGTACTTAAAAGAAAAGTATACAGTAACGGAAATAGCAAAGAGGTTAGGCAGGCACAGAGAGAGTTGTCAAGAATTTTGTGTCTGATTAAAGTAACGTAACTGGAAAATTTG
>ENA-UPAD01000696-UPAD01000696.1-bioreactor-metagenome-genome-assembly--contig:-NODE-696-length-44178-cov-57.194026_pt1 | contig 44178 bp, 42 predicted proteins | sample MGYA00238179_ERZ772710 | MGnify/ENA primary metagenome ERZ772710 (study PRJEB29004, sample SAMN07631245) | bioreactor metagenome | isolation source: Switchgrass digestor | place: USA: Dartmouth...
AGTTTGGTGTTCTCTCATTTTTATTTATATTTCCTACAAAAATTTTACGCTAAGATAAAAGAGTAAGGCACCCTGCGCATGAACCATACGCAAAGTGCCTATTACATTCAATTCCTTTAATTTTGCGAACCGGTAATCCATTACATGGTTGTTGCTTCTGTATGACCGGAATCCAGATTTCAGCGCTGTATCCGGTTTTTGAATTGCCAAAGAATACTTCCAAATCATAGTCGCAATCGGCATGTTCATAGCTGGCAACCGGGAACCATTCGGAATAAATCCTTCTCCAGGTATCATGCATTTTTGCGTCATCAAGATCGCTCTTCCATTCGGTTTGAAAGACTGCCTAAGTCTGCCAGTTTATCATACGATATTTCCTCCGCCAGATGCTGTTCAATATAGTCCATGGCACTGTTCAACTGTCAAGCCATTCCATCAAACTCCCTCCTTCGGGATAAATATTATCATATTGAATCCGTTGACACCTTGCATTTTATGCACAAAATAATCAAGTATTCCGCTTGTCCTGATTTCATACATATATTCATCAGTTATAAATTAATTACCCGGCAGTAAATGGCTCCTTGATTGGTTACCGCATAATACATAATTCATTATACAATTATGGCATCTTTCTTGCCATCAAAGTGTTTCCTGTATAAAATAATCAAAATGAAAAAAATAATATTTTCATGTTGACTTTATTAATAAATAGGACTACAATTTCTGCGTAAATTGAGGAAATGTCTATCAACAATAAAATCTACAGTAAAGAGGTACGAAAAAATGGATAAGAATGAAACAAGCGAACCGCCCGAATTGTATGTAGGAATAACCTACAATTTAAAGAAAAGCAATCGGGATAAAAAAAGAAGCGGCCAATCAGCCGGCTTGGAGCCTGAACCCGTGGATAATGAGGCAGAGTATGATGATATTACGACGGTCCTGGCAATCAAGGCGGCCTTGGAATCTAAAAACTGCCGGGTAACCTTGCTTGAAGCGAATGAAGAACTGCCAATAAAGCTTTTGGAGGATAAGCCCGATATTGTATTCAACATAGCGGAGGGTTTCCAAGGGAGAGGCCGTGAATCGCAGGTACCTGCTTTGCTTGATTTCTACAGAATCCCATATACAGGTTCGGATGAAACGACCTTGTGCATTGCGCTGGATAAGGCATTGACAAAGCGAGTTCTTTCCACATATCACATTAAAACTCCAAAATATCAGCTTATCTCCAAAAACCAGAACAAATTAATAGGAAGATTCTATTTTCCCGCAATTGTAAAGCCGAATGCAGAAGGCTCCAGCAAGGGAATATCTGATGTTTCGGTCGTTGCCAACCGGAGCGAACTGCAGCAACTGGTGTCTGACAATCTAAAGCTGTACAAACAGGACATGTTGGTTGAGGAATATATAAGCGGGCGTGAATTTACCGTTGGTATTATCGGAAACGGCAAGGATATTCACGTATTTCCTCCCATGGAAATATGCTGCAAAAAGCAGGTTAATCAATATAATATATACAGCTATAATGTCAAGCAGAATTACAAAGAATACGTCAGCTATAAGTGTCCTGCGGATATTGACAAAGAGTTGGAGAGTAAGATAACCTCCACAGCAAGGGAAATTTATGAGGCATTATCCTGCAGGGATTTTGCAAGAATTGATTTTCGCCTGTCCCCGGATGGAGAGCTATACTTTATTGAAATTAACCCTTTACCCGGATTGGCTCCAGGTTACAGCGACTTTCCAATGATCGCGGAATTTAATTGCATGAATTATAATTCACTGATATGGCATATACTGGAAAGCGCTTTAAAAAGAATAGGTATGGTATCTAAAATAAAAAAATAACATTGGGGGCCGGAATAATGGAAGGAAGTATGGAAACATCAGAAGAAAGCGGGCCTTACGGGGCTCAATGGCGGGATTGGAAATGGCAGTTAAGAAACAGAATTACAACGGTTAACCAACTGGAAAAAATAATACATTTAAGCGAGAAAGAGAAACAGGAAATATCCTTGTGCCTGCAAAAATTTCGAATGGCTATTACACCGTACTATGCATCCCTGATGGACCCGGAGGATCCGAAATGCCCCATAAGGATGCAGGCGGTACCCACCATAAATGAAATGCATATACTGCCCTATGAGCTTGAGGACCCATTGGATGAAGACCGGGACAGCCCTGTTAATAACATTGTCCACCGCTATCCCGACCGGGTGCTTTTTTTAGTTACCCGCATGTGTTCCATGTACTGCCGCCATTGTACAAGGAGGCGAACAGTCGGTGAAGAAGACTTTGCGATATCCGATGAAGAAATTGACGCGGCGGTGGATTATATAGCAAAAAACAGGGCAATACGGGACGTGCTCATATCCGGCGGAGATCCGCTAACACTAAGTGATGGGAAGCTGGAGAAAATAATTGCAAAGCTTCGGGAAATCGACCATGTGGAAATTGTCCGTATAGGAACCAGGGTCCCTGTTGTCCTTCCCATGCGCATCACACCCGGGCTTTTAAACATGCTGAAGAAGTACCATCCAATTTGGATCAATACCCATTTTAATCACCCGAAGGAAATCACCCCGGAATCCATTAGAGCCTGTACGGATATTGTGGACGCAGGCATTCCGCTTGGAAATCAAAGTGTTCTTCTTCGGGGGATTAATGATAATGCGGAGACAATGAAGGAACTGCTCTTAAAACTGGTGAAAATGCGTGTCAGACCGTATTATGTTTACCAATGCGATTTAAGCCAGGGATTGGGGCATTTCCGTACAGAAGTGGAAAAAGGTATAGAAATAATGAGTAACCTTACCGGCTATATCTCGGGTTTCGCTGTTCCAAAGTTTGTTATCGACTCCCCTCACGGAGGCGGGAAGATTCCGATTAATCCCGAGTATGTTATATCCGCCGATGGTGACGAAATAATTATGCGGAATTACAAAGGGGAGATATATACTTACCCGCATATTAAACATTAAAGCTAAACTGTTTTGAGTGATACAACTGTTATTTTAAAAAAAAGGAACTGCTTTGCCTTATACATATGGCAAATACAGTTCCTTTTTGCGTTATTTTGCTTTTCGCATGTTATAAACAGCAGATATATAAGCTTAATTCTCTTTTTACTGCCGCAGAATATTTATTTCACGGTATTCCAGAGGTTCCGGCATATTATCATGGTATTCGTTGAGTCCTAAAACGTAGTATTTTACATCATGCCACGAACCATGCTTAAATCCGATATCCGGCAAGGTTGCCGCCAGAGAAAAGCCCATTTTTCTATGAAAGGCTTCACTTCCTTCATTAGGGCAGCCAAGAACCGCAAACACCTTTACAAATCCCTGTTTTTTCAAAGCAGGAAGCAGATTGTCATACAGCAATTTGCCTACTCCCCTTTGAGTACAGCCATTCTTTACATAAATGGATGTTTCACATACCCACTGATATGCTTTACGTTCCTTAAATTTATGCGCGTAAGCATATCCAATTATTTCGCCGTTGTCCTCGCAAACAAAGAATGGATTTTTTCCCATGATTTCCTTAATTCTTCCGGCAAATTCTTCCGCAGACGGCGCTTCATACTCAAATGAATAACAGAAATTATCCACATAGATTTCAGACAATGCATAAGCATCGTTAATATTTACCTCACGGATAATCATTATCTGCTCCTTTCATTAGTTCTTCGAAAACCGGTTTGTACTTTTCTTTTCTCCTGCTTGGCCATGAAAAAGATGCTTTTATTATAACGATTTTTCCGGCATACAACAATATTGAAGGTCTCATTTTCTGTAAATTTTATATATGTGATATGGATGCCGCTTATGTTATAATTAAGCTGCCTGAACACATCGGATTTAATATACTTTGCTTACCATTATAATTGTCACGGAGACTGAACATGAAAACATGGCCGGACCAAAAACCTTATTATTCCGCAAATCAATACTATCGGAAGATCTTCGGCAAAAAAGCCTATAAGATTTCGCTGGATATCGGTTGTACCTGTCCGACCAGGGACGGCACCAAGGGCGTAGGCGGCTGCACCTTTTGCTCGTCAAGAGGTTCCGGTGATTTCTCCATTGCTGGCCCAATGGCTATTAGCGAGAAAATAGATTTGGCCATCAGAATGGTAAGCTCTAAGTACAGTTCAAATATATACATTGCATATCTGCAATCATTTTCCAATACCTATGGGCCGGTTAATTTGCTGGTTCCCATATATGAAGAAATTCTGGCTGATGAAAGAATAGCGGGTCTTTCAATCGGCACAAGACCGGACTGCCTTCCGGATGAAATAGTCAGCGAGATTAGCCGCTTGTCCAAAATCAAGCCTTTATGGGTTGAGTTGGGGCTGCAGACAATTCATCAAAAAACCGCGGACCTGTTTCACAGGGGATACGATCTGTACGTTTATGAAGATGCCGTTGAACGCCTAAGTCATGCCGGCATCCCGATAATTGTCCATCTGATAGTCGGCCTGATGGGCGAGACATATGATGATTTTATGGCCACAATCGATTATATAGCAAACCAGCCGATAAGCGGTGTCAAAATGTCGATGCTGCATATATTGAAGGATAGCCTTTTGTATAAAGAGTATTCGGAGAATCCCTTCCCTTTGCTGGATGAAGACAACTATATTAAATGGGTCGCGGATGCCATTACAAGGTTGCCCCAGTCAATGGTTATTCACAGAATAACCGGAGATGGCAATCATAAAAACCTGGCCGCTCCCAAATGGAGCGCCCGCAAACGGCATGTCCTTAACGGATTGCATCATTATATGATGGAAAATGGGCTGTTCCAGGGTATCAATTATAAAAGTACGGAAAAATTGATAAATATAGAATTAAATCAACGAAGGGGGATATTATGAAGTATTATGTAGACGCAAATGCCGTAAAAGACGGTGACGGTTCCATCGAAAGGCCGTTTAAGAGAATCAATGATGCTGCAAAGCTGGCTCTTCCCGGTGATGAAGTGCTGGTAGCGCCGGGGATTTACCGGGAATATGTGGATCCGGTTCACTCCGGTACCGAGGATGCCCGTATTACTTATATAAGCACAGTGCCTCTTGGCGCCGTTATTACCGGGGCGGAACAGGCAAAAACCTGGCATCATTATAAGGAAAATGTGTGGGTATGCCGCATCCCAAACAGTGTTTTCGGTGAATACAATCCCTATACAACACTGGTTTACGGAGACTGGTATTTTGCAACGCCAAATAAGCACACAGGCTGTGTCTATATTAATGACAGGGCTATGTATGAAGCCGTGACTTTGGAGGAATGCATAAAAGGCGAAGTCTATGAATACAGTTGGGCGCCGGCTGAATCCATATATAAGTGGTATACCGAACAGGACTCAAAAGCCGATGAGACAGTTATTTATGCCAATTTCCAAGGCCTTGACCCAAATAAGGAAAATGTAGAAATAAATGTCCGGCGCAGGTGCTTCATGCCCTCCAAAACAGGCATCGGTTATCATACTGTCAGGGGATTTAAAATCAACAAGGCTGCTACTACCTGGGCACCGCCTGCCGCCTTTCAGGACGGTATGATAGGACCCCACTGGAGCAAAGGCTGGATAATCGAAGACTGCGAAATATCCCACAGTAAATGCGCAGGCATTTCCTTGGGCAAATACCTTGACCCTGACAATGACCATTACTTCACATACAAGCAGGTAAAGAGCCCCACCCAAATGGAGCGTGACGCGGTTTGCCGCGGCCAGTATCATGGCTGGCTTAAAGAAAAAGTCGGCAGTCATATAATCAGGCGCTGTAACATACATCATTGCGAACAGGGCGGCATTATCGGCCGGATGGGCGGTGTGTTCAGTATCATCGAGGACAACCATATCCATCACATTAACAATATGAGTGAGCTTGGCGGGGCAGAAATCGCCGGAATTAAAATGCATGCGGCAATTGACGTACTCATTCGCCGCAACCATATCCACCATTGCACAATGGGAATCTGGTGCGACTGGGAAGCCCAGGGCACACGCATTACCCAGAACCTTCTTCATGATAACCAGCGCCCGCCTTATGCCAAATTCCTTCCGGGCGGCATGATGTCCCAGGATATCTTCGTAGAAGTCAGCCATGGCCCGACTCTGATTGATAACAATATCCTGCTCTCCGATGTCAGCCTGCGAATTGCCACACAAGGGGTGGCCATGGTACACAACCTTATCTGCGGCGCATTAACCAGCGTCGGTGACGGAACCCACTGGCGATATACACCATACCATATCCCTCACCGGACGGAGGTTATGGGCTTTATGACCATTCTGCACGGCGACGACCGCTTCTACAACAATATTTTCGTTCAGAAATGGCATTATGACCAGGATGCAGAGAAGGAAAACAGGCTTGTCGGCACACATGTTTTTGATGGGTACCCGACCTATAGCGAATGGATTGCGCAGTTTGATTTTACCAAGCGTCCGGACATGATGGCTTTAGAGCGTGCTCATTTTGGTCATCTTCCGGTCTGGAGTGAAGGAAATGTATATCTGAATGGCGCCAAACCGTGGAATAAAGAAGTTAATGGTTTGGTATCCGGGCAAAATGGCAATGAGATTAAAGTAGAACTGGTTGAGAAAGACGGTGAGTATTACCTGGATACAAATATATATGACTATATAAAGGACTTCAGTGTTAGGATGATCAATACTGAAATCCTAGGCAAAGCCTTCGAACCGGAGCAATACTTCGAGAACACGGACGGTACACCAATACGCTTTGACTCGGACTTCTTTGGAAATCATCGTGGCATTCATATCATCCCGGGTCCTTTTGCTGAACCTTCTGATAACATTAAGCTATAGCTTTGAGGGCTCATGGTTTGAGAGGTTTATATGGTTTTATAAGGTGTGAATATACCCGCTGTTAGCATGCTATATGTAAATGATGTAAATTATTAATATGATTTAAACTATGTAAGTAATATAAGTGAATAAGTGATATAAGCGAGAAAGGTCTGAAGATGCACTTCAGACCTTTAGTTATTATTGAAGATTTGATTTTATACAATATCCTTTATATACTTTATCTATTCTATTATATAATTTCAATTTTATATGTTCTCATCCATATATCAACCTGTATTAAATATGCCATTAACTGCGCGCCTGTCATGAGCTGACCGTACCAAGGCATTGTCAGCGCTTTTCCATCGGAATCGATAATCTCCTGTACCTTTTGCCTGTTTATCAGCTGTCTTAATGGGGAGTTTATATCATTCAATATCTTATTAAGGCTTGCCTTAACCGCGTTCAAATACATCGGATTGCATGTTTTCGGATAAGGGCTTTTTTTGCGCCAGATGATTTTGTCCGGCAAGATGCCCTTCATGGCTTCCCTTACTATACCTTTTTCCCTGCCGTACAGCGATTTCATATCCCAGGGCATATTGTAGGCGTACTCTACCAAACGGTGGTCACAGAACGGCACTCTTACCTCAAGCCCGTTGTACATGCTCATCCTGTCTTTCCTGTCCAGCAATGTCTGCATGAACCATTCCAGGTTCAACATAAACATTTGTCTCATCCTAACCTCAAGCTCTCCCTCGTCCGGCAAGGTATCCGCATTATTCACGGTATCGCTGTACAACTGCTTGACATATTCTTCGCCATCCGTCAGCAATCCCGGCCTTAAAATGCCCAGCCTTAAATCCAGGGATTGGGACCATGGAAAGGTATCTTTAAAGATGACATCCCTGTTATGATACCACGGATAACCGCCGAATATCTCATCCGCGCATTCGCCGGAAACCGCGACGGTAAAGCCCTTTTTGATTTCCCTGCAAAACAGGAGCAATGATGTATCGACATCCGCCATACCGGGCAAATCACGGGCAATCACTCCGTCTTCCAAATGCTTTTCCAGGTCTTCATTGTCAAGCATAACCTCATGATGATGGGCTCCTATCCCATTTACCATAACCCGGATGTATTGCTCATCGGAATCCGGCTGAAATATGCTTCTCTCAAAATACTTTCGGTTGTCAATGTAATTAACCGAATATGTATGAAGCTTTCCTTTGCCGTCAGCCAGATATTTATCGGAAGCTATCTTTGAAATAATGCTGGAGTCAAGCCCTCCGGACAAAAAGCAGCACAGCGGCACATCCGATACCAACTGGCGCTTAACAGCATCAGTGATTAAATATCTAACCTTTTCTGCAGTGGCATTGATATCATCGGTATGCTCATTGGCCTTTAAGCTCCAGTATTTACGGATTTTCACGCCCGTCCTAATATTATAGTTCAAATATTCTCCCGGTTTTAACTCGCTCACACCCTTGATGACTCCTTTGCCGCTTGTTCTTCCCGGTCCCAGAAGGAAGATTTCCTTGAGCCCGTCATTGTCAACCCGAGGCTTAACCAAGGGATTTGCCAGCAAAGTTTTTATCTCGGAGCTAAAAATTACGCCGTCGGGATAGGTATATAAAAACAGCGGTTTTACTCCCATTCTGTCGCGGGCTAAAAACAGGGTTTTGCTTGTTTCGTTCCAAACCCCGAAAGCGTATATGCCGTTCAGTTTTTCCAGGCATGATTCGCCCCAGTGCATAAATGCCGTAAGCAAAACCTCGGTATCGGAATGGCCCCTAAAGCTGTATCCGAAGGCTGATAGCTCGTTACGAAGCTCATCTGTATTATAAAGCTCTCCGTTATAGACAATAGTGTACCCGGCATTGCCTTTTTCCAAGGTCATTGGCTGTTTTCCGTTCTCAGGGTCAATAACAATCAGCCGCCGATGCATCAGGCACACATTTTCCTCAAGATAAATACCCTGATCATCAGGCCCCCTGCGAATCATGGTATTTGTCATTTTATTTATAATGTCTCCATGACTTCTTAAATCCCGGTTATAGTCAATCCAGCCAGCAATTCCACACATAAAAACCTCCAAAAAATAAAAAGGCGCCATTAACATGACGCCTTTGTCATCGATTATTATATTTTATGCGCTAACTGCAGTTTTGTTCTTTTCGGTTCGCCTGAATGCCATATATCTTTATCAATTAAAGGGTCCGGCATAATTGATATAATTTCATAGCCAGTATAATCATATACAGATGCAGCAATACAATTTTCAACGTATTCCTTGCAATTCCCTCAGCTTTTTGATCAGGCAAATGAACCGTCCCCTTGTCTTTCTTACAGAAATTTTTTCAGTTGCTGAACGTTGTTCTCTTCAATTCGTAAAAGCCTCTCCATAAGATCGGTAATTTCCTGCTCCACCCCATCATACTTTTTTAAATTTTTTATCGCATCAATAATGCCCATATTGCTGCCTATGATAAGCATTTCAGCAATATGGGAGGATGACTTGTCAGTAAGGGTCTGCATATTTATCATAAGATACGTCCTTAATTTCTCAAATGCATTAATTCCCTTTTCATCAAAGCCGTGCTTATTCAGAAGCAAAGCCGCTTCATCATGAATGGCCTGGTATTCATCATATTGTGCCCTCAAATGCTTTCTAAATTCCTCATCTTCAGCTATTTCAAGAAGCTGGTCGATTGTCCTTACACCCATTTGTGAGTTCTGGTAAATAAAATTAAGCATTTCAGCATTAGCATTCATTTTTGTCCACCTTTCCGGCAGACAAGGGGACGGTTCCTTTGCCCAATGTCATATCTTTACGGCATAAAAAAATCATTCCGAAAAACAGACGAATTCAGTCCGTTCGGATATGATTATTATTTGAGAATGCCTTAAAAGATATGAAAGAAAATTTTTCCAGATAAATATTAATGCTATCGATTGGACTTATTTTGGGGCAAAATACTCCTTTTCAGTTCGATCGCCCAATGATAATATGAAGGGTTTTCATAAGACGCAATCCATTCATTAATGACTTTTTCCGTTACGGATATATCCTTCTCTATTAGTTGGAATACTACAGGTCCGGTTTTTTATAATTGGTCTTACGCAAGCCAATCATCCATAATTAATTGCTTCTCAAATGGTAATGGCGGCTCAAGTATGAGGACATCCTGTCCCCACCGCTTGAATGCTTCCGCCCGGGAGATGCTCACAATAATGTTTTCTCCATCAGATAAAAACGCCCCTTACGCCAATCAGCATGTCCACGCTTTTCATATCCATTTTTCTCATATAGTTTAATGGCATAAGGATTATTAGAAAAAACATCCAGCCTGATTGAATTATACCCCATTTTCTTAACCTGATTTTCAATATGCGACAGGATCCTGGTACCTATACCTTTATTCTGATAATCCGGTAAAACGCAAAATCTATGAATTATGCATGCGCTTTCGTCCGGGTTCTCCCATACACAATCATGGTACTCCTTATCGCACTCCTGGTTTATTACATAAACAGCAATTATTTTATCGTTCTCAACAGCCGCATACAATGTATTTTTATCAATATCATCCGCAAAATCTTCCCGCGCGGGATATAGCTCATCCCATTGGTCAATCCCCTGGTTTTTCATATGCTTTATTGCTTTTTCTATTAAGCAGCATATCTCATCCAAATCATCTTTCGTTCCAAGTCTAAATAGCATATTTAACCCCGCTTATAGCTTTGTGTTTAATTCACAATTAAATCATAAAGAAATTCATGATTCCGTGAGCTAATATTGTTGCCCAGCAATTCTTGGTTTTTAACCTGATAAACCCTAGTATTGTTCCATAAAATAATCCTGCTACAATTTTCAGTAATTGTAGTACATTCCAATCGCCTGATATTATATTCGGAACAATATACAGAAAATGCCATATGGTAAACAAGGCAACATTCCAGATACAGATATGCCATCTGTTCGTCATTACCTTGCCGAACCTGTTCCAAAGATATCCCCTGAAAAGCAGTTCCTCATAAACCGGTGTTACAATACTGCCATAAAGAATATTAATAACAGATGTGAATCCTTGAGTAAAATTGGATGGGGCTATAATAAAAACAACGGCTGCAGCGCAAGTAGCAATTATATATCCCTTGGATATCTTTTCAGGGAAAAATGACAATGCCTGCTTTCTTATTTTCGCATATAAGATCAAAACGACCGTCAAAACAATCATAATCGATATATTAATTATTCTTTCATTCAATCGCGTTCTAGGGAAAAAAGATGAAATATACAACTCAGATATTTCTGTTATTCCCTGAAGCGCCACCATTAATAAAATAGCTTCAAAAATGACATATAATCTTTTTTTATATGCTAATCTGCTAATATCTATCTCCCCCCCCCCCACTGCTATCTGTTACGTCCCGCCAAAGGTCCAACTATAAAAATTCCAAAATGATTTCACTCTGTGCGCCAGGTCCTGCCGCCTGATTCATATCATCTAAATCTTGTTCTCAAGTAATACACCGGTCCATTTTCATAGTCATAATCCTTATGGTAATAGAGATAATCTCCTATAATGCGTGCCGGCCATATTGTATCGCCATCTGTTATTATGGCTATGCTATAATCCACGGTGTCAGCAAGATAGAGATAACCCCTTTCACTGTCGTCGTCACCCGGATAATAAAGGGCTATTGCTGTTCCATCGCCTGAAACATCAGTTACCTTGCAATATTCAAAAACAGCATTCCCAGGAAATACCTGCTCCGAAGGATTATCAGCGGTAATCTTCCACAAGCCCCGTTCATCCGTATAATACAGCTCATCATTAATAACCCCGTGAATGTTTCCAAGTCCGATATAGGTATGGGTGCCGTCTTCATTTATGCAGTGTATAAGGCCATCATTGGTTTGATAATATATCCTGCCACCGGCCAGATATATATCATACCCGGAATCCTTCAGCTCAAGATTCTTTGCCAATACCTCATGATTTGTCCCGTCCAGGTTTATCTTTTCTATGCTGCATATCCAATTTTGCTGATTTAAGGTAACATAATATATTGAATTGTCATGAAGCTGTATGGCCTTGCTCCGGTAATAAATCATATATGAGTCTGTTGATAAGACGGCGAGTTTCTCCGGGTTCTTTCCTTCCATGTTGACCCTGTATAATGATTTATTTGAAATATAGTAAATATGGTCCCGGTAAGCAGCAACAAGAATATCAGCCTTTTTCTGCAGACGTGCCTGTTTTCCTGTTTCTAAGGAATAGCTGCACAGGTTATTGTTAATATCCAAATAATATACAGAATTATCATAAACAATAAATCCTGAGTATCGGTTGAGGCTTCTGATTATGGTCTTCTCAGCCGATTTGTTCTGAATAATCAAGTCGCAATTATATGACCCGACACCGGATAAATAATATACATCCTCACCTACCTGGGCTGCGTAATCAGGGTATTTTGGTGCATCATCGCTGTAATTTATTTGATCAGCAATATTTACTTTGGTGTTGGTATTTACAGTTTTATAGCCAATTTTAATGTCACAGCCTTCAAATGCATCCTCGGCTACAAATGTGTTTTTAGGTATATAAATTCTCTTAAGCCCAACGCAGTCTTTAAATGCCCCTCCAAGCATGAACTCCACACCGTTTGGAATATATATGGAAGACAAACTGCTGCATCCTGCGAAGGTAAAATACTCTATCACGGTAAGATTGCCAGGTAAGGTCACCTTGTTGAGCTGGCCGCAATCCTGGAAGGCAGATGCCCCAAGATTCAGCACATTGCTTGAAAGAACGGCCTTCCTTAGGGATGAACAATTCCTAAATGCGTTTTTGGATATAACCTCTGCGCCTGCCCTGACCGTATGAAGGGATGAGCAGGATGCAAACGCGGACTCTCCCACCCATTTGACGGTACCAGGTATATCCAGCTCAGTTAATCCGCTGCATTCACTATAGGCATAGGGCCCTATAAAAGACAGCTTGGAAGGAAAAACAAGGCCTGCCAGACTGCTGCATTTAGCAAAAGCATGGTCTCCTATGGCTGTTAACTTATCCGGAAGATTGATTGTCTGCAAGCTGACGCAGTTATAAAAGCAGTAAGCCGGAATCTCCGTTATTGTATCCGGCAGTAGTACGCTTTCAAGTATACTACAGTTGTAGAAAGCATTCATGCCAATGCATGAAACAGTATCGGGAATACATACTCCCGTAAGCTGTTCATTATTCTTAAAGGCATCTGCCGCGATGCAATGAACAGAATCCGGTATAACTATGTTGCCGGACACATTGGTGCCATCCAGAAGATAACCGTCCAGGATAAACAATCCATCGTTATATACAGGAGTAATTGCTGTATCAGCAAAAACATCTGCTCTAATGTCGGTTATATTAGAAGGCATTTTTACCTGTGATAAGCTGCTGCAGCCTTTGAATGCCTGCTTACCAAGGGAAACCAGGCTATCCGGCAGTTCAATTGATGTAAGGCTAGTACAATTAAGAAATGCCCTTTCCCTTATGCCGACAAGCCGGTTATTAAATGTCACCTCACTTAACGAAGAGCAATTCTCAAACGCCAGGTCCTCAATCTGCTTAAGGTTGTCCGGCAGAGTGATTGATTTCAGGCTGCCGCAATTTGCAAAGGCGCCGCTTGAAATTTTATCCAGTGAACTGCTAAGAGTTATATTTTCCAATGAACTGCATTTTTCAAATGCATTATACCCTATAGAGGCCACTGTATCGGGAATGATAAGCTCAGACAGCATCCCGCAGTTGGAAAAAGCGCCATTGCCGATATGCTGCAGGTTGTCCGGGAAAATAACCTCTTTAAGTGAGATGCAGTTCGAAAACACATACTCAGGAAGAGTAATCAGCTTATCGGATAAGCTTACAGCAGAAAGCGCGGTGCATGCTTTGAAAGCGGAGTCTCCGATATATGTTACGCTGTTTGGGATATCAAGACCGGTAAGTGATTTACAGCCGTAAAACGCAAACCTGCCTATATAGGTAATTCCATAGGGTATTGTTACCGATTGCAGGCTTTGGCAGCTGTAAAAGGCGGTAGCCGGAATATAGCTTAGATTTACAGGAATATTAACATTCTCCAGGGATGAGCATCCATAAAAGGTACTGTCCCCAATCTCAGTAAGTGCTTTTGGCAGATGTACCTTCCTCAGCCCTTTGCAGCCAAAAAATACAGAACCTCCCAATGATGTAACCGTATCCGGAATTTCTATCTCCGTAAGGCTACCGCAATTATAAAAGGCTTGATTGCCAATGGATTTTAATTTATCAGGGAGACTGATTTCTTCCAGGGATGAGCAATAATAAAATGTATAATCCGGTATTTGCTCCAGATTCATAGAAAGCTTTACGCTTTTTAGAGAATCGCATGACTGGAAAAGCCTGCTTCCGATGCTCGTGATTGAATCCGGTATAGCTATGTATTCCAGACTGTCACAATTTACGAAAACCGAATCGCCTAAAGAGGTGACTGATGAAGGAATGCTGATTTTAGCCAGCTTGGTATAGCCCATAAAGGCGGAATCAGCTATTTTCGTAACAGTATATGTATATGAAGAATTTTTAACCTCTTCCGGTATGGAAATAGCCTTAATATTCTTATCCTTTGCTCCTATTACCGTAACCTGTCCGGCTTTTTTTGCAGAGGCCGGTATGCTGATTTCATATTCAATGTCGCCACTGAAAAAGGTGTTTTTTGCCCGGTTGACTTCGTCATCGGCTTTTGCCGCGGAGCTGGAAAGAATTGAAAAAACAGAGAATAATAAAAGAATCAACGGGAGCAATTTTGATTTTTTCATAAGATACCTCCAATTCAGCCTGGGGTTAAACCTCGGTCATTCATTATGAATTATTTATATAACCTGCCATAACATCATTATACACAATATTTTTATGGAAACCAATTCCGTGTCTTTGCCTGTTGCTCTCACTTTTATCTTTACTTGCCGCTCCCACTGTCTTCTATTCCCAGCCTCAGCTCGTAGAATTGCCTCACCCACATAGGGTACGATTTATACTCTTCCGATTTCATAATTGCTTCCAATGTCCGCTTTCCTACCCGCCTGTCCATTATTGCAAATACACGTACCAGGTAATTCTCACTTGAAAGCGCTTCTTGTATGGGAAGCTGGAGAAAGTCAACCGCCGCCTCAAGGAAATCATATTCGGAATAAGTCGCTTCCTTATCCCATTTGTCCTTTAGCTCCGGTGCGTCAAAATCCCAGGCGCCGGTTTCTTTCCAGCGGTTGTGGACATCCCGTTCCTGCTTGTATGCCTCCACCCAGGAGAAGTTCACCAATTCCTTCCCGTCAAGCCGTATTGATGCTCGCCCATAGGAATTATGGACATCATGATAACGGGTCAGAAAATATGTTATCCTGTTTTTCAGCGGTTCACACAGCAGCCCACTCAGCTGCTTGTTCAAACCGGACCATGACTTGTAGTGTTTCATAATAAACCTCGTAAGGAAACGTACTCTTATTATTATGTCAAGATTTTATTCAAATGCCAACATAAGTGAATCGCAAACCGACTTATAGCCTATTCTTTGATAAATGCTATTCGATGTTGGATTTAGCAAATCCGTGTACAATACGCACCTCTTATATCCCCTATCCAATGCCATTTGACTAAGTTGGGCCACACATGAAGTGGCATAACCATTTCCACGAAAATATGGGGGTGTGTATACAAAAGCTACACCCACTGCTGTTTTCATTTCTCTTGTATACCCTGCCATAGAGACCGGTATCCCATCCACTTCAAGAACATAGATCTTTTTTGATGATAACCGATAGCGATATAATTCTTCATTTTGTGGGATAGACATTTCCGTTCTGCCATAGTTTCCTGCTGCATGAAAAGCTTCCAGCCAATATGGGAAAAAACTCATGTCTTTTTCTTCTAATAATCGAATGGTACCAAATTGTTTTATTTCCGGGTTTACTTTCGTAAGCTCATATATGCGTTGGTTCATGGTTGTTTTATAATTTAAGCCCTTTCTGGCGCAATATTCCTTCGCAAAATACTCAGCCAGGGTTTTTTCGGATATCACCCCTGGAATTGCATAGTCTTTCAGTCCATCTATCAAGCAGCTTATTGCTTCTTCATCAATTATATTGTCTGTCGCATATAGCGTGATATTATGCGGCGGTGTCATTAAAGCGGTAATCCTAATACCCTTTTCATCCGAAACAGTTGCCATAAGCCAATTGCCGGGATCACGCCAGTCCGTTATATCCTTTCCTTCATGTCCAATAATGATATTGCCAAGAGGAATCATATTCTGGGACTCATGCCGCAATAACACATCATATGTATCATTGTAAAACTCATGCACATCCTTGTACAGTTTAAATTGCATTGTCATACAGCCTCCTTGCCTTACTAAATAACGCCATTATATATCAACTCATTTTATTAATCAACCTGTTTGGGAATTAATTATCAGGTAAGGAAAAACCATAACAGTTCAGCAATTTCAGCCCTTATATTACCTTAAAAATAATCCCTCGATATGTTCCCAAATACACATATCGAGGGAATTAAGTCTATTATAATAAATTAATATTAACCAAACAAAGATAACAGAATGCCGGCAGCAACAGCCGAACCGATAACCCCTGCCACATTCGGTCCCATGGCATGCATAAGAAGGTAATTGCCCGGATTGGCTTTCTGTCCTTCAACCTGTGATATGCGGGCAGCCATAGGAACTGCGGATACTCCTGCGGAACCGATGAGAGGATTAATTTTCCCCTTTGTAACCCAGCACATGAACTTTCCGATTAATAATCCGCCTATGGTGCTGAACATAAATGCTACAAGTCCAAGGATTATTATTCCTAACGTTTCAGGCTTTAGAAATTCGGAACCCTTAGCCGTAGCACCGACGGTAACACCCAGGAATATGGTTACAATATTAATCAGCGCATTCTGAGCCGTATCTGAAAGCCTCTCAACAACTCCTGATTCCCTGAATAGATTTCCCAGCATGAGCATTCCGATTAATGGTGCTACCGATGGCAGCAATAATACACAGAATATTGTTACCGCAATTGGAAAGCATATTTTTTCCGTCTTGGATACATGCCTTAGCTGCTCCATCTTAATCTCACGTTCTTTTTTTGTTGTAAGCAATCTCATAAGCGGCGGCTGTATTAACGGTATTAACGCCATATAGGAATATGCGGCTATGGCAATAGAGGCTAATAAGTGGGGCGCAAGGCGTGTTGTTAAATATATAGCGGTCGGTCCATCTGCGCCACCGATAATACCAATGGATGCCGCTTCCTCAGGTTCAAATCTAAAAATATTTGCTACAATAAATGCTATTACAATACCAAATTGCGCGCCGGCTCCTAACAATAGGCTGCTGGGGCGAGCGATCAACGGTCCAAAATCCGTCATGGCTCCGATTCCCAAGAATATAAGAGAAGGATAAATTCCCTTTTTAACCCCTAAGTATAAGTAATATAATAATCCTCCGACTTCGTTTGAATCGGACGGGGCATCCATTAGTCCGGTTAATGGCAGATTTGCAAGAAGCACACCAAATGCAATGGGTAATAGAAGGAGTGGTTCGAATTTTTTCCCAATTGCAAGATATATAAGTACACATGCTATTATAATCATTACAATGGACTGCCAAGTTAGAGCTGCAAAGCCTGAATCTTTTAATAATTTTATAATTGAATCAAGAAACATTTTATTACTCCTCCTTAGTCTGTCTATCTATATTCTTCAAGATAGATTTATTCGTTTTTATTTTTAAAAATAAAGGAAAACACTTTAATAACAGCCCATAATATACCTAATACGGAAAACACTACCGCCATAACAAATAAAGCTACAAGAATAGAATCAAATACAGACATTTTTCCGCCCCTTTTCTTTTATTGAGTGTAATATATTTTGAATATAATATTAACCCTAATTACAAAATCCTCCACTCTGTGTGTTAAAACCTTAAACAGTTAACAAGCAAAATAATGAAAATACATGAAGTATTGTAACATCTGTAAATCAGACTGTCAATAATTCCAACCATTATACCGGCCTGGAAAGTTTCCGTGTAATGCTTGTGCTGAAACCAACCCAACTGGTATGCAATCATCTGGGCAGGTGTCCTGTCATCGCCTTCTATTAGCCTATCTTTTTCTTCCTCTTTGATATTCGAAAACTCATCAATAAATAGGGACGCCGTTTTCTCAATTTCTGCAATAAGAGCCCTTTTGTTTGCGTAATCCTGCATAAAATATACTCCTTTCCCATATTAGCCAATTACGAATGGTCCTTTTATTGCAACTCAAATTTAATTCTCATTTATATTAAATAAAGGCCTGATTTTCAGTGTGTTAATGTCTGAAAATCAAGCCTTTAAATACTTTAGGTTTTATTGCTCTTTATTAAGTGTGCTTGTTATATTTATTATTTAAACAATGAAATCAGGAAACTAATCAGGTTGTATTTTGAGAATATGCTGACGGCAACAAGCGAAACAACGGACATTATCTTGATAAAGATATCAAGGGAAGGACCTACTGTATCCTTAAGAGGATCTCCTACTGTGTCTCCCACTACTGCCGCACTGTGTGCAGGAGAGCCCTTTTTCTGTCCTTCAATTGCACCGCTCTCAATGTACTTTTTGGCATTGTCCCATGCACCGCCTGCATTTCCTGTGAAAATAGCCAGCATTACTGCCGAAACAGTCGAGCCGATCAGAATTCCACCCACAAATCCGGGCCCAAAAAGGAAACCACATACTACAGGAACAACTATGGCAAGCATCGAGGGTACTTTCATTTCTTTCAGTGCCCCCTGGGAGCTTATCTCTATACAAGTCTTATAGTCCGGCTTGGCAGTGCCATCCATAATTCCAGGTATTGTTCGGAACTGGCGACGAACCTCTTCCACCATTTTTCTTGCGGCCTTTGTAACAGCATCAATAAGCATGCCACTGAACATGTACGGAAGTGCTGCCCCGCAAAGAACACCAACAAGAATCATCGGATCAATCAGGTTGAAAATCAATGCGGTAGAGGGGTCATTATATGAATACAGATAGCTTACCATAAGTGACAAAGCGGCAAGTGCCGCAGAGCCGATTGCAAATCCTTTTCCTATGGCGGCGGTTGTGTTGCCGACCGAGTCAAGCTTATCGGTTATTTCACGCACCTCAGGGTCAAGCTTGCTCATTTCTGCTATACCACCGGCGTTGTCCGATATTGGTCCGTAAGTATCAACAGATACAATTGCGCTTACGAAGCTCAGCATTCCTACAGCAGCCATTGCCACACCGTACATTCCGGATATAAAATAGGAAGCAGCGATTGCAATGCCTAGTACAATCAATGGAGCCATACAGCTCTTCATGCCGACTCCAAGTCCCTGGGTTATTGTAAGAGCTGCTCCTTCCTGGCTTGCCGAAGCAATATGACGTGTAGGTTTATAATCATATGATGTATAGTATTCAGCAATTATTCCAACAAGAATTCCTGCCACAACACCGAGCGTGGAAGCAATCCACGGAGAAGCATATCCTGCAGCGAAACCGACACCGGACAAGTCTTCGCCTTTAAACAGCAGGTATGTTAATACGAATCCGAACACGATTGTAAGGCCTGCGGACAACCATGTCGACCCGTTCAGTTCACGGTGCGGATTGTCCGAAAGCTTTTTAAGCAGCAATGATGCTATTCCTATAACACAGGCAATGAGTCCTCCCGCGGCAAATACGACCGGGAATAAAAAGAGTTTGCTTAACAGGCTGTTTGATATTAAACCATTTGTCATCTCTCCTCCGGTGTACTGGCTGGTAAGGAATAAATGAAAACCAAGAATAATAGCCGCAGTTATTGCACCGACATAGCTCTCCAGCAAGTCGCTGCCAAGGCCCGCAACATCACCGACATTATCACCGACATTGTCAGCGATTGTGGCCGGATTCCTCGGATCGTCTTCCGGAATATGCGCCTCAACCTTTCCTACCAGGTCAGCACCCATGTCTGCAGCTTTTGTATATATACCACCGCCAACACGGTTAAACATAGCTATCAGTGAACAACCGAGAGCATACCCTGAAAGAACCATTGTAAAGGGCACAAATTCAACCCCTAACCAGTTTGATATAAGTACTACATTCTCGGGCTCAAGCATTTTCAATCCAATGCCAAAGATAACATATACGAGAAATAGGCCGAGAAGCGCAAACCCACCTACGCAAAGCCCCATAACGCTTCCGCCCCTGAAGGCCACTTTCAGCGTGCTTCCAAGCTTCTTTGTCACCCGTGCTTCATTGGCAACTCTGACATTGGCATATGTGGCAATTTTCATTCCCACATAACCGGCTGAAGCACTCATAACAGCGCCTATCAAAAATGCAAATGCCGTATATGCGCTTACAAGGATTAATAGTGCTGCAAATACGCATGTTATAACGATTAGCAATATTTTATACTCGTAATTGATAAATGCATTTGCACCAATGCGGATTGCCGAAGCAATCTCCGCCATTTCTTCAGTACCTTCTTTCAGCTTTTTTACCTTGATGAAGTTCATGGCAGCAAATCCTAAGGTAAGTAAGGATGCAACTATGACGAGGGCTAAGATGCTCATATTAAATACTTTCTCCTTTCGTTGAATGTGCATAATTCGACGTACTATATGATTATATTACAGTTTAATGCCATATTATAATAGTCGATTTTTGCTTTTCTGTTATCCTGCATATTCTGGCATTCACATAAAAAAATAACACCACTCGGAAGGATGTATAGAATGACCCCCATATGATAAATACGAATTATCTGTGGTAGGTTTTTATATCAAAACCGGCCTTTTCCGCCAATTTTCTTGATGCCGTATTTGACTCCATGCAATCCCATATCTTATTTTTAACGGGTTTCCCGTGACCGAAGTATATAATCCTGTCTCCAAGCCCGGTTATTTTCCTGGTACTATCCAGCATGGCCTTTACATCATTGTATAACAATGAAACAGTCGGATAAAACATATTCATGAGCGCATCGCCCACTATTAAAACCTTTTCATCAACATCAATGCCTATGGAGCCCTTCGTGTGTCCCGCTAATCCGATGACTTTTGCATTAATGCCATATTCCGATAAGTCATCTCCGTCCTTAAGAAAGACGGATGGGGAAAATGATTTCATTTTACTTCTTGAGAACTCCTTGAGAGAGGCGGATAGAATAACCTTTCCCAAAAAAGATTGGGCTGACATGTATTGATTATTATTCGACTCAATTAAATCCGCATCATCCTTATGTATGGCAATCGGAGCGCTAAGCATTTCTGACAGGTCGGCAGCGTTTTCCGCGTGATCGCTATGTCCATGAGTCAACACAATCAGTTTAATATCATATGGTTTGCATGCTTCAATTACAGCGTCCAGATATTTTTTCTTTCCAGTGTCAATCAAGATGCCAGTAACACCATCAGACACTATATAACAATTCACATGGCCGCATCTTATTCTTTTTATATTACTCATATGTATTTCCCCTCTTAGTTTTTGTCAATAAAAAAATTTATAATTTCTCTGCTAAAAACTAATAAGGATTAGAAACACAACACAGATTATCAGGCACGTTATAATCAAAGCCTTATTTCTGTTCTTTCGAATCCATGCATATTTCTTTCCAAGAAAATAAAGAGGCACACTAAGAACAGCTTCCGCCAGCATAATAGTTATAATTCCAATGATACCGTCAATGAAATTTCCAATATTCCATGTCCCTCTTATTATACATAAAATACATCCGGCAATTGCTGCAATAATCACAGCATTTAGTATAATCTTTGGAAAAGAATCGTAGGCTTCCCCGTCAACAGATGTCCAGCTGAAATAGCTAATCAGATTTCTCTTCTCCATGCGGGCAATATCCTTAGCGATATCAATAAATGAGTTACCCTTCTTCTCTTCTTCATCAATGACATCCCAGTACATATCCGCGTCAAAGGAGGTTATATCCACTCCATCCTCCAACATCTTGCGGCTAAGGTTCCTTGCTCCGCTAAGCTCGTCTATTTGATTTTGAAGGTTGGCAATGTTCTCTCCAAGTGCATCCGGCAATGTTTTGGCCCCATCAAAAATATCCAATATTTCGTTAACAGACAGACCTATCTTGCGAAGAATGATTATCTTCTTAAGTCGTATAACATCCGTTTGCGAATAGTCACGATATCCGTTTTTCTCTCTTGTCGGCTCAATAAGCCCTTCCCTTTCATAAAATCTTACGGTTGCTCTAGGAATCCCCAGGATCTGTTCAATTTCTTTTATTGTCATTTTCATGGCCTCCTTTCTAAAGCAATCGTAAACTATGCACAAGGTTTACAGTCAATATCTTTTTTTATTTTTCCTATCCAATAACCCGGCTTATATAATCGATAACATCATCCGATATAAAATAATCTTCATGAGCAATATCATCGAATATTTTAACTTGCACATTTTTGAAGCCAGCTGCAAGCTTTTCCTGCAAAGTATAACCAAGAACCCGGTCACCGGTTGACCCGATAATGTAAACCGGGCAATCCACATCTGCGGCGTATTCCGCAGTGCGTATGTTGTTTGAAATAAAAACCTTCATCGGTCCCCAAAATACCGGAATGATTTTATTATATAAATCCGAAATGTCCCTGTATCCTGCTGCGATAATCAAAGTGCGGCATTCCCTGACACTTGCCAGATATGCTGCCATTCCTGCCCCGTAACTATGTCCAATTATTACAATTTCGCTGTCGGGATAGTTATCCCTTGTCCAATCATATAAATCAACCGCGGTTTGCTTCATTGTTCTTAAATTCAAGACCCTGATAATATCCATTCTTTTCACCATTTCATATGCCCTCAAATTTTATAAAAATCAGATATGAGTTACCCTGTCCGCTTTATGTTAATAATATTTTTTTCCATTATATGAGAAAAAGCATAAGTATTCAATACACCGTTTTAGATTATTTACAATAAATAAAAAGCCCTTTGATATGCTATTACAAATACATATCAAAGGGCAAAACGAATCATATGGCAGGTACCTTATATATTGCCAAGCAATGGCTTTTGATTGCAAAAGGGGCATTTAACAATTAACGGTGGGCAGTTTGGATAAAATCAGAAATTTTTATATATGAGATAACATATGAAATAAGGCTTTCAGCTCCCATATTCATATTTATACCCTCTTTTGTAAGACCGTCGTAACAACCTCCACACTCTGTATTTATAAGACAGACCCCCTTTGAATTAAATCCTACGTACCACTCATAGCATTTTATAGCCTTTTGCAGGTAGCTTCTTTGGTTTGTTGCCTCATAAGCCTCCAAACAGGTTAAAAGCCCCTCGCATGCCTCCACTGGCTGCTCATCAAACTCTGCCGGGTTCGCTCCCTTGGCAAGCCACCCATGGCACCCTATGGGTTTGAAGTACTCTTTCCTGAAAGTTATTCCATTGAGGAACTCAAGACTCTCAATGGCTACTTCAAGGAATTTATTTTCACCAGTAACCCTATACGCTTTTATTAGAGACCATGGAAGAACATAATTGCCATAAGTTAAAACATTCTCAAACCATTTCCATTCCCCGTCCCTGTATTCATCATACTGCCTGCATAGGGTCTGCGCGGTCTCAAAAATGAGCCTGCTTATATTCCCGCCTTCAAGATGGGCAAGGCCGATAATGCAATACGCTTTTGACCTGGGAGAATTGAGAACTGTCACATGGGGCATTGCCCGATTTAACATGTATAGTAAACCTTGCTTAACGCCATTTGGGGTATGCAGGTTAGAAAGAGCAAAGCCTAACGCCCACAGGCATCTTCCGAAGCAATCCTCCGTCCCTTCCTCCTCAAGCCATTTCCTGTCATACCTCATAAAGTTTTTAAACCTGCCGTTTTCATTCTGTGCATTAAGCAAAAAGGAAGCGTACCGGTAAACAAGATTGAGATATTTCTTCTTTTTATATTTTTCATAAAGCATAAGCGCCATTATCAAAGCCCTGGCGTTATCTTCGGTGACATAGCCATGCTCCGGATCAGGCAGGGAGAATTTCGAGTGCTGAAGCATACCGGTATCATCCGTCAGCAGGAAGATGTAGTCGTCATTCAATATATTGCTGAAACAATGCATTTTTATTAAATCACCATGCCCGCAGCCACAGTTTTATCAAGCGTGTCGATAAACAGTTTTGTATATTGTTTAGCGACATTTTCCCACATCATTGTCCTGCCAACGCTTAGGGTCCGTTTCTCCATTTCTGTTTTCGCCTGCGGGTTCTCAAGGATATACCTGATATGCCTTGCAAGTGAATCAGCATCACCAAACTCCGCTAACAGGCCCCTGCCATCAGCAAGCATTTCCCTTGCATAGCTGTATGGTGTTGATACAATAACCCTGCCATACCCCACAGCGTAAGCCAGGGTTCCGCTGACCGCCTGGTCCTTGCCGATATATGGGGTCATGTAAATATCTGACAACTGCAGATATTCTATGATTTCATCCTTTGTAAGATACTTATTGACAAACCTCACATATTCTCCGATACCAAGATCGTCAACCATTTTTTTAAGCTTTTCTCTATAAGCCTCACCCGACTCTTTTTTTACACAGGGATGTGTCTGCCCGAGTATCAGGTAGACAATTTCCTTATGGTCCCCGGCAACCTTTGCAATCGCTTCAATTCCATATTCAATTCCCTTTCCGGGGCTTAGCAAGCCAAAGGTGCTGACAACGCTTTTGCCTGAGAAGCCGTACTTTTCCTTCAGCTTATCTCTCGATTCAACAGCCTTGTACGGTACTCCGTGATGAATCACTTCCACCTTTGAAGGATCCATGCCATAGGTTTTCTGAAGAATAGGCTTTGTATTTTTTGCCATGGTGACTATCCTGGCACTCTTTTTACCCAGCTGTTTCAATATTTCCTTCTGCTTAGGCGTCGGGTTGGAAAGTACGGTATGCAGTGTGGTTATAAAGGGTATTTGAAGTTTGTCAGCAAAATCAAGGATGTACTCCCCTGCTTCACCGCCAAATATTCCATACTCATGCTCTATTATGACAAGCTCAATATTCGAATTATTTATAGCCTTTGCCGTGTTGATATAGCTTTCCCTGTCATGCTGCCGGAGTTCAAGAATGACCCTGCCGCTGTAATTATAGTCATCATTGCTCACGGCAATTACCTTGGGATTGCTTAACAGTTTTATTTTATCAAGCTCCCTTGCCAGGTCTTGGGTAAATGTCGCCAGTCCACATTCTCTTGGAGGATATGTACTCAAAAACGCCACATTCCGTATTCTATTTAATACCATGCCAAAACCTCCTTCACATTAACATTCATATATAATAAATGTCAACCTTGCCTGTGCCATCATACCGCCGTTACCGTACTGCCGCTATCGAATAGCTGAGATTTCCGGCATATATAATACTGCTCTTTTTGATTTCCTTATCAACTTTGCAATTTGACATAACAATGGAATCTATTATCGACGCCCCATTACCCACATGAACATGGTCCCATACCACGCTTCCCTCAATCCTTGCGCCAATTCCTACGGATGAACTATCACACAGGACAGTATTGGGGCCTATTACGGAAAAAGCGCCAATTTCAACATTGTTCCCTATATATACAGGCCCGATAATTGTGGCACTGGGATTTATCCTTGCTGTATTGCTGATAAACTGCGGATTTCTGCAAAAGTCATAATCTTCTGATTGAAAAACTCCTTCAAGGATATCCCTGTGAACCTTTAAATATTTTTCGGGAGTACCAAGATCAAGCCAGTATGAGCATCTGTTATATACTGCTAATTTATATCCCTTTCGAAGGAGCAAAGGGAATGTTTCATGTTCAACCGACACCGCCTTTCCGCAGGGTATTTCATTAAGAAGTTGCGGTTCAAAGATATATACGCCTGCATTAATAAGGTTTGAGTTTGTCTCATGGCGCCGGGGTTTTTCTTTAAAGGAAGTAATAAATCCTTCTTCATCATGCTCTATGACTCCATAGTCCGAAGGATTATCGACCCGTGTTGCCGCAATGGTTGCCAGCGCTCCTCTTTCCCTATGGAACCGTATCATATCAGAAATATCGATATCGCTTACGATATCTGAATTAAACACCAAAAAACTCTCATTGAAAAACCTTTCCGCGTTTTTAATTGCACCTGCCGTACCCAATGGTGTATCCTCCGATATATAGCTGATTTTCACCTTCCATCTTCTGCCGTCACCAAAATAATTTTTGATTTCCTTGGGCTTATAGCATGTGCTTAATACTATTTCATCAATACAGTGTTTTTTTAACCTTTCGATGTTTCTTTCAAGCAGAGGTTTGCCCATAACCGGCACCATTGGTTTAGGCAAGTAGTTTGTAATTGGTCTTAATCGGTTTCCAAATCCACCTGCTAAAAATAATGCCTTCATATGCATCCCTCCTTATTTTGTCATACCTGTTTTTGCACCCAATAAAAAAATGCGTTTAAAATCCTCAAACTTCTTAGATAAAATATTAATAACGACCAGCGTTATAAATATATATCGCAAAAGTAAAGGAAGTTAAACACATTATCAGCACTATCCGGCATTGAGTGCTAATCATATTTTAAAGAATAATTCATTATTCGTCAAGGGCCTTTATATGCATCTGCCTTCATAACATCTGCATTCGTGATTTTAAAATCATTTATGCCATTAAATAATCGATCATATCCGATAGTCTTATATTGTCCGTATCCCATTTTCTTTCCGGGCAGTTCACCATTTCATATGGGATTCCGGAAGCGTTAATGAACTGAACGAACATTCCATCCAACCATGGAGGGGTCCATGCGCCCGATCTGCATATATGGACTGCCGATACTGAAACACATTTTTCAAGTTCATTTAAATCACTGAATTTATAGTACCCAACGTTGTAAATATTGTTTATTGCTTTGAAATGCTCCGGTTTCTCCGATGTGAATGGACTGTAAAAGATATTGGCTCTTACGATTTGCTTATCCTTGAAGAGTTTGCCAAGCCAGTTGGAACAGTTGACCTCAAAGTCAAGAGAAGAAAGTCCGCCATAACCAAGGTCGGCATGAGAATCAAACAGATATACTATAGAACAGTTGTTTTCCTTTGCTATTTTATACGACAAGGCATGGGAGTCTGAAACATATGCTTTTATGTTCTTTCCAAATCTGAAGTGTTTTTTAATACTATCCCAGAATTTATCCCATTCTGAAGAGAGTTGAAACGCGTCTTGTATATCCTCTCCCCGCGCTTTAGCCTCGATGTATCTTTTATACCAAAGATCTATCAGGCTCCTGTTATTCTCTATAAAAGAACACCTGTTATTCTTTTTTTCAGAAATAAAATAGTCCCAATCTATTGACAGCAGGCACTTTTCCATTTCGTAACCCCCTAAATCGGAACTATAATTTTTTATTCAGTTTTATTTTTATATGTCTGTCTATCGATCTGTCATAATGACATTATTATTATAAAAAAAAATTCCCCAATTGTCAAAAAAGTGGTGACTAAATAAGAGGTGTAAGATGCTTATATGAATTTTTTAACATTAAATCAAAAATAAAAATATCTAATTAAAAAAAGGTAGAACCAAGTCATAGAAAAGATAATGAAAGGTTCTACACAATTTAATATTTATTCACTATAACCTATAATAAGAGAAATAAATACCCGGTTCCAACCATTAATACATTGCTTATACTGTGCATAATCATTGGATAAATGACGCTTCCGGTATCCTGGTAAGCTTTGCCGGAAATAATTCCTTGCGCGAATGCATAGAGGAATTGAGAATAATCCGCTTCAATTGCAAACGGGAATAATGACCATTTTATATGGGCAATCGCAAACATTAAAGCAGCTATGATTGATTCTAGTGTAATACCCCACTTAACTTCGTTTTTTTTGCCAAACACCTTCATGAGAATTGTAATCGGCAGTGCCCGGTATAGTATCTCTTCAGCCGGTCCGCTTAAAAACAATTGAAAGCAGAGGGTGCCGATGATATTGCTTTTATTAAGGGGAAAGCCATATACCGGTAATGAATTATTTGCCATCATAAGCACATGAACAGCAAGTGCGACTCCTGCAAAAACAGCGGTATATATTGTAACAAATTTGGTTCCGGTTTTACTGTTACCAAGATCAAAGCCAAAATTTAAATTAAATATCTTCTTTAATATCAAAATGGCAATAAGCGCAAGGAGCAATAGGGCTATATGATGAACAATATTCCAGGCATATGCTTTATAGGGGTCAATTCTCTCAAATGAAAACATATCGGCAATGCCGCTCCCCACAAAGCCCAACACTTCCTGGAAAACTATCAGCAACAAAATGACAGCTCCCGATATCAATACCTTTTTCCGGCCAAATTGCATCTTTCCCATTTTGATAAAACCCCTATCTCTGCATATATTTCGCTCTATTATTGATCTCATATACTCTTCATCTACTTTCTCGCATAAGCAAAATTTCCGTATTGGGTCATTCTTGGTTCTCTTGGCATACCAATCTTCATAAAGAACATTCATTTATTCACATTCCTTTACTTTCATATGCAAAGTATTTTAGGAAACATTATTTTGCTTTTCATGAATATGTATAAGCATCTTACAGCAATTTCCGTTCATCAACGTACTTTCAACAGTAATGTTTTCGGCATCAATTCCGCCTGCGGCAGTAATCATGGCAATCATCGGGTCAAGGCACCAGCCATTGCATGGATTTGCTCCTCCCATCTTCTTTGAAAGTGCGCAAAGTTTACATGATGTTGCTTCAGCAGTATACCCGTCCCCGGTTTTCTTTACTTCCCAATTAGCACAACCATAGACTTCAGAAAGGGCATGAAAGATGTCTTCAAGGCTGTTAATGCCCATCTGCTGATTCAGATAGGGAGCTGTCTGTATTAGCCTTTCTTTTCTTTTTTCAACAACTGCATCTAACACATTTAATCCCTTATATGTGTTTACAGTTTCTGCGATGGATACCGCATAAGTGTTTTGCAATAATGCAAGCCTTTTTTCAATTTCCATTATGATCTCTCCTTTTATTTATTTATTTTAACGTTCGTTAGATTAAATCCCGTCTGCGGCAATTTTCTAAAAGTTATCTCCTCTGTTATCAGTATTTAGTCATCTTCATTTGCTATACAGCCCTGTAAAACGATGGATATCTCTTCTCTTATCTCATCCTCAGGCAAATACCGGTTTTTCACGACTATATTCACTATTAATGTCTCTAATAAATGTACCAACGTTCTTACTACCGCTTTTTCATTATTTATATTCTTCGTATAAGGTTTGAGAATCTCACGATGCCTTGGTAATATGCTTTTTTCCCACTCATCCATAAGATTCATCAATTCCTCGTCTCCGTCAAATGTTTCGTAGACTTTGATTCCAAGCCGGTATACCAGTTTATCATACTCGTTTAGGGTATTTAAGCTATATATGAACTTGGTGTAAAAATCAATTATATTTTCATTTTTCAAATGAGATGCCTGTCTTTTTATGAGGTTAAAAAAATCCTCTTTAATTATTTCATCGAACAACTCTTTTTTATTAATATAATAATAATAAATCATGGGAAGAGAGCAGCCAACATCTTTCGCAATATTGCGTATTGTTGTTCCATAATAACCATTAGCATTGAAATGCTTAACTGCTGCTTCTTTTATTCGATCACGTAAAACCTTATCCGTCATATGATCCTCCTCTATCTAACGTTCGTTAGTATTGTATCATACCAAATCTTTCTTGTCAATAATTTTATAATTTTTGCCTTGCTCCTTTATACTGATATGTACTTTCAGCAATGATTTTAATAATGAATATACTTCTTCTTTTCCACCAAATATGTATGTAAGGAAAAACCCGGTTAACGACGGAACAAAGGTTCCGACGGTTATCAGGCGCGGGATATTTAATCTCGCGCCTGTTATTATTTAAAACCCTTTATTAAGACAGCTGCCAGCCCTGCCGGCTACATTTTATAGGCCGCCAATTCTTCATTCAGGTTCTTCAAGTCGGAAGCAATGTTTTCGATCGAAGAAAATGATGATGTTATTTCCTCCATTGTAGCAGCCTGCTGCTGTGTCGCACTTGCAATGGACTCAATCTCACTAAGGGAACTGTCAATCAGGCTGCTTATCTTCGAGATAACCTCTTTGAGCTTCCGGCTGTGGGATGATGAATTTATAGAAGCAGATTCTATATCGTTAACTTTCGACTTCATGATATCCTGAAGCTCTGTCAGTTCATCAAATTTCTCCGCGGTCTGCATTACCTTCTGAATGGACGATTTAATACTGTTTGTTCCGGATTCTATTGTCTCATATACCGAGTTCGTTTTATCCTGTAAATCCGTAACAAGTCTGCTTATATCCTTCGTGGCCTTTCCGGATTGCTCCGCAAGCTTTCTTATTTCTTCAGCAACCACCGCGAAGCCTTTCCCTGCCTGTCCTGCCCTGGCCGATTCTATAGAGGCATTCAGGGCAAGAAGGTTTGTCTGGCTTGATATGTTATTAATTATACTAAGGATGTTGTTGATTTCCCGGGTTGTCTCAAGAAGTGAAATCATGACGTCTCTAATATCAGCCGTTGATTTTTCAACGATATCCATATCCTGTTTTGTTATATCCATATATTCCTTGCTTTGTTGTGTAGCTTGGTAACTTGAATTGAATACATCGGCCATTTCTTTGGCTTTGATTGATACCGTTTCCAAATCTTTGGAAATATTCATAATAAAATCCGATGATGTTTGTACATACTGCAGATTATCTTTACAGCTATTCACCGCTGATAGCGCATTATCGGCTATTTCCGTGTTGGCCTTTGCCGTCTCGTCCATTGCTGCCGCAAACTGGTTGACTGAATCAAAAAGCACCTCTGAAGAAAACTTTGACTTCTCAGTTACCGAAGCAAGGGTGTTAAGAATCTGTTTTTGATGTTCGGAAGCGGCGAGAGAATTAAACATATTATTCAAACGTTTTATAAGCAGGTTGAACAACAAGAACATGGCAACGAACTCAATAACAAAACCCATCAGTATGCGAAAATATTCATCCGCCCTTCCGGTGATTTGTAATCTAATATATTGAGTTACAGCCAAGCTTATCAAGCCAATGATAAATGCTGTAAAGGTAAGAATTCTGTCATAGTAGAGACAGCTTAATATACAGGCGAAAAGGTATGTAAGATATATTCCGATATGAATATTGGTGGCAAGCATTCCAACAATCATCGTACTTATAAAAATGTTGAAGTATTTCAGGAATTCCTGATTCATGCCCTTTCTTGTAAATATAAGGTTTAGAATAACCAAAGTAAAGCTGACAAAAGTGAATATCAGCAACTGCGTCATATCGATCTTGAATACACCGATACTGGTTATTATAATCAAGGCGGGAAATACCACCGAACATACAGCCAATAAGAGTATTGAAACAAGCTTGTTTACTTCCTTGTTGTTTGACAGTACAAATGCTCTTTTATCCATACGCTTCTCCTTTGTATACAAAAATTTCATTATTTTGGACGGATGTTAAATAATAAGCTCCTACAAAGTTAATTTACTGTATAAATTGATTATAGTACTATGTTTGATTCATAGTCAACTATTTCATTTATATGAATAAAATAAATCATTGGTGATTTCACCTCTTTTATATGTACTTCTCCATGAAGCCTACTGTAAACGGCAGATGATTAAATATCTTTGTAAAAAGATGGACGAAACCATTTTTAAGGTACCAATCCTTCAGTACTTTGTTTTCTTCAATAATATCTATTTTAATCTTGTTGCATCCCATTTCTTTTGCTTTCTTTTCACAAAAATCAAGCAGGCTCTTACCGTACCCTTTATGGCGGTAACCGGGCAAGACTGCCAGGTTGTGCAGTTCAGCGGCATTATTATCGTCAACAGATATGGACACATATCCAACAAGTTTATCTTGCTCATATAAACCATACATTTGATATCCATCCGCATACCGCTGCTGCAACGTATCAATTTTCATAAAGCTGGGATGCCTTGGGCAGTTTTGCTCTGTTAGGTTAAATTCTCTTGCTACCGTCGCGAAGCTTTCGTTAATTACCTTAATACAATCCTGCAGTTCAGTTATTTTAATTTGCCTGATTTGTTCCATTTTACACTTCCTTCATATAATCTTATCTTTTCACAACTGTACTCCTCTTTCGCTTCACTTTGACAATAATAAAATATTATCTCCATATTATAAGGCAAACTCTGTTTGATTTACCCTATCCTGGTGTTCCGTCAGATTATAATAACTACCATATATTGTATTCCTTCAGACTAAATATATCAATAAACAATACTGCCACTCATAATGTATCTAAATCCCCTGTACCGGAATCCATTTCTAAGAAAAATGAAAACTCCTCTTACTGGTATAGGCTTATTCAATTGCCATTTTACCTTAAGAGGAGTATTCTTTGGAAATATCGCGTTTATTATTTTTTATGCAATTATAAACCTTAAATTATTCTAATTTCCCGCCTTCAATCACAAGGCTCTCCTTATAATCTTCTCCGTATATATGCGCCAGTGTTGCATCATAGGCCTCATGTATAAAATTCTCTTTACCGAGGGCTTCAAGCTCGTTGTTAATCCAATCGAGGAGTTCCTTATTGCCTTTTTTAACGGCAGGCGCTATTGTATCCTGTCCGCCCAATGTGGGTACACCGACTACAAACCCCGGATTCTGTTTTGCCCATGCTATAACTTCCGTATTGTCGTTAACTATAGCCGCGCCGCGTCCATCCTTTAATGCTTCAAATATTTCCGTATACTGATCGAACTTTAATTGCTCTATTTCGGGATAATTTTCAGTTAAGAAGGTCTCGGCGGTAGTTCCTTTGGCAACAATAGCCTTTTTGCCCTTCAATTGTTCGATCGAGGTAATGGGAGCACTTTCCGGAGAGACTATTCCAAGGGAAACCTTCATATAGGGGTTTGCAAAATCCACCTTTTGCTTTCTTTCCTCAGTAACCGTAAAATTAGCCATTATTATATCAACCTTGTTTGATTCCAGAAACGCCACCCTGCTTGCAGGATCCACCAGAACAAATTCAACCTTGGATTCGTCACCTAAAAGATCCTTCGCAAATCTTTTTGCAATATACACATCAAATCCTTGATTTTCACCATTTTCATCAACGTAACCAAATGGATTTTTATCTCCAAACACGCCAATTCTAATCTTGCCCCGCTCTTTAATTTCAGCTATGGAACCCTTGACTTCTGTCGCACTGGTTTTTTTGCCGGCATTGCTGCAACCTGCAAGCGCCCCCAGTGTTAATGCCGCAATCATTAATAGTTGAATAGCTCTTTTGATTTTTTTCATTTTACTCATTCCTTTCCCTTTTATTATTTAATATTGAAATATATTTAAGAAGTGCTGAGCACGTTCCGTCTTCGGTTTTGTAAAAAACTCATGGGAATCCGTTATTTCGCATATCTTTGCTTCATCAATGAATACTATCCTGTCGGCAACAGCCCGGGCAAATGACATCTCATGGGTTACAATAAGCATTGTTATGCCCTGTTTCGCAAGTCCCAGTATTACATCCAGGACTTCTCTTACCATCTCAGGGTCAAGAGATGCCGTGACTTCATCAAATAACATAATTTCGGGGTTCATACACAAAGCCCTTACTATCGCTATTCGCTGCTTTTGTCCTCCGGACAGCTGACGGGGGTATGAGTTCTGTCGGTCGAGCAAGCCTACCCTGTCCAACAGCTGTCTAGCCTGTTCCAAAACCTCACTTTTATTTCTTTTTTGTACTTTCACTGGGCCCAAGATAATATTTTCAATAACTGTCATGTGCGGAAACAATTCATAGTTTTGGAATACCATGCCAATACGCTGACGGATTTCCTGCCAGTTTACATCCTTGCTGACAATGCTTTTGCCATGGAATCTTATATCACCTCCTTGTATTTTTTCCAGGCCGTTGAGACACCTCAAAAGGGTGCTTTTCCCGCAGCCCGACGGCCCTAAAATAACGACAACTTCACCCTTATTTATGCTTAAATTAATATCCTCAAGGACAGTTATTCCGTCATACTTTTTATGTAAGCCCTCTACTTCAAGCAGTACCTCATTGGTTTTTCTGTTCACGATTAACACCCCTATCTGTTCCATTTGTTTTCCAGCATTCTGGATAATTTAGAAAGAGGATAACAGACTGCGAAATACAATATAAATACAAAGCCATACACCCAAAATGATGCTGTAGGTATTTCTATGCGTGAATACTCAATTATCTGTTGCCCTACCTTTATAACATCAATAACCCCAATCAAAACTACCAGTGAAGTGGTCTTTATCATCCTTGTAGCCAGATTAATGGCCCCCGGCAGCATTCTCCTGACTGCCTGAGGTATCAGAATATACCGGTAAAGTTCCCAGAACCCAAGCCCTATAGCCTTTCCGGACTCAACCTGATGCTGTGGCAAGGATTTCAGCGCGCCTCTTACGATATCTCCCATCTCTGCAGTACCCCAAAGAGTGAAGACAATAATGGAAACCGTCTCTCCGCTTAAATCTACGTTCAAAGCAGTAGTACCGCCAAAATACATGACAAACAACCAAACGAAAATTGGTATTATTCTAAACATCTCCAGGTATATGCGGCAAATCGAACGTATCCATTTTCTCTTTGCTGTCCAGATTACTCCAAGAACAACTCCAAGCAGCGAACCTATTAAAATAGAGATGAAAGCAATTCTTGCCGTCACCATCAGGCCTTCAAGCAAGCGCCGTATGTTCTTCACATTAAACAGAACCCTGATTCCCAAACTCTGCATACCGCACCTTCCTTTCCAGCCATGTCAAAAATATCGATAAAGGCAAAATCATTATCAAATATACAGCCACCAACATAAACAGGGCTTCAAAGGTTTGATAATACATGCCTATTAAATCCTTTGTTACATTCATAAGGTCAACCACTGCAATTGCTCCCACTATTGAGGTTTCTTTAAGCAGGAAAATACAATTTGCACCTATTGAAGGTATGCCGACCGAAAATGCCTGGGGAAGGATCACGTATCTCACAAGCTGCGCCCTGGAGAGCCCTATGCTAAGTCCGGACTCAATTTGTGACCTGCTTACAGCCTCCAAACCGCTCCGGAAGGCTTCGGCCATATAGCTTCCCCCCAGGAAGGACAGGCCAATAATGGCGCATGTATTCTCGCTTAGGGCTATCCCAAGCTTGGTAAGCCCAAAGTATAAAAAGAACAACTGTATAAGAAGCGGAGTATTACGCGATAACTCTATATAAACCTGTACTATTGATCTCAGCAGTTTAACTCTAAAATACTGTGCTATAATGCATATTAAGCCGATTGCCAGAGAGAACAATATACCCCAAAACCCAAGCTTAAGTGTTATCCATGCGGCGTCCCGGTAAAGGGGCAAGCTGTCTAATATAAACTGCCAGTTAAGTTTCATATTTTATCGCCTCAATCATGCTTAACGTTCTTATAACTATGACTTTTTCTATTCCTTAATAAAAAAACTCCTGCCCCTATACAGAGGCAGAAGTTTATTCCGCGGTTCCACTCTGTTTACCTGATGAAAATCAGGCATCTCGTCATTTTCGGTACAAACATACCTCAACACTATAACGGGTGTACCCGCCGGAGTCTACTATATTTCGATCCGGTACTCGAGGATGCACTTCGGTTAATCTTAATCTAAAACCCCTTTCAGCCTGCGGGGGTTTCTCTCTGAAGATCTCCATTAACTTACTCTTCCTGTCATCGTATTTCGCACTATTCATATCTGTTTACTATGTTATATCATAAATGGATTTCTATTGTCAATACCTTTTTATACAAAATTTATTAGTATATGTTTGGTGTACTGAGAAGACAAAAATCCATAACAGCATACACGAAGCTCATCCCGTGTTTTCCCGATATATTTGAATATGGCGGTATGCACCATACCCACCGAATCAAAATATATCCAGCAATCAAAACGGCTAGCCACATGCTGCATTGTATCAGCCATTCTGTGTGCCTACCCTGTATTAAATACTGTTTCTATGGACTTATTCTTTGTCCATATTAACAAAAACCAGTTTATTTATAAATGTGATCAGACTTTTCCGCTTATCATCCGGATCCATAGCCTCAAAATCACTTGAATGAATTGTAGCCGAAACTCCGTACAGAATTTGCCCTGCCAGTATTTCCATAGAGGTATCACTCTTTACATTCCATCTTTCAAGGAGTTCAACTACAGCCGGTTTTATAGATGCTATCGTTCCTGCAGACATGGCATATTGAACCGTCCAGTGAATATTTCCCTTCAGAATATTAAACTGTCTCATCGATTCCGAATACATCGGAATAAATGCATCGACGAACTCTTCCGGCGTATTGCACGTTTGAATCAATGCTTCAAATCTCTCCCTGTAATCCTTAAAGAATCGTTCAACTACCTTATCAAACAGTTCTTCCTTGGATTTGAAGTAATGATAAAACATACCTATCTCTCCGCCGACTTGATTCATAATCATACGTACGGATGTTGCCTCATATCCATTCTCAAAGAACAGCTTCATTGCTGTCAAAATGATCTCATCCCTTTTTCCGCCTTCAAGAACCGCTTTTCTCGCCATATGATTTCTCCTCTATCCAATCTGTAATGGTTTTAAGCAAAAGGCCCATATTGCCTACCTGGCAATGGTGATCTGCATGTTCTTCCTCAGTGAACACTCTCCCTGTCACACTCTTTGCATTAACCAGAGCATCTAATTGCTCCTGATAAAACACAGTATATATATCGCTTGCGCCGGCAAGAACAAGAGTATCCTGTGTTATCAGTCCGGAAATGTCTCTGGTGTTATACTTTTTGATATGATTGAAATACTCGCAGGGCGTATGAATATTATCATATATCGAATAGCCCTGCAAGAGAAGCCATTTCGTAAAGTATTTCTGATTGAACTTTTTATTCAGGGATTTCCAAAGGATGTTCATTGGGTGGCGAGTCAGGTAATCAAAAATTTTTCCAAAGCTGCCCATCCTGTTCAGCAACGCACCATAGAAATCATAAATCAAGTCATACATTACAAGGCGGGAGATTCTTTTATCATAAGCCGCCGCTCTTGTTGCCAGATATCCTCCTAAAGAAACACCTATAAGTGTCACATCATTCAGGTTAAAATGATCAAGCACCGCTCCCGTACAGTGTTCCCACTCCGGTGTCATGCGGACATCATGATGCATTAGGACTTCTCCCTGACCGGGACCTTCAAAAATATAAGCATTATAGCCTTTTTCCATAAAGTATGGCAGCATTGCCAGAAATTCCTGCGCGATACTGTCATACCCGCCATGTATAACGATAGTTCCTTTTGAGTTCTCGCGCACTGAATAGTATACGGGAAGTTCATAATCCTGAAAAGGAATCCTTTCAAACCTCAGTCCGGATAACTGACAGAAATGTTTATTATATAGATTTACACATCTGTCATATAATACATGCTTAAGACTGTTGCCCTCTGAATCTTTCTCTCCACTGAGAGTATAAAACTGAGCTGCACGAAAACAGGTAGCCGCCTTTAAATATTCATTATTATTCTCGGCCTGTTCACCCAGTTCTATAAAAAGTGATATCCACTTTTCAAAGCTGTCAATCTGCCGCCCAATCTCAAAAAGCTCTTCCCGGATAAAAACTCCGAAAGTGTAGAACCGATTCAATTGAAAATTAAGTCCCTCATCATCATTAAACGAATAGTATCCTACCGGAAACATCTCCTCATTGAACATAAGCGCCCTCCATAAACCGAATATCGTTCTGTTTATTTAGTATTATATCAGCTTAAGGGTTGTTCGTCAACATTAAACAGAACGATATTCTGTTTATTATTATGTACCGCACTAATCCGGTCTGCCCGTCCCCCCTGCAACTTGCAGTACGGTTAATACTTCGTGCACGGGATACACCACTAATGTAAGAATGGTAAGGGGCTCTATGGCCTTAATGCAGATGGGATTTGATATTTTACGCAAATATAAAATACGGGTTTCCTGACGTCGTCTTTTCAGGCAGTACAGCCCAGAAAAAAACGATGTGTGGAAACCCTTTATTTCTGTGTGCATACTTTTCACATTTTAATCCAGTTTTCTTATCTCACCCCAAACGTCTGCCAGCAGCGTTTCTTCCATCGTGTCAAAATCAACAGTGATAATAAATGGTATCTACATGAAACCTCTACTTTTGAATAATGTACTCTTTCGAATATGCATCAAAATACTTTTCATAGGTTTCATTTTTCATTCGCTTTACGCTGCCAAGATATTCATGTGCATCAAAGTTGTCAGATTCCAATGCAATCATCGCAACAGCAATATTGGAACAATGATCCGCTATTCGTTCATAATTATTCAAAATGTCGTTGAACACGAAACCGGAATTCAGGGAACATGTCCCGTGCTTAAGCCTTTGAACATGATGAAGCTTAAGTTCATCACACAATTCGTCAATAAGCTCTTCCAACGGCTCAATTTTTTCTGCAAGCTGCAAATTGTTATTAATAAATGCCTCTATTGCCGTTCCCGCAATCTCTGAGACAGCATTTTCAAGTACACGAAGCTCTTGCTTTGCATCATCCGAAAAGACAATTCCTTTTTCGTAAATTTCTTTCGCTGAATTTGAAAGATTGACTGCATGGTCGGAAATACGCTCAAAATCGGTAATGGTATGCAAAAACTTACCTGTATTCTCATTTTGCTCATCACTAAGTTCGTTCTTTGTAACCTTCAATAGATAGGTTCCTAATTTGTCCTCATACCGATCTACGATTTTCTCAATATACTGAACGCGTTCATAATCCTCCTGCGTAAAGCTGTTCAATAATTTAAATGAGAGAAAGAGATTTTCTTTTGCCTGGATTGCCATATCGTTAATCGCATCAAAACATTGCTCGATAGCGAGCGCCGGGTGGTTTACAAAGCGATATTTGGCAAAACAGCTTTTAAAAATGTTCTTTCCCTATCCGAATATAATCAGCCTGCGTCATTATTAGTCCTCCAGACAATAGCCTGAAAGTATCTAATGCCTTTCTTTTTTTCTAAGGTGCCTTGCTATAAGAATGATGGCCAGTATTATTAAAACAATTGGCAAAAACACCATAAATATTATTAATAAATTCATACCTAAATACGGGCTTTTAAAAAAACCTATAAAATTTTGCAACCAATTCTGGTCAATGACAATCTCTAAATCATCTTCCGGCAGTTTATCTGATATATATCGATAGGTACGCTTACCCGCTTTTTCAAATTGTAAATTGCTGTTTTTGAGAACAGGCATACCCTCATCAAGGTATAGGTTTATGGTTAGTTTTGAGAAGTCCTTCCACATAGCTGCAGGTGTAAGGTAGTAATGTATTTCCCCTCGTTTTGCATTGTAATCGTAATCTGGATACCCTCCCAAACGGTAGCGATAAGAAACTACTACATCATATTCCTCTTTTGGCGCGAAGTCCAATTCAAACATTATTGAGTCGACTTTTTGCCCATCGCTTTGATCCATATTTTTTGCAAGTATGACATACCGCCAATCACGTTTTACAATACCTGAACTGTATTCTAACGCGTAAGTTTCCGCTGTAAAGGATGTGTCTATGCCATTGACTGCCACCTTCACACCACTATTCTCAATATTCGGAGAAAGAAACATTGATTGTGTGGAAACGTATTCATCAGTAGTATTCTTCATTCTGTAAGTCGCAGCAATATCTGCTTCCGCACCGTCAACTATAATATCCAATGTTTCTGACAATACTGATATCGCATCATTTTTCTCAAATGTTATTGAAGAAGCAATGTCCGATTCCTTGGGGGCCGCCATGTTTGCATAAGCGACTTGAGGAATAACCAATAAAAAAATAAAAGCAAACGCAAAGATTATCCTAATCTTTTTCATAAAATACCTTCTCCCATCTCTCCGCCAATTCTTTTCCTCTGCCCACTGATTATTATTCATCACATAACCCCTGTCTCATCTTATTGTGCCTAACCATATTTTGCTGAAATATAACTTAACACAGCATTTAGCTTTTGTCCACCGTCCTAGAATAAATCCGTTATAGTCTGTTCGTCATCAGCAATTAGGATATTTGCAGCCATAGGCATCATCATCTTTCATCTTATTTTTATGTCACATAATCATTATAACGTAAAGCGTTAATCCATTTTTCACTTTTTGCTTATGGAAACCTTAAGATTTTCTTAATGCGTCCTTTACCATTTTCAGCTCGCCAGGATATATGCAGTGCCTTATTTGGTTATTCTCTACCGCTGCGATGCATTCATCAAGATCCATCCAAAGCACACTATCAATTTCTTCATTTTGCAGAACGAACTTATCTTCATCATTGTCCCGCCACAAAATAAATACTCGCGAAAACTGCCTGTCATGAAAAGGTTTGCCAAAAAAACAGTCATCCCAGATTACAATTCTGTCTCCACAGAAAACAAGCTCATGTTCAGAAGCTGAAATGCCAAGCTCCTCTTGCAGCTCCCGTATCGCCGACTTTGCAAAATCCATTCCTGCAGGAATGTGACCGGCACTTGAAATGTCATAACAGCCCGGGAAGGATTCTTTGGTTTCACTTCTTTTCTGAAGCAGAATCTGAACCTTACCATGCTTCTTCCTGAGAAGCCATACATGGGATGTCCTGTGCATAATGCCTTCCTCATGAGCTTTTTCCCTCTCTACTGTTTCTCCCGTCGGGTTTCCCCGTTCATCAACAACATCCAGAATCTCCATTTATACCACCTGTTCTCAAGTTATACGAAAAGTGTACAGCAATTTACCGGCAATGTATAGTATCAAATATGAATATCATCACATAAGAAACCGGCGTATGGAAATCTATAGAGTACTGCCGGTGTGCCGAACATATCGACAACCTTCCCTTTCACCGTTCCCTTGATAATCTGCTGTGCTCCCTCTATAAGCTTTGCAATCAAATCAGGGCCGACGGGGAACGAACCATGTGACGGATATATAGTGTCAAACTCATCGGTATACATGGACAGCCTCTTCAGGCTCTCAGCATAAAGGGGAAGGTTTCTGCGTTCCTTGAACATAAATATGTTCCCGTCCTGGATGCTGTCTCCCGAAATAAGCACTTTGCTGTTTATATCCAGTATAGCTACACTCCCGGGTGTATGTCCGGGTATGAATATAATTTTAAGAGGCCGGTTTCCGAGATCTATGATTTCTTCGTCTTTTACAGGCAGAATAGTTCCCAGACCTCCGTGTGCCCTGTAATTATCTTCTTCCTCAGGATGCATATAAAAACAATCAAAACCTGCGTTTCCGGAAATATGATCCGGATCTGCATGTGTATTTAAAAGCATTATAGGCAATTCCGTGATGCTTTCCGCAATTTGCTTTGCGTTTGGCGTATTCATTCCACTGTCAATTAACATCGCCTTTTCCGTTCCTGCCAGTAAGAAAAACCTCACGCCGTTATCTTCAATCCGCCATGTGGAATCGTTTATTTGAATAATCTCAGCCATCAATATTCCTCCTTAGATTTTATATTGAAAGGTTTTAGCCTTATTTCTTTACTATTGCTATACTGAAACCATCCCAGCCTTTAAGACCTGCCGTTAAGCTGTATACATTTTTGATTCCTCTCTTTACGTATTTATACCTCTCGGCCCGTATTGTTTGGCGCGGTATTTTTATTTCATTTTACCATTTTATAACTGTTAAATCAAAAGCTTTCAAGCATGCACAAAGCTCATTTTATTTTTGTATAATGGAATAATAAAATGATGGAATTTGTCGATGAGTTGTGGTATTGTAAATATTACTGAATTTTTCTATGAAAATGATAACATGGAAATAATAAAAGGAAGCGTTGAAAATGATAAAGACTGATCAGGATAATGACATGTGCAGCGGCCCCTTATTTGGGAAAATGATTCTTTTTGCATTGCCCATTATGGTAATGAATATACTTCAGCTATTGTTTAATGCTGCAGATTTGGTAGTGGTCGGACGGTTTGCCGGCAAAGAGGCTTTGGCGGCTGTTGGGGCTACCGGTACTCTTATTAATCTGATTGTTAATTTATTTATGGGCCTTTCTGTTGGAACAAGTGTTATTGTTGCCCAGAGTTATGGTGCCAAAAATTCTGAGGAAACCAATAAATCAGTCCATACATCAATTATTGTAAGCTTCATAGCCGGTATCATAGTAATGGCATTGGGACTCACGCTATGCAAGCCTTTGCTGATAATGATAGGCACACCCGGTGATATTATTGACCTGTCGGTTGTCTATATGAGAATATACTTTCTTGGCATTCCCGCCAGTATGATATATAACTTCGGTGCGGCAATACTGCGCGCAGTCGGAGACAGCCGCAGGCCTATGTATTATTTGTTCATATCCGGTGTCATTAATGTATTTCTGAATTTGTATTTTGTCCTTGTACTGCATATGACCGTGGATGGCGTTGCCTGGGCGACAACAATTACCCAGTATCTGTCGATGTTTTTAACCCTTGAGTGCCTTATCCGCAATAAGGAGGAATCAATCCGCCTGTATATGGGAAACCTTCGGATTGACCGCAGAAAGCTGCTTCGGATTATGCAAATCGGTCTTCCCGCCGGACTGCAGTCACTGTTATTTTCCATTTCCAATGTGCTGATACAATCGGCTATCAATTCCTTTGGCTCCTCTTTGGTTGCGGCTAATTCGGCGGCGTCAAATATCGAGGGATTTGTGGCCACACCCATGACCGCCTATTACAATGCAGCAATTACTTTTACCGGACAGAATATGGGAGCAAAAAAATATGACAGGATTGACAAGATAGCAAAGATTTGCACATTCCTGGTCTTTGCCACATGTGTTATTGCAGGCGGGCTGACCATATTATTAAGCAAACCTTTGCTGTCCATATTTACGACAGATCCTGAAGTTATCCGGCTGGGCATGACAAGAATCAACATTATGATGATCACATATTTTACCTGCGGTATTATGAATGTATTTCCTGGATTGACCCGTGGAATGGGATACTCTATGCTGCCAATGCTCTGTACTTTGGTTGGAGCATGCCTGATGCGTATTGTTTGGCTGGCTACCATTTTTTCATGGTTTCCCACCATTTACATGCTTTATACCTGCTATCCGGTTACCTGGGCGCTTGCGTCCATCGGTCAGGTCTGCAGTTTCTTCTATGCCAGGAAGAAGGTAAGACAGATGGCTTTAAGCTTATAATGGGATAAATGAGCTTTCCCGCAAACAAGATGTATTGGTAGAATATTTAAGTGTATAAAAAGGCAGATGACCAAACATGATCATCTGCCCATTTTATAGTTTTAACTTCATTTTTGTATTTAAACCATAAACACCAGGCGCTGAACCGGGTTTTTATTTGACGGCTCATTGCCCTTTTCAAACACGCACATATCAGATGACCCCAAACAGCAAATCGCCGTATGTAGGTATAGGCCACAGGCTTGCATCCACCAAAGTTTCAAGCTTGTCGGCAAAGGAGCGCATTTCGCCCATCAGCGGGATGATGACGTCCTTGTAAGTACGGGCATGCTCAAGCAAATCACCTTCATGCGCATCAACCTCTTCCAACTTCACACCCAGCTGATCGATGGCGGCCTGCAGGCTGGATGTCAATGATACAAGCTTATCCAGTTTTCCCTTTGCGGCGGATGAATCAGCGCCTGCTGCATTGAGGGAAGCAACGGTATCCGCAACCTTTCTGACATATGCCAGCGATGCAGGAAGGATCTGCCTGTTTGCCATTTCAATCATGGTAAGGGCTTCTATGCGGATTGTCTTGATGTAGTTCTCCAGGCATATTTCATAACGGGAGAATATTTCAGCACGGTTCAGTACACCATGTTTTTCAAGGACCTTGATGTTTTTCTCCGCAACTAATGCGGGAATGGCATCAACTGTTGTCTTCAGGTTGGGCAGTCCTCTCCGCTCAGCTTCGGCAACCCATTCCTCGGAATAGTTATTGCCATTGAAGATAATGCGCTTGTGGTTCTTTATTATCTCCTTGACCACGGCATTTACTTCTGCATTGAAGTCCTCCGCCTTTTCGAGGCGATCGGCAATCTGGCTCAGGGTTTCGGCAACTATGGTATTGATAATAAAGTTCGGGGTAGCTATGGACTGTGAAGAACCCACGGACCTGAACTCAAACTTGTTGCCTGTAAATGCAA
>ENA-UPAD01000699-UPAD01000699.1-bioreactor-metagenome-genome-assembly--contig:-NODE-699-length-44054-cov-11.484306_pt1 | contig 44054 bp, 42 predicted proteins | sample MGYA00238179_ERZ772710 | MGnify/ENA primary metagenome ERZ772710 (study PRJEB29004, sample SAMN07631245) | bioreactor metagenome | isolation source: Switchgrass digestor | place: USA: Dartmouth...
ATTCTAACTTATTTTGGCCGTTTTGTCTGTCTTAATTTCTGGTATCATTATAAAGCTCCCTTTTGCCGAATAAACGCGTGCATGCGACAATAAAAAGATATACGGCAATAGACCTGCCCGCTATTGAAAAAATCCGCAATATAATAGGTCGTCTCCTCTCTTGAGCATCTTTTTCGCATCAGCCAATGCGCGTTATTTCTTTCGTCCTATATTATATGCTTTTTAATGATTAATAGCATCTTTATGTCGTTATGCAATCGCGCCGAGTGGTATAATTGTTATGAAATTATCAGCTGACGCCGATGACAGCATAGCGCTTATAAGCGATGAAAGCTATCTCACATACAGCCGGCCCATGCTTTCCTATCATTTAGGCGAGGACATTTCACCCGAATCATTGTATATACCCGTCTCTAGACTTTAACACCATTTTTGTCTTTTTATTCCTAAAGTCAGGTCATATATTGCTGCTCTTATAATTGCAATTACGTTCACGGTTTTCCCGATATTTTCCCGTAAATCGGCCAACTTTGTAAAATGCTGTGAGCCTGCCGGTGACTTGATGGCAACTGCTCATAGCATCTAACTTTATAATTTTTTCTCCCATTCCCATGCCGTCTTTATGATTCTGTCGATATCCGTATATTGCGGCTGCCAGCCCAGCCCGCTCTTTATCTTATCCGAGCTGGCTATTAGCACTGCCGGATCGCCTGCTCTTCTTTCAGCCTCCACTGCCTTTATATCCTTGCCCGTTACGCGCCTTGCTGCATCGACGATCTCTTTTACTGAAAATCCCTTACCGTTGCCCAGGTTGAACACATCCGATTGCCCTTGCCGCAAATATTCCAAGGCCAATATGTGAGCATCGGCCAAATCATTTACATGTATATAGTCCCGTATGCACGTGCCATCATATGTATCGTAATCGGTGCCGAATACCTTTATATCATCCCTTTCATCCTTTGCTGCCCTCAGTATCAGCGGTATAAGGTGGGTCTCGGGGTCGTGGTCCTCGCCTATATCCGCCACGTCATCCGCCCCGGCAGCATTGAAGTACCTCAGCGCCACATATTTTAGGCCATATGCCATATCATAGTCTTTCAGCATATTCTCTATAGTAAGCTTTGTCCTGCCGTACACGTTGGTAGGCTTCAGCGGGCTATCCTCATCTATGGGGACCTTGTCAGGTTCTCCGTAGACAGCGGCGGTGGACGAGAATACCATCTTTTTTACGCCGCGGTCCATCATGGCATTGAGCAAGCTCAATGTGCCGCATACGTTGTTCTCATAATATATCCTAGGATTTACCATGGATTCTCCTACCAAACTATATGCCGCAAAATGTATCACAGCGTCTATGCCATATTCATCTATAGTAGCGCATACCTTGTCGTAATCGGCTATATCGCCCACTATAAGCGGGGCATCCTTAACCGCCCATTCATGCCCTTTTGACAGATTATCGTACACCACTACAGCGTAGCCTTGCTTTCGCAATCTCCTCACCGTATGGCTGCCTATATACCCCGCTCCGCCTGTCACTAATACTTTGTCCATTTATACCTCCTGAGTTATTTCTATTTTAATCATAACATAAATTCGGATAAAAACCCCGTACCGGGTTCATCGAACGTGCCTATAAGCGCTGCTCTGTCAAGAAGGCAATTCCTTGCTTCACAACATGTTTCCGGCAGTAACGCACATGAATAACATGCCGCATAGTTCAGAGAGAAAAACCCTTCTTTCTTAAGATTCTCTCCAGCGCTTTTTATAGCGTTAGGCGTGAGGCCTCCTCCTACCCAAAGCCCAATGCCGATCTCCCCACCTGCTATGCCTTGTTCCCTTCTCATTTTTTCACATGCGCATATGAGCGTAGCAGCGCATTCGAACTGCTGAATCGTCAAAAGACGCAATGTATACCGCATTATAATCGTTACGTCTTGCCCATCATCGCCATCTTTCAATCTTCTAAGGAAAAGCGTAAATGCAGATAATCCCAGATAGGCTTCGGTCTTTCTGCCACCAGTCAGTATTTTTAACATAAAAAGATCATTATAGGCTTGCGACACCGTATAGATAGATTAAACAGATAATTTCGAGTTCATCAGTTTCGTTTTTAATCAATCGACTTAGTTTAAAGCATCTTTTACAGACTGATAATCCCAATAATGCTTCCCGTCTTTATAGTACCACATGGCAACATGAGTGCCTATATTCTTTACAGCATCTGGACATTTAGATTTATTTGTTGTTGCTGCGTTGTACAATACAACGATTTTTAATCCATCCCGAACAGCTTTATCGCACTCGTATTCTATGTAGCTACGATAATCCACAGAATGCCCATGCGCACAACTATTTGTCCAACTGTTATAACTATTGCAGTATTGGCACCCTCCGTTTCTAACAGTCTTTGTATTTTCTCCGACAATAAGTACGAAAGTCTTTGAAACGTCAAGCCTAGTTCCAAGCGAAGTTTTAATACTGCAATTTAGACTTCCATCTCTGGCTTGTGTCAAATCATGAGCATCAGTAAACGATAAGCTCCAATGGTCACTGTCATTCCATTTATATAGCTGATCCACGGCATCTTTATCGCCGGTCCAATCTGCCGCAATATAGGTCTTAGTCCTGTAAGCCATCGTTAAATAACCCCTTTCATTTCATAGATATTTATTTCTTGCATAACATCCTTCGTCAAAAGGATAGTTATCGGCTGATTAATATTCTCGCCGCTTGCCCTCAAAGTACAAATCATGCATTTTAACAGGTCGAAGTTTGATTTCTCCGGAATATCATCAAAACTTGTTATTCCCGAGCCTATTAGAGGGAGAAAAACTGGTTTATTCGCATAAGTACGGCGTATTTCTTTCCACATTATCAATAAACAGTGTTCATATTCAGGTTTGCTAATATGTGCTACGTTTTGCTTATTGAAATGAGAAAAGGCTAATAACATATAATCTTCATAGGTTATAATACGGCCAAGTGGATATGCAAATCGATTCCCCTTTTTATATTTTCTGAAAGTTGAGGGATCCTTACTAGCTGATATTATTACATCCTGCAATTTTTTTAAATTACTAACGTGTTCATTAATGAAAATACCATTAAGGGTTGTGCTTGATATTATCACGTCATCAACTGTTGTATCAAAATACTCATTGAATGGAATTACTTTCCACCCTTTAGCGTCAAAAATATTACCTTGCTTAATGCTTACAGAAATACCGCGGATTTTTATCGTAATACCTTTCGTCACAGTAAAACTAAGTATTACTCGAACGATAACCACGAAAAGAGCATATACAGCAAGTATAACTAATAGGCGAACCCACCATTTTTGCTTACTTATAATGCTATCAAGAGAAACTCCTGCAACTCCCATAACTGTTGCTATGCAAGCAAAAATAGTTGAGGCAAGCATGGTGCTATCTTCCCATATTTTAGGCACCCTTTTTATTGAAAATATCATTACATGTCCTTCCTTAAGTCTTTAAGTGAATATTCCGATACCTTAGAGCCAGTGAATTCGATGTGAAGAGCCAGCTATTTCGAGCCTAAGGACCGCAGATCTCGAAAGGTCAATCCGATGTTGAGAACCATCTTTATGTCCAAAGAAAAACAAATTTTGCAGCTCCTCAAGTAACCTGCATTTCCTGTATTACTGTAACGAGGAAATCTTCAAGTGTAGCCAGTACAAGGGCTTAACAGATTTTATAAAGCTTAGCATTCATCGTTACATAAAAAATCTATAACGATGAACAAATGTCTATTTTCCAGGGCTTCTTGACATTCTTGTTATAACTTTTCTGGAATGCAGGTTACTTTCGGCAATCATTATCGTCACGTCTCTTTCGCCTTCCGTCACCAATCTCCACAAGTCTCCTTCAACCGCTTCAATAACAATGCGAGTATTGCTTATTTCTAAAGTCCCGCTTTTTTCTGCGATAAAATAGGGATAGTATGTAACTATACCTCTATTCTGCAAAAATTTAAGCCACGAAAATTGGGATATGTTTTTTCAAATGAATCCACCATCTTCAGACTATTATAATTATGCTTAAATCCGCCAAGGTCTCGTCTAAGATCTACAATATTCGTTTTACCTCGCAATATATTGTTCAATGTTCTTTCCCCGATGTGGCCAAATGGAGTATGCCCTAAGTCATGCCCAAGGGCTATAGCTTCCACTAGATCCTCATTTAATGAAAAAACCCGTGCGATAGACCGAGAGATTTGGGAAACTTCCAAAGTATGGCTCAGCCGAGTACGGAAATGATCACCTTTTGCCGATATAAAAACCTGGGTTTTGCCCCTTAATCTTCTGAAAGCACGTGAATGTATGATTCTATCACTATCATGTTGAAACGGTGTACGAGTATCATCTGTCGGAAACCCCTGTTCATGTAACCTTACATTACCTTCCAATGCATACTCGTTCTTTATTGCATACGGAGCTAAAGTTACATCCAGTTTATCGCATAGCGCTTTACCTTTTAAAATCCATCTGTTCGCAGACATACTAACCTCCTATATGTTCGCACCATATGGTGCACAACCTCTACTGAATCCTTTATATACGTACTTCCCTTTTCATTTCAACAAATCTTTTTACTGTATCTATCACATACTCAAGCATTTCATCGGTCAACCCCGGCCAAACGCCTATCCAAAAAGTTCTTTCCATGATTGTATCCGTATTTACTAAATTATCGATAACCCTGTATTTAATATTGCTGTTCGCAAATGCAGGTTGTCTTAGGATATTACCTGCAAATAACAATCTAGTCCCGATTTTATTCTGCTCCAAATATTCAATTAATTGATTCCTGCTAAAGGGCGCCTCGTTTCTGATAGTTATCGGGAAGCCAAACCAACTCGGCTCAGCGTTCTCCGTTGCTGCCGGCAATAAAATGCAATCCTCTAAATCCTTAAGGCCATCATATAATATCCTGAAATTATCTTGCCGTTTCTTTATAAATCCCGGCAATTTCTTTAACTGAGACAAGCCGACTGCCGCCTGCATATCAGTTAGCTTTAAATTATACCCCAAATGCGAGTATACGTACTTGTGGTCATAACCAAATGGTAAAGTACCATGCTGTTGCGAGAATCTTTTCCCACATGTATTATCTTTACCCGGAGGACACCAACAATCTCTACCCCAGTCTCTGAATGAAAGGATTATTTTATGCAATTCATCGTCATCGGTGACAACTGCACCTCCTTCGCCCATCGTTATATGATGTGCCGGATAAAAGCTGAATGTGGCCATGTGGCCAAAAGTTCCCGTATATTTCCCATTATACCTTGCCCCAAGAGCATCGCAATTGTCTTCTATGACCCATAGATTATACTTATGGGCTATATCCATTACTTTATCGATGTTAAAGGGATTGCCTAACGTGTGAGCCATGAATATCGCTCTTGTTTTTTCCGATACAGCTTTTTCCAACTGCTCTGGTATATAGTCATATGTACCCGGTTCAATATCAAGGAATACCGGAACCAGACCGTTTTGAATCATAGGTGCGATGGTGGTAGGAAAACCTGCCGCAACAGTTATAACTTCGTCACCCGGTTTCAATCTCCTTTCGCCCAACTTATATGATGTCAATGCAGATATAGCTACAAGATTGGCAGATGAACCTGAATTAACCAAAGAGCAATGTTTTATACCCAGGAAACGCGAGAATTCTCTTTCAAATTGTTTAGCATACCTACCCGACGTAAGCCACATGTCCAATGAAGCATCTATAAGATTGGTGAGATCATCTTCATCTAATACCTTGCCCGATACCGGAACATATATTTTGCCTCCAATAAACGCCTCTTTTGATTTCTGTTTCTCAGAGAAATACTTTTTTACCTCAAGATGTATCGGATTCCTTAACTCTTCTTCATTTTCGAATTCCATTTTACACTTCACTCCACTTAATTTTCTTGTTTTTTGCTATTCCCACATACTCTTCTATCTGGCCTATTGTGTACGATTCCATATCGACGTTGCCATCGTAATACGCTTTATACCAATCAATTGATTTGTTTATCGCTTCATATACATTGTAAGCCGGCATCCAGTTTAAAAGAAGGTGAGCCTTACCGGCATCCAGTTTAAGAATTTTGGCCTCATGCGGCTGCTTCGATGAGTCTACCAAATAATTACCATTCCCCCAATACTTTATGACTAACTCGACTACTTCTCCCACTGTCAAGACATCATTATCATTTGGTCCGAAATTCCATGCACAATTATATTTATCTTTATCACTTAGCATCAAAGCCCCCAACCAAAGATAACCTGATAAAGGTTCCAACACGTGCTGCCATGGTCTTATAGCATTAGGGTTTCTTATAACGATATCCTTACCTGCTGACAAAAAGCGCACACAATCCGGCACAAGCCTATCTTCCGCCCAATCCCCACCACCAATGACATTTCCGGCTCTAACCGTTGCAATCGCAACGCCGTTTTTTTCAAAAAAAGAATTGCGATAAGCAGATGTTATCAATTCAGCACAACCCTTGCTGGAACTATACGGGTCATAACCGCCCATAGGATCATTCTCTCTGTATCCATATATCCATTCCTTATTTTCATAACATTTATCGCTGGTTATCGTTACGATAGCTCTAACGCTTTCGGTCTTTCTCGCTGCTTCATACAAATTTACCGTACCCATAATATTTGTTTCATACGTCAATTTCGGCTCTCTGTATGAAAATCTGACCAGGGGTTGGGCAGCTAAATGAAAAACTATATCAGGGTTAAAGTCCTGAAAAACTTTCAACAATTTCTGCTCATCCCGTATATCACCGATAACATGCTTTATTTTCTTATCTAGATTAAGTATTGTAAATAAATTGGGACTGGTTGGCGGTTCCAAAGAGTATCCCAATATATCGGCTCCTAATTTACTAAGCCATAACGTTAACCAAGAACCTTTAAATCCCGTATGACCCGTAATTAAAACTTTTTTACCACTATATACATTTTTAAAACTATTCCAATCAAACATTATAGCACTTCTTTCAAAAACTGTTTGTACCATTCATACGTATTCATTAAACCTTTATCTAAATCGAATTCTTCATGCCAGCCGGTGGTAGATTTGAATTTTGCATTGTTTCCAACTAAATACGCAATTTCATCTTTCCTATAAGGCTTAACTCCGAATTTGAATAAATCTTTTTCACAACCTGTAATCTTACACAGTCTATTTACGATCTCTTTAATTGTTATTGCTCTGCCCGAACATATGTTATATGCTTCATAAGGTTTTAAATCTGTTTGAGCAGCATAAATATATGCGTTTACCAGATCTTGTACATATAAATAATCTCTTGTTTGTTCGCCAGGTGTAAGTTCTACCGGTTGTCTCTTTATTATAGCTTCTATCAGTTGCGGAATTAATTTATGCGTTCCCTCATATTCTCCATACACACCAAATGGTCTTAAAGTAACGAGATTTATTCCCAGTTGCTTGGCATAAACCGACAGTTGAAAAAAGAACTAATTAACTAAATGCCTGGGATGTCTGGATGCTATTGCCCCCTGTGAAAGAATAACCCGGTACAGGCCTGCCATGATGCTTGCTCTTATTCCTTTGGGAAGCTACTTCTCAGCTACTTCAACTCTACCGGTTACTGAGGGTTTATGGTATCCATCAAATCCCGTAAAATGGTAAGCTCAAGCTTTTTCGTCTAATAGCTTCTTTTAGGTAATGGTTTAATGGGGATCTCTCTTTTTAGCAACGTAAGTACAACCATATATGGTTTTGGGCGATATATTATGCTTATGTACTACTAATACTATGTTGCTAGTGTCTTCACATTTTTTTAAATATTTGTTCTTTGAATTCATCATTGTATTTTCTTTGTACCACAATTATTTGTGTCTCCTAACGCTTATTTATATGCCATAATAGTTAAGATGTGTTGTCCAATCTCGTTAGGGAGCTTAATAGACACCTATTTCACTAATTAGTTTTAGTGCCTCTTTACGTTGCTCTTGAGTATATTTACTTGCCATGTTTCATTGCTCCCTATAATGATAATTTATCACATTTCATAGTGATTTAACACTGCACTTTTATAATAACACTCCATTTTTATTATGTCACCATAATAGCTTCTATGCTTAACATGTCAAATCAAACCATGTTTTCTAAATATTTTAATAAGTTCTTGTTCTCTTCCTTCTCTAGAATAATAAGAGAAATCGATATTATAATTATAGCGTTTTTTGGTACTATCTTTAGTCAATTGAAGTATATAATCAGCGAATTCATCTGCATCTTTTGCAACATGTATTCCATATGAAGCAAGCTTTTTTAACAATCCATAATCAACTGTTACTATTGGAACCCCAAAATACATACATAATAAAAATTTAGATGTCAGATAACTGTATTCATGAACTCGACCATTTACATATGGCATTATAGCTACGCTGCAATTGGCAATCAACGGAAGTGCTTCTTCTTGAGGAGTGAAGCCTCTGAATTCAACATTAGGACACTCTTGAGTTACAGTTTGTGAAGTTTTGGTTGAAATATCGGGCCCTATTATTATATAATGCACATTAGGTGTCTTCTTAGCCACTTTAACGAGCAATTCAATATCTATAGGATAAATTCCAAAATAAATAGCTGTATGTTGAAGTTTATCATGTGCAACTTTTACGCTAAAGTTTTCCGGTACGCAGAATCCACTTTCCCATACGATCATTTTATTAGCATATTTAGGGTATTTCTGCTGATAATAATTTAATACATTATTATTAACAACCAATGTTAAATCCGAAAGTTCTATTAATCTATGTTCATCATTAATAAAAAGAGGATTTTTAGAGCCGATCAATTCTATAGAATCTGATTGGCGATAAATAATAGGGATATTAATTTTAGATAATATGTCATAAAAGAAAACGCACTTACCTGACTCTACTATCACAGCATCATAATTTTCAAATTTAATCCTTGGAACAGTAACAATAGTCATAAGCCTTAGTAGATTATAAATTGAACGACTTTTTAACCAACCAAAATATTTTTCTCCATATGGGATACCCACACTGATGGCTGTTTTTGAAGTTATCATTGTATCATTTACCAATTCTATTTTCCCTTTTATTAAATCCATTGTAGATTTTCTGCGAATTTGTGTAATATAAGTAGGAAACTTAATGACATCTATGTTAATACCATTCTTTGCTAAGGCATGTATCATAATATCTATTCCTCTGTTTCCATACTTATTCCACGGCAAATACGATAATACGATAAATTTCATTTAATAAACCGTCGAGTAGGCAGTCTCGACACTCCTTTCAAAATATTTTAGTATCGTGAAGGGATTGCCTACTGCCCCTCACGGAACCGTACGTGCGGTTTCCCGCATACGGCTTTTCTACCGCCCTGCTTCGCAATGTTAGGATTGCGTTTGTTTCTGCATCGTGTCGTTTCTACAGCTTATATACCTCTTATGCATCAGTTGTGTTCCCATTTGCAGCGATATGGCGTCAGCTGACCCCCTTGGTTCCACGCACTTTCATGAGCTTCTTCGCTACTATGAGTCAGTTCGACTTCTCGCAGATCGTTCGTTTGGCTCCGTTTATAAAATGCTTACCTTTCATGCTCTTTCGAGAATCTCTGAGACCTCCCGGATACGCTAAAAGATACCTCACGACTTCAGCTCCAAGGCTTGGCACCGTCTGTCGGCCAAACTTTATCGGGTTCGGAGTTTCACCGAGCTATATACTTAGCGTCGAATTGGTGCACATTTCCTATTTTGTTTATTATTACCGCAAAATTCAATATGCAATTGACCATATTAATGCTTTTGGTAATATCTATCTTCCATAAAATTCGATTCTGCCATGGATCTGTTTACATATCTGCACTGTTTTTTAATAAAGGAACCGATTTTGTAGAGTCATTATTCATACTATTCTCTGGAACTAATGGCGTAATAATAACTAATATTATAAAGGGAATATAAAAATCACGAACTAACAAAGGTTCTATTCTTAATCCCTCAAGTAAAACGTATACTAAAAATGGATACAATAGTTGACCTGCTTTTTTCCCATTATTAAATGATTTCCACGCTAACGCTACTAATATGGAGGTACATATTATATAAACGTAAGTAAAATATCCTATATGTTGGTATATATAAGCATATCTCCCTATATTTGTGTAACCATGAATTTCATATGGTCCCAGAGCATCTTGTATAGCCCAAAAATTTATTTCACCTGGTTTTTGTGCAAGCCCGTAAGTCTGAAAAAGTACGGTACTCACAAAATAATCCGTAAAAGAATAAATTGACCACAGAAATGAACTACTAGTAAAATGTTTGCCAATAATATCTACACCTCGTATTCCTCCTCCCCACACTAGAAAAGCAACTAATACAATAGCACCTAAAATAATTGGCACCCACTTTATGGATTGCGTATATTTCTTTCTCCGTATAAACGATACAACTAAAATGCATATGGCAATAACAATCTTTAATCGTGCGCTATAAGCAAAGGCTCCTAATATCAATATAATTAAATTTATTATTGTTAATATTTTATAAAATAATTTTTTTTCATATAAATAAGTTGAAACACTCAATGCTACAATTGATAATGTGTTTAATATTGTAAATCCTTCTCCCCAAACAATATTACTTCGAAATTTATTAGAAATAGTTAATAACCAAAAACTCGATGACAAGATACTAACTGGCAGATTGACGAGTACTCCTTTATAAAGGCCATAAGCACTAAGTAAAGTAAAAAGTATAATAAGTATATCAGTCAATTTTTCAGACGAAATCTTCAGCTGTTTTATAACCGGAAATTTTATTGTTTTTATAATCATAATACTACTCATTTGCAAAGTTATAAGTAAAAGCAAGTGTAATAAGCCAAGCACATTTAGTTCTCTTTCGGTAATTAAAAATGATCCGAATATTTTTATTTCAAAAAGAAAAAATATAGTTATAAATATTGCAACACTTGTAGAAAATAAAACTAAAGGATCTAAAAGCTTTTTATATGTCAATTACTGTTTACCCCCTCTCAATACATCGTAAAATAAATTAATATATTGTTGAGCAACTGTTTGCAAATCATATAACATAAAATTAATTGACGTTGGGCTTATGCTTTCTAACTCATAAATTTTATTCAACCAATCATTAACATCATATGGATCATCAACATATATGGCTCTTCCCTGGGTTACTTCTGGTATGGCTGTACACTTAGTGGTTATAACTGGCACACCAAACATCATGGCTTCTACAGGTGGCATTCCGAATCCTTCAAATATACTCGGAAATAGGAATGCGTAGCAATTTTTGTAAAGTGCATTACGTTCTTTATCGCTGACAAAACCAGTAAAAATAACATTTTCTTGTACATTATGTTTAACTAACGAATTTTTTAATTCGTTACAGTCACCAATACCTGATATAACAAGTTTATTTGGTATATTATCATTATTATTTTTTATTTTTACTATAAGCTTAATAAGTGTTTCTGTGTTTTTATGGTGTAACAAAGAAGATACTGTATAAAAATATCCTTTAGGTTTTATATTGTATTTCCTCTCTAAAACATTAAAATCAACTGGCTCTTCCAATGTATCTATAGGATTATAAATAGTTGTCACTTTATCTTTCTTTACCCCAAAAGTAGATATTATGTCGTCTTTAACAAATTCTGATATTGCAATAATCTTTGTTGCAGTTTTTACGCATCTTTTCCATGAAAAGTAGAGCCAATACCTTTTTAAAAAGCTAAAATATTGCGGAAAATGATATGCTTGCAAATCATGAATTGTTGTAATATAAGGCAATCTTGTCTTAAGTATTGGTTTACTGTATACCGGTATGAACATCATATCAACATCTAATGAACATGCAAGCTTATCCAAATATATATTTTCCCATAGAATTCTCTTTACAACTTGAAAACTATTAATATTGCATTTTATAATCCTATAGATACTCGGATATTTTTCTACAAATGAAGAAAAAGTTTGCTCATTATTTTTAGAGACAAAAAGTAGAAATTTAATATCATTTGATCCTATTTCTCCAAAACCCTTCATCAAGTTCCGAATATAGGACTCAACTCCTCCACTATGTCCAGGTTTAATATGCAAAAGATCAATTCCAACTTTCATTTCACATAGTCACCTTTAATCTCAATTATCTAATTTCTCATCGTATTGTATGCCCATTATTACTTCCAATTCTCTCTAAACCACTCATATGTCAATCTAATCCCTTCTTCAAGCTCAATCTTATGTCTCCATCCCAAGCCATGTAGTTTGCTCACGTCCGTAAGTTTTCTGGGTGTTCCATCGGGCATATTGGTGTTAAATACTATATCGCCCTCATATCCAACGATTCTTTTAATCAACTGTGCCAGCTCTCCAATGGAAATCTCGTCTCCAGTACCAATATTCACATGCCCTTCCCCATCATAGTTCTCCATAAGGAATACGCAGGCATCTGCCATGTCGTCGATGTAAAGGAACTCTCTAAGCGGTTTACCTGTACCCCATACTTCAACCTGAGGAAGGCTGTTAACCTTGGCTTCATGGAATTTTCTTATAAGCGCAGGCAATACATGCGAAGTATTGAGGTCAAAATTATCGTTTGGCCCATAAAGATTTGTGGGCATACAACTTATAAAATTATCGCCATACTGTCTTTTGAAAAACTTGCACATCTCAAGCCCTGCTATTTTAGCTATCGCATAGGCCTCATTTGTCGGTTCAAGGTAGCCTGAAAGCAGGTATTCTTCTTTTATCGGTTGCGGAGCCATCTTGGGATATATACATGTGCTACCGAGGAATAATAATTTGGTTGTTTTAAAATCATGTGCTGCTTTAATTACATTATTCTGTATCATCAGATTCTCATATATAAAATCTGCCGGGTATGTATTATTGGCATTTATACCTCCAACCTTAGCTGCTGCCAGAAACACGTATTCAGGCCTTTCATCTTCAAAGAATTTTCTTGTAGCTTCCTGATTTGTGAGGTCCAATTCTTCATGTGTTTTCTTGATTATGTTCGTATACCCTTTTGCCTCAAGATTTCTGACTATCGCGGAACCTACAAGGCCTCTATGTCCTGCAACGTATATTTTACCGTCTTTATTCATTAAAACAAAACCTCTCCCTCAATTACAACTTATAATAACTAGCTCTCATAATTTAGCCGCTGCCGCCTCAAGGCATGTATTCAAATCTATTCCTGCGATTTCCTTAAGGTCAGCTTCTACCATCATTTTAACAAGACTTTTGAAATCAACCCTTCGTTTCCATCCGAGTTCTTTTTCGGCTTTAGTACAGTCTCCGCATAAAACCTCTACTTCTGCTGGCCTAAAATATCTAGGATTCACGTCAATAAGGAGCTTTCCTGTTGCCCTGTCATAACCTTTTTCATCAACTCCAGTACCTTCCCACTCAATATTAATCCCTACTTCTTTGAAGGCAAGCTCGACAAACTCCCTTACTGTATGCGTCTCACCTGTCGCTATTACATAGTCCTGCGGTTTTGGTTGCTGGAGCATAAGCCACATGGCCTCCACATAATCGCCGGCAAATCCCCAATCGCGCTTTGCATTAAGATTCCCAAGGCTGAGCATGTCCTGCTTTTTTGCAACTATACTCGCAACCGCTCTTGTTATCTTCCTTGTAACGAAGGTTTCACCCCTTCTGGGCGATTCATGGTTAAAGAGTATTCCGTTGCATGCAAAAAGGCCGTAAGACTCTCTATAGTTTACTGTTATCCAGTATGCGTAAAGTTTTGCCACACCGTAAGGACTTTTGGGATAGAAAGGAGTTTTTTCATTCTGCGGAGCTGTATCTGGAATCCCTCCGAAGAGTTCTGATGTTGATGCCTGGTAAAACCTACAATTCGCTCCCAGCCCTTTTATTGCATCGAGCAGCTTTATAGTCGCCAATCCTGTGGCTTCTGCTGTATATTCTGGAACTTCAAATGAAACCGCTACATGGCTTTGTGCCGCCAGATTGTATACTTCATCGGGTTGTATTTTCTCTATTAATCTGCTTAAATTGCTCGAATCCGTTAGATCACCATGATGCAGAAATAATGTTTTGTTGCCGATCTCAGGATTTTCGAATAGATGGTCTATCCTCTTAGTGTTAAATGAACTGGCTCTTCTTATAATACCATGTACTTCATACCCTTTTTCAAGAAGAAACTCTGTCAGGTATGAACCGTCTTGACCCGTTATTCCTGTTATAAGTGCTTTTTTTAACATTTCCTTAATTCTCACATCCTAAAATAGAATCAGATATTTAGCAATAACTGTTTATATTTGTTTATGGAACTTTCCATAGAACAATGCTTTTCCAGATATTCTCGTCCACGCATACCTATTACCGGTAATTGTTCTCTTTTAGCGTATAACTCATTAATTGCATTTACTATACCATCGTAATCCTGCGGCTCAACGCAAATGCCACATCCGCTGTCTTCTATTAAGAGGCGGGCTTCACTTCCTTCTTCCAGTACCCCAATGACCGGTTTACCAACGGCCATAACACCATATATTTTACTGGGAACCGAAATACCTTTTATGCCTTTTTGATTGGTAACCAGGTGTACATCAGCTGCATTAAGAGAATATATAAGTTTATCCTTAGGCTGATACGGAAGGAAGGAAACATTATCCAACCTATGATCTTTACAATAATCGACCAACTGCTTTTTAACAGCACCTTCACCGATAAATACAAAATGCACATCGTCATTATTCTTAAACTTATCAGCAATCTTTATTATATTTTCCAGATCATAATAAAGTCCTATATTGCCAGAGTACATAATAATAAACTTACTATCCAACCCATTTTCTTCTTTAAACTTTTCGATTTCAAAATGAGTTTTAGGCAGTGGATATATGTCTTTTTCATTTACCCAGTTATTAACAACTGCGTTGGCAGGCACTTTTCTTGTCTTAAAGCGATTTTCCAATGTTTTCTGCATATCATGACCTACCAAAATTACTAAATCCGACTTCCGACAACTTAACTTATCTAAATAACGTGCTATTGAGAAAACAATACCTGATTTAACATAATTTATCGCTTCTGTTTGCTCAGGATTAAAATCTTGGATGTTATAGACTAATTTAGCTCGCTTAATTTTTTTGCCAAAGATACCCAATATCCCTGCCAGAATCGGCGGCTGCGATGTCACGAAAATAACATCTTGGGGTCCACTTTTAAATGTGGCTATAATTGAGTTAAAAAAGAAAGAAAGAATATTAAAAATACGACTTAATTTTTTCTCTTTATTAACTTCAGGAACTTTTACTCTTATTATATTTATATTATTAAATGATTCAAAGTGCAATAATTTTTTCTTATAATGTTCGTCAATTTGCCCAGTATAATTCGGCACAGCACAAATAACCGTAATGTCAAATTCATGCTGTAAATTAATAAATAGCTCTGACATAAGCTGGCCCAATGAGGCAACTTCAGGATAGAAATATTGCGTATACACAAGTAGCCTTCTCAAAAATGTTCCTCCTTTGTTTAGGCGCTAAAAAGGTTGTTTTTCTCAATACGCCCCATCTTTCCTCAGCACTGCTGCCGCAGTTTTGCAGATAATGCCGATATCTAGCCATATGCTGCATTGCATAATATATCTCATGTCTAACTCTATTCTTTCATCGTAGTCCGTATCACTTCTACCGTTTGCCTGCCACATACCCGTTAAGCCAGGTTTAATTGAAAATACCGTTTGGGCATATTCCCCATACTTCTCCCATTCATCATCTACAATAGGCCTCGGGCCTACTATGCTCATATCGCCTTTTATTATATTGATTAGCTGTGGCAATTCATCCAGGCTCGTTTTACGCAAAAACTTACCTACTTTTGTAATGCGAGGATCATCCTTGAACTTAAAGTTTTCCTTAAATTCTCTTAATTGATCTTCAGGAAGATTTCTCAGTATCTCCTCCGCATTTACCACCATAGTCCTAAACTTATACATAGTGAACTTCTTCCCGTCCTTGCCCACGCGCTGCTGCTTGAATATGACAGGACCAGGTGAATCGCGTTTGATGGCTATTCCTACTCCGATGAATAAAGGTGTGCATATGATTAGGCCTAATGATGAAAACGCTATGTCCATGACACGTTTGATGAACAGATATGTACGTGATATGCGCCGCTGTCCTGAAATACATGCGCTCTTAGCTGCGCACTTCCCTAATGGCTTGCTATCCATGGTATCTCCCTTCTCCTTGCGCATCCCTATGTCTCAAAAAAGCAATGTTTCTCTATAGACACATATCCTTTCAAAAATGCGTCCTCTTATAATGCTATATAACCTCTTCAAGATGCGCCGGCGCCGAAACAGCCTGGCTCTTCTTTCCGATTTTTTCTTAATATATTATACACCATGGCAACTGTTAAGACAGTCACATTGCTGTGCTTTTATTATACAAAAATACTTTTGCTGTTTCAAGAGGGAGTTTGGCATCTGCAGCAACGACGCTTATTTCGCCATCGACTTCCAATATTGCAGATTTAACGTCCTTTACGTTTATGATGCCGTGCTGGCGCAAAGCCCTCTAATTATGATTTGTCCACCTCATTTCTTCTGCACGCTCACCGTGCCATTGCCCGTACCGATATTTATCTTCGGGCCGCCGCCGTTTATAGAACCCGTATATGTCCTGTTGCTTTGGGATAAAGGAAAGTCCGAATCCACCACTCCGTGCGCAGTGGTAATCTCAAAGTCGGCCGCTATATCATGAGGCAGCGTTAAGCGCACAATGCCATTGCCCGTTGTTATATCATAGTTGTTCCCCAGAAGCTTATCTAGCGACAGCTCTACCAGCCCGTTGCCGGACTCGACCGATAAATCGCCTATATTGTCAGAAACCAAACGCACCGCGCCGTTACCCGTATCTATCCCCACATCGCCGCTGACATTGCTTAAATCTATCAAAGCATTGCCATTATCTATATCGATATCGCCGCTCGTATCTTTTATCTTTACTGCTCCGTTACCGCTGTCAATTATTATCCTCATATCAGATGGCAGCTTTATATCCAGCGCTATAAGCCGGCGTGTGATATTTATACCACTGGTTTTCCCTTTGCGCGTATCGGCTTTAATCTGCACATCTTTACCCTTTTGTTCAATGATTACGGACATCTGATCCACAATATGGCGCGCTTCATCTTGCGTAATGCTCTTCCCAAAAAGCTGTTTGGCATAATCTATCTGCACCTGTGAAACGTCAGCGCCTTCTATGTTCAGCTCGACACTATCGGCATCGATTCTCAATGCTCCTCCCTCTCCGACACCAAACGCTTTCTGCCCTTTCTCCTCATATATTGGAACACCTGTATTTAGCCCAAAATCCATATTAAAATTTTTGCCCGTACTACCATCACTTCGCATATATATGCCGCATCCTGGCAACAATGTCAAGGTGAGTATCAGTGTTAGCACCACTATAAGTGTTTTTTTCACATCCATCTCTTATACCTCCACCACATTCTCAAGCAGCCATGAGGCCAAGAAAAACAAACCTGCCATACCTGCCGTCCATATCAGCACCGCCAGCATGTCTATGCCTACAAAGGTGCCGTTCATAAAATATGAAAAGTTAAAATCCATCGCGCCGCTGCTATTTAGTGCACGTTCCATCTGTTGCCATGCCAGAATATTGCTCAACGGCAATTCTATATGCAGCCACGCAGGCGAGATCTCCATAGCTTTATCAGAAAGATATGATAGCAGCCAAATAGGCAGTATATACGAAACAGCTCCTACCCAAAAATTAAATCTCCTAACGGTGGAACCGGCGGTATACGAGAACAATCCCAGCACGCCGGCACAAGCCAATGTATACAACATAGGCAAAAGCGTAAGCCAATACACCCGCCATACTGATGATGCTATGCCGCTGTAGAGCTCAGCGCTCAAGAAATCCGTGCTTTTAAGCTCGGCGAGCAGCATAACAGTGGTGTATGCTCCCAAAAGCAGCATATGCGTGCCGAATTCGGTCATGAACCATGCCAATTTGGCGCTCAATATGTCGCGTCCCTTTACGGGCAGCGACAGCATAAGATAGTGGTTGTTGCGTTTCCACTCATCGCCCATATAATCGAAGCAATTAATAAACGCCGCTATGCTAAAACCGAATATGATCGTCATGGATACAAACGTCGGTACGCCCGTAGGCCACCGCTCTATGCGCGAATAAAGGAATATCGCCGCGCCCAGCGTTATGATAAGCGTTACAGCAAATGATTTGCGCTCTTTCATAAACTCCTTTTTATACAGTCTGGCAAAATTCATCAGACAAACACCTCCTTGAAGATATCCTCTATAGACCCGTTGTATTTTGATCGCAATTCATCAGCATTGCCATATAATTCAGCTTGGCCATTTTTGAGAAAAAGTACTTTGTCGAACAGCGGTTCTATATCCCTGATCAAATGGGTGGCTATTATCATGGCGCTGTGCTCCCAACGATATTCTGTGGCTATAGCACATATGATCTTGTCCCGCGATGTCGGGTCTATGCCGCCCAAAGGCTCATCCAACAGGATAAGATCAGCGTTCCTGGCCATGACCAGCACCAGCTTAAGCCGCTCGTTCATGCCTTTGGATAAATGCGCCACCTTCATGCCTGGCTCTATGCCCATCATTTCTATAAGCCTGCCGGCTTTGTCATGATCGAAATCCTCATAAAAACCCGATACATATTCTATGGCCTGCCGTACGGTCATCCATCTATATACATAGTCGGCATCTGGCAGTACGGCTGTATGCGCCTTAGACTCCGGCCCCGGCTTCTGCCCGTTTATCAATACCTTGCCGTCCGTCGGATGAGCCAGGCCTGCTATAAGCTTAAGCATAGTGCTCTTGCCGCTGCCGTTCGGGCCCACCAGCCCCAGCACCTCGCCTTCGTTAACCGTTAAATCTACGCCGGTCAACGCCCACCTGAGGCCGTAGCGTTTTTTGAGATTTTCTAATTCCAATACGGTATTCATACGTTATCCCCTTTCATTATCATCTGCCCCTGTAGTAGGCTGATGCTCCAAATAAGATTTAACATGGTACAGGATCTGTTGCTCTTGAAAGCCCAGGCTGGTCATGCCATCTATAAATTGCTGCACCAGCCGGCCTGCCAATTCATTCCTAACAGAGCCGATCCTGTCTTTATCCTCGGTGACAAATGTTCCCATCCCTCTCTGCGTAAATACCATCCCCTCTCTTTCAAGTTCCTGATATGCGCGCTGTATGGTGTTGGGATTAACCCGCAGCTCTACAGCCATATCCCTGACCGAAGGAAGTTTATCACCCATGCCCATTTGCCCGGCGCATATGCGCTGTTTTATTAAATCCATTATTTGAATGTATATAGGCATATTCTCATTAAATGCGGAGTGTGCTGTCACAATATATATCATCTCCTCTTTGTCAGAGTCTCATCTAGTTTTGCACTAGTGAACTAATAAAATAGTACACTAATACTGTGATAATGTCAACCACTTTCTGTTAATTTTTCATTATGCACTCCGGGCAGAAAATACTATCATTGTTAATTGAAGCTTGCTAGTGATATAATTGACCTATAAATTGGTAACAAGGAGGTTATACATAGATGGACGGCACATACCGTTACATAATAGTGGGCAATGGCATAGCAGGTTTAAATGCAGCCGAATCTATAAGGCAGGCTGACGCCGATGGCAGCATAGTGCTTGTAAGCGATGAAAGCTATCTCACATACAGCCGGCTCATGCTTTCCCATCATTTAGGTGAAGATATCTCCCCCGAATCATTGTATATACATAATGAGCAATGGTATAAGGATAAGAGAATAGATGTAATGCTCGGCACGAATGCTACCGGCCCGGATATTGACGCTAAAATATTGAGAACCGGCAATGGCGAGCTGAGATATGATAAATTAATAATAGCAAGCGGCAGCTACTGCTTTATACCGCCGGTTCAAGGTTCAGACAAGGAGGGCGTATTCGCTCTGCGCGGCATGGATGACCTTTTGAAAATAAACATGGCCATAAAGCAAAGCAGTAAAGCTATAGTCATAGGCGGCGGCGTGCTCGGCTTAGAAGCTGCGTGGGGCATAAAGCAAAACGGTTTGGACGTAGCCGTGTTAGAATTCTTCCCGCGCATATTGCCGAGGCAATTGGACGAAGAGGGCTCGGAAGTGCTGAAGTCTATAATCGAAGGCCAGGGCGTAAGATTGTATCTGGGAGTAGAGACCTCTGCCATAAAAGGCGATGATAAGGCTTCCGGCGCTATTTTAAAAGACGGCAGGGAGATAGAGGGCGACTTCGTATTATTCTCTTCCGGTGTGCGTCCGCATGTAGAGATAGCAAAGGGTTCTGCCATAAACGTAAATAAGGGAATAATAGTAGATGAATGCATGCGCACTAATATACCCGGCATATACGCGGCGGGCGATGTGGCCGAATACAGCGGCGCCATACCCGGCATATGGCCCATAGCCAGCGCTCAGGGCAAAGTCGCGGGCACAAATGCCGCTGGCGGTGAGCAGCGATATAAGCCCATACCCCCTTCCAACACGCTTAAAGTCATGGGCACGAATTGCTTCTCCATAGGCGATATAGATAACAAGGATGGCCACCTGAAAGAAATAAAGTACAATGATGGCATGGAATATTATAAGTTGTTCATAAATAGCAACCGCCTGGCAGGGGCGATAATGGTAGGCGACATTTCCAAATCAGTACGCATTCGTTCCATTATAGAGCAAGGCACGGATATGAGCGGATATCTCAGCTATAGCGATGCAAAGAAGCTTATAAACGAGCTATAAATTATCATTTTAAAGGAGTTGATTTCATGAACCCTATAATAATGGTTTTAGCCGTCATAATAGCCGTTGAGGCTATATGGTGGCTCGTATGGGCAGGTCTTTCCCTGGCGAGAAAAAAATATTCGGTATTCGCAATAGTGCTCGGCGCGTTCATAGTATGGGGCATAATTGCTCTATTTGCTATAAACGCAGGCCTGTACAGCTTCGGTTTGCCAAGCGCCGGTTCGCTCTTTACGCTAATAATTTTGGCAATAATACCGTTTGTTATACTCCCCGGCATGGCAGTTATAATAACCGAATACCAGCGCGGCGTTCTCTTCCGCTTAGGCCGGCTCATTGGCATTGTAGAGCCGGGATTTAACATCATATTTCCGTTTGGCGTTGACCGCGTAGTAAAGATAGACTTGCGGACATTTACTATAGATGTGGCCAAACAGGAGGTAATAACCAAGGATAACGTGCCTGTTCTGGTAGACGCGGTCGTTTACTTTAACGTCTTTGATCCCATATTGGCCGTTACCAAAGTGGCGAACTATACGCAGAGCACGACGCTGCTCGGCCAAACGATACTGCGCTCGGTATTGGGCCAGCATGAACTCGATGAGATTCTATCCAAACGGTCCGAATTAAATGAGGTATTGCGCCAACTGCTCGATGAAGCCACAGATCCTTGGGGCATAAAAATAACCGCGGTAGAAATAAAGAGCATAGAGCTCCCAGACACCATGAAGCGCGCCATGGCCAAGCAGGCTGAAGCCGAGCGTGAACGCCGCGCCAAGATAATAGCAGCCGACGGCGAATACCAGGCGGCCCAGAAGCTCCTCGAAGCAGCGCAGGTTATAGCCCAAGAGCCTTCGGCACTGCAGCTCCGCTATTTGCAGACGCTTTCCGAGATAGCTGTGGAGAAAAACTCCACCATATTGTTCCCGCTGCCAATAGAGCTATTAAAAGCTTTTAGCGATAAAGACAAATAATATCAAATAGGGCCTGCTGAAATAAACCAGCAGGCCCTATTATTATTTTAAGCTCAGCCCAAAATCGCTTTCAGGTCCTCTTCAGGGGTCGTTATAGGCTTTATGCCGAAATTATCAGCCAAAACCTGCAATACGTTTGGCGATAAAAACGCAGGAAGCGTAGGGCCAAGTCTTATATTTTTGACGCCCAGCGCCAGCAGCGACAGCAGTATGCACACAGCTTTTTGCTCATACCACGACAGTATAAGTGAAAGCGGCAGGTCATTTACGCCTACGCCGAAGGCGTCTGCCAGCGCCAAGGCCACTTTGACGGCGCTGTACGCGTCGTTGCACTGGCCCATATCCATTATGCGGGGCAGGCCGCCTATTTCACCGGCGTCTATATCGTTGAAGCGGAATTTGCCGCAGGCCAGCGTGAGCACGACGCTATCGGGCGGGGTTTGCTTGACGAATTCGGTGTAGTAGTTCCTGCCCGGGCGCGCGCCATCACAGCCGCCCACTAAGAATATGTGTTTTATAGCGCCGGATTTCACGGCATCTATTACTTTATCGGCTACCGAAAGCACCGCTTCATGACCGAAACCCGTCGTGAGCACATTGCCCCCGTTTATGCCGGTCATCTCTTTGTTTTCATCATAGCCGCCTAACTCCAGGGCTTTTTCTATGAGCGGCGTAAAGTCTTTATAGCCATTTTCGTCCTCATCTATGTGCACAACCTCGGGATAGGCTACCACCGACGTTGTGAACACCCTGTCCTTATAGCTTTCCTTTGGCGGCATGAGGCAGTTGGTGGTAAATAATATAGGCGCCGGTATGTCTTTGAATTCTTTTTGCTGATTTTGCCACGCGGTTCCAAAATGGCCCTTTAAATGCGCGTATTTATGCAGTTCAGGATAAGCATGAGCCGGCAGCATTTCGCCGTGAGTATATATATTAATGCCTTTGCCTTCGGTTTGCTCGAGCAGCATCTTCAAGTCGTGCAGGTCATGGCCAGTTACAACGATAAACGGACCCTTCTCAATTTTATAGCTCACTTTTGTAGGCACAGGATTGCCATAAGCGCCTGTGTTAGCAGCGTCGAGCAATTCCATGCACTTAAAGTTCACCCTGCCAAATTCCATTATCAGATCCAGCCATTCAGATATAGTATGTTCATTGGCCAGCTCAGATAAACCCTTCGTAAACCAGCCGGTAACCTCGTCATCGTTTTTGCCCAATATACGCGCGTGATGAGCATAAGCCGCCATGCCCCTCATGCCGAAGAGGAGCGTAGAGCGCAGCGATACTATATCTGTATCGCCATCAAAAAGCGGGCCTGTATAAGGCTGTCCCCCCAGCCTTTCCCTCTCCGCCTTTACCTCGCTTGTAATAGCGGCAACTGAATCAGGATCAAAGTTTACGTTCGTAACCGTTGCAAATAAGCCGTCCACCAGCAATTTATCAGCCTTTGGAGTCCGCCCCTTCACGCTTGCCACCTGCGCTAGCGCTATCATCTCGCGCGTAAGTTCGTCCTGCGCCTGAGCGGTAACGGCGTCCTTGCCGCACACTCCTACGTTTTGGCAGCCCTTGCCGCCCGATGTCTGTTCGCATTGAAAGCAGAACATATTCGCCATGTTTATCCCTCCATGATTTCTTATTGATTTTACATTATCATTATAGTATAGTTTAAGCATAAGTTCCGTTGCTATAGCAACCAAAATGAGGTAATTAATATGACAGTCGCATTACATGAATATGATAAATTATTAGAAAATGTAGAGCTTTTCAAAGGGATAAAGTCCCGAGAGCTACATGCCATGCTGACATGTGTGGGGGCAAGTATGAAAAAATTCCCGCACGATGCAGTAGTATTAAATGCCGGCGATGAGGCTTCGCACATAGGCATAGTATTATCGGGCGAGATTCACATTTTAAAAGACGATGCGTTCGGGCACAGAAACATAATAGGCGGCCTTATGCCTGGAGATATCTTTGGCGAGGCCTTCGTATGCGCCGGCATAAAAGAAAGCCCCGTTTCCATAACAGCCGTAACCGAAGCTGAGGTGCTGTTTCTCGATTATGAAAGAGCCTTTACCACATGCTCTAACACATGCAGCTTTCATGTCATGCTTATACAAAACATGATGAAGCTGCTCGCACAAAAAAATCTCTTCCTCAATCAAAAGATAGATTACCTGTCCATAAAGAACCTGCGCGCGCGCATAGCCGCATATCTTCTCAGTGAGAGTGAGCGGCAAAAAAGCGATATGGTATCTATACCGTTCAACCGCAATGACATGGCTGATTTTTTAGGCGCAAACCGCAGCGCGCTGTCGCGCGAGCTTAGCCGTATGCGCGATGACGGCCTTATAGAGTATTGGAAGAACAGCTTTAAGATAATCGATAAAGAAAGGTTAAAAAAATGCAGCATGGCGCTTTAGTCATGCTGCATTGTTATCAGAAGTACAGGTCACGCTGGCCCTGTTCTATGAGCTTTAAGCGCTCCTTGGTTATCTCGCGTATGCGCTCTTTGCCGATATCCTGAAGATGCTTCTCTATGGCTTTTTCGCCTATAGCCTTTGTTTCGGGCGAAGCGTAATCCTCGAGATATTCTTTGAACGTCAATATCGCGTTGGGCAGGCATACATTGTGTATATTGCCCGATTTCGCGAATGTCATAAAGCGGTCGCCCACGCGGCCTTTCCTGTAGCACGCTGTGCAATAGCTCGGTATATAGCCGCTCTCGCACAGCGTCCTTATGATCTCATCGGGGCTGCGCAAATCCTGCACCTCGAACTGCGCCGTATTCTCCTTTTCAGTATGAGGCCGCCCGCTCATGAACTCTTCCCATTCGTCCTTATAGCCGCCCACGCCTGTGCAAGAGCCGGCGCTTATCTGCGATATGCCGAGCGATATTACCTCATCGCGGTAGCCTGGGCGCTCGCGCGTAGTGAGTATCATGCCGGTATAGGGCACCGCTAACCGGATGATGGCCACTATTTTCTTAAAATCGCGGTCCGAAACCAGGTACGGGAATTCCTTTAATGTAACGCTTTCGGCGGCCCTGAGCCTTGGCATCGATATTGTATGCGGCCCGGCGCCATACGTATTATCCAGGTGCATGGCATGATAAAGAAGGCCCATTACTTCATAATGATAGTCGTAAAGGCCGAACAACACCCCTATTCCGACATCATCTATGCCGCCCTGCATAGCCCTGTCCATAGCGGTCGTGTGATAATCGTAATCGGATTTTGGACCGGCGGGATGCATCAGCTTATATGTCGGCCGGTGGTATGTCTCCTGGAACAGAACATATGTCCCTATGCGCGCCGCTTTAAGCTTTTTGTAATTTTCTACCGTCGTAGCCGCAATATTGACATTTACGCGGCGTATGCTGCCGTTGTCCTGCTGCACTGAATAAATGGTATTTATAGCATCCAGCACATAGTCTATAGGGCAGTTCACCGGATCCTCGCCGGTTTCCAGCGCCAGCCGCTTATGCCCCATTGCTTCAAGCGCCTTTACCTCTTCGGCTATCTCCTCCATTGTAAGCTTCTTGCGCGCTATGTCGCTGCCGTAATGATAGCCGCAGTAGCGGCATTTGTTGACGCAGTAATTGCTAAGGTAAAGCGGCGCAAAGAGCACCAGCCTCTTGCCGTATATGCTCTCTTTTACCTCGCGTGCTGTTTTGAACATTTGCTCTAGCAGTTCATCATCGTCCACATATAAAAGCGCCGCGACCTCTTCCGGCTCTAAACCCTTAGCCAATTTAGCCTTATCTATTATGCGCAGTATGTCGGCTTTGCTAAATTTTTGGCCTTTTTCCAGCGTGCGGTTTATAAGATCGTCGTCTATAAAATCCGCTTTCATTCTTTCTTCTACCATATGAATTCCCTCTTTCTAAACTAAAAAACCTGTTCCGCCCGAGAGCAGAACAGGTTATGTAACTAACCCCTTCAGACCTCAGGCATTTGCCCTTGATCTCAGTAAAATATATTCGATTGTCTTTATTTTATTTTGTCAAAGCCGATTTCACGTTCACCCCAGGTAAAGCTCCAAGCTGGCCAGTCAGCGAGCCTATCTCATCGGTCGTGCCATCCACTATAAGGGAGATCACTGAGATGCCGCGCTCCCTGTATGGTATACCCATGCGGCCCACTATTATGTCGGCATGATGGCTGAGTATCTCATTGAGCTTGTCGGCCACATCTTCCCTATGCTCCACTACTATGCCTATAACTCCTATCCTACTTTCCACATTATCGCCTCCCTTTTTGTTTCTGATAATATTTTAACACAGTTGTTTGCTAAAAACAATACAGTTCACGCTCACACTTTCAGCATTCCTTTGTATATGCCCGGCGTCGAACCCTCTATAACAGTCGCGCCTACCGCTTTGGAATAAAAATCCACGGGACCTGCGCCGCCTATTATAGCGTAGCCATATCCTTCCGCCCTAAGAGCATCCATGCACGCCATAAGCAAAGCTTTGCCGGTGCCTTTCCCGCGGCAGGACTCATCCACGCCAGTAGGTCCGAAAAAGTCTTTGCACGTGGCATCATAACATGCAAAACCGATGATGCGGTCATTCTCAACCGCTATAAAGCACGACACCGGATGATTGGAAAACGCCACATCGCATTCGCTAGCCCAGCCGTTCCCGAATTTATCGGCCACCCATTCCACTACCGCACGCTTTTCCGGCGGCAGCGCCCTCCTTATAGTTATACCTTTGGCCATCTGCTGCTCGATAATAGGTTCGACAGGCCCGAGTTCATACAGTTTCACAAGCATATCAGGCATAGATCATCAATCCCCTTTTTGTTTTATTATATCAAATCGCGGCAATCAAATTAAAGATGTATAATAATAATATGAAATAGAAAGGATTGATATAAATGGAAGAAGTATCGAAGCGCTTTTTGCGCTACGTAAAATATGACACGCGCTCCGATGAGCGCTCGCAAACGTATCCTAGCACGCCAGGCCAGCTCATTTTTGCCAGAGCATTGGCCGATGAGCTCAAAACCATTGGACTAAGCGATGCTGAAGTAGACCAGAACGGCTATGTAACAGCGACGCTGCCGCCTAATACTAGCGCTGATATACCGGTTATCGGCTTTATAGCCCACATGGACACCAGCCCGGAGATGGACGGCCATGACGTCAAGCCGCGCATAGTTGAGCATTACGACGGCTCGGACATAATGCTCAACCGCAGCCTTGGCATAGTGCTTTCCCCCGATGAATTCCCCCATTTAAAAAAATATATAGGCCAAAATCTCATAGTCACCGACGGCACCACGCTTCTGGGCGCCGATGACAAAGCCGGCGTAGCTGAAATAATGACTGCTGTGGAATTTTTGCTTCAGCATCCCGAGATAGAGCATGGCGCTATAAGGATATGCTTCACGCCCGATGAAGAGGTCGGCCATGGCGTTGATAAATTTGATGTAAAAAGGTTTGGCGCGCGCTTTGCCTACACAGTGGACGGGGGCGAGATAGGCGAATTGAGCTACGAATGCTTCAATGCCGCGGCTGCCCGCATAAATGTAAAGGGCAAGAGCATACATACGGGCGATGCCAAAGGCAAAATGAAAAACGCTGTGCTGATAGGCATGGAGTTAAACAGCATGCTGCCGCCGGATGAAATTCCGGCAAATACCGAAGGATATGATGGCTTTTATCATATAGATGAATTTAATGGCAATGTTGACCACGCTGAAATGTATTATTTGATAAGGGATTTTGATAAAACTAATTTCAACGCAAGAAAAGCGCTGGTGACAAATATAGTGGACAGCCTAAACGCAAAATACGGCGATAAAACCGTTAATATGGATTTATATGACCAATATTACAATATGAAAGAAATAATAGAGCAGCATATGTATACTGTGGACATAGCCAGATCGGCCATGGAAGCCGCCGGTGTGCAGCCGCTGATGCTGCCCATACGTGGAGGAACCGACGGAGCGCGCCTGTCATACATGGGCATGCCCACGCCTAATATCTTTACAGGCGGGCATAATTTCCATGGCCGCTATGAATATATACCCATCGAATCGATGCAAAAGGCTGTTGACGTTATCATAAACATAGCAGCCGAATGCTGCAGCTATCCCTGGGATTCGCTGCGCTGAGCACAGCGTTCGGATACCGCCTTCATCGACTTCAAGTATGCCATCATATCTTCAGCACCTTCGCGCCCTTTATATTGCCCTCTTTGATTTCGCGCAGCGCTCTGTTGGCATCTTTTAGATCATATACCTGCACTTCCGGCTTTATGGGTATTTTTTCTGCCGCTGCCAAAAACTCCTCTACATCCTTGCGGGTAACGTTGGCGACGCTTTTTATCTCTTTTTCCATCCACAAATCGCGCTCATAATCCAGGTTCAAAAGGTAATCCTTATCCCTGCTTTCCTTCCTTATGGCGTTTATGACCAATCGCCCGCCCCTGTCAAGATTCTTCAGCGCTTCGACGACCGGCTTCCATGCCGGCGTCGTGTCTATTATGCACCTCATTTTCTCCGGCGCCTCATCGCCTATATCCCCTGCCCAGCTAGCTCCTAACTCCATGGCAAATTGCCTCTCCGCCGCGCTTCGCGTGAACACAAAAATATTCGAATCGGGATATAAAAACTTTATGAGCTGGAGCACAAGGTGGGCCGAAGCGCCAAATCCAACCAGGCCGATATTAGCGCCGTTTTTCATATTGCACAGGCTGAGCGAGCGGTAACCTATAGCGCCGGCGCATAGAAGAGGCGCCGCCTGTTCATCCGAGAATGATTCGGGTATGGCATAAGCATAGTCCTCACGCACAGTAGTATACTCCGCATATCCGCCGTACGCGTCCCTTCCGGTGGCTCTGAAATCGTAGCACAGGTTCTCCATGCCCGAGCGGCAAAATTCGCATTTGCCGCATGCCGAATGTATCCATGCTATACCTACCCTGTCGCCTGTTTTAAACCTGCTGGCCCCTTCGCCTAGCGCGGCTACCCTTCCGATTATCTGGTGGCCCAATATCATGGGATATTCTGATGGCGCTGTTCTCCCCTCCACCTCATCCAAATCTGTCCTGCATACACCGCACGCGGAAACCTTGACCAGTATCTCCTTATAGCCCGGTTCAGGCACAGGGACTTCTGCAAGGGTCAACGGGCTATCGCCTTTGCTCAAATCATATACACCGTTTAATATCATCGCGCGCATGATTATCCCTCCTCTTCGTCGCTTTTTCTTAATTATACCACTTTGCCAAAGCGACAAAATATGTTTGATTTTTCGCTGTCCGCGATGTATCATAAGGATAAGAAGGGGGATGTTCTTATGTATGTTCCGCCATAGTCTGTCAAGCAGTAAAAGGGAAATGTAGCCGGCATTTTATCCGTATTAGACAAAGGAGGGCCTTAATATGTCTAAATTAATCGATGATAATTATAAGCTGTTTATCGATGGCAAATGGGTGGATGGAAAAGAAGGCAAAACCTACAAAGAATATAACCCGGCTAATGGCGAACTATTGGCAACATGCGTAGATGCCGGTAAAGAAGACGTGGACATGGCTGTAAACGCAGCCTGGAAAGCATTTGAAACCTGGAAGGACGTAAGCCCTCAGGAACGCGCAAAGATGCTTCTCAAAATAGCAGATCTAATCGATGAAAACGCAGAAAAATTGGCAATGATAGAAACCCTTGACAATGGCAAGCCCATACGCGAAACCTCTGCAATAGATGTCCCGCTAAGCTCTGATCACTTCCGTTATTTCGCATCGGCTGTCCGCACTGAAGAAGGCCAGGCCGTCATGATCGACAAAGATACCATGAGCATCATCTTAAGGGAGCCCATAGGCGTAGTCGGGCAGATAGTGCCGTGGAACTTCCCGCTTTTGATGGCTGCATGGAAATTAGCACCGGCCCTTGCGGCAGGTGACTGCGTCGTGTTCAAGCCGTCCTCCGAGACATCGCTAAGCGTACTGGAATTGGCCAAGCTCATGAGCGATGTACTGCCTCCGGGCGTAGTCAATATAATTACCGGCAAAGGCTCAACCGCCGGCAACTATATGCTCGAGCATGAAGGCTTCCGCAAGCTAGCCTTCACAGGCTCTACTGAAGTTGGCTATACGGTAGCTGAAGCAGCAGCTAAAAAGCTCATCCCCGCAACATTGGAGCTAGGCGGCAAATCGGCCAATATATACTTCGAGGACGCGCCTTGGGAAAAGGCCATAGAAGGCCTGCAAATCGGCATTCTATTCAATCAGGGACAGGTTTGCTGCGCGGGCTCGCGCGTATTCATACAGGACACGATATACGATAAATTCTTAGCTGATGCTATCAACGCTTTCGAGAAGGTTAAAGTCGGCCTGCCATGGGAAAAGGATACCCAGATGGGTTCGCAGATAAACGAAACCCAGTTGAAGAAGATACTTGCCTACATAGAGATAGGCAAAAAAGAAGGCGCCAAAGTGGCCACCGGGGGCTACCGCATAATGGACAATGGCCTTGACAAGGGCTATTTCATAAAGCCTACTATATTGGTTGACGTGGACAACAAGATGCGCGTTGCTCAGGAAGAGATATTCGGGCCGGTGGTATGCTTCATCCGCTTCAAAGACGAAGATGAGGTCATAAAGATGGCAAATGACAGCGAATACGGTCTTGGAGGCGCTGTATGGACAAAGGATATAAACAGGGCCTTCCGCGTGGCCAGAGCTGTCGAAACCGGAAGGATGTGGGTGAACAACTACAACAACCTGCCGGCGCATGCGCCGTTCGGCGGCTATAAGAAATCCGGCATAGGCCGCGAGACGCATAAAGTGATACTAGACCACTATACGCAGATGAAGAATATATTCATAAGCCTGACTGAAAATAAAACGGGGCTTTATTAAGGCGGCAAATATGATTACAAAAGACACACCTGTTGAAGAGATACTGCAGAAATATGATGTGCTCGAATACTTCTTGGAAAACGGCGTCTCGCCTTTTAGCTGCGCGGGCGCGTTCCCGCAAAGCCTCGGCAAATTATTGGAAATAAAGAAGGTAAAGGACCCGGACGCGTTCATAAATGGCCTAAATAAGCTTATAGAAGAAAAATCGCAATAACCAAAAACATGGGGCAGTGCAAACGCTGCCCCACCTTGTTTTCATACATAATTGGCCATCTCCCTTTTGAAGTTCTCCACATTTTTAAGCCTATTTGATTCCTTTAACTCTATGCCAAGCTGTTGGCATATGTCTTTGAAAAGACAATAGCTATTAAAGTTTTGAGTCAAAATTTTCGATGGCAATGCATTATGGTCAAATATAAAGTCAATTAGGATTTCAAGGCCCTTATATCCATCATGGCGAAGATTGGTAAACATATTATACGATAAAACCATGCCCCTTTTGTGATCCATTAATACTGCCATCATCGGAAAATATGGACGTTCATCTTTCTCACCAATGGCTTTTGGTAAAAAGAATACATCTGCTTCCAAAACAAGATCCGGTCGCTTTTTTATCATCTTTAGCCTGTGCAAGGCTTCCTCATCATCAAGCTGAAATGAAACAGAAATGCTCGCCGGTTTTTTTACTGTAATGCGTCGATCTTCCCATATAAGGTTCTGATTCGCATCGGTTTTTGGAACTCTCACCAAAAATGTCAAAGGAGAATCGGATTCCAATATAGCTTTATCCTCTTTACATCTCATGGATACGTCTATAGCTTGGTATATAATGTGCGTGAAAAAGCAGCACTGCTGAGCATCAAGATACCACGGAGCCATACCAGGTTCATAGCTTCTCACAAGCGGCCAGTGATTTTTCCCGCGAAATTTCACACCAGTTTCTCTTATCGTTTTAAGTTCTCGTGGCTCGAGCCTCTCCCTATCTGTCAAATAACATGCAAGAGATTTTTGTTCAAAAAAAATATTTTTATCATCAGGATTGATATTCCCATATAAAATATCCAGCAGATTTTTCAGCCCTTCTTGGCCAATATAAGCAACTATGCCAAATTCTTCACCGGCATTACCGAGTATACAGCAATATGCTGTCTCGCCGGTTTGCGGGTCTTTAACTCCAAAAACATCGTCATCATACATCCATTCCCAGCACTTAATCGTTTCAAACTCTGCAATGGCTTCATATAATTGTTTCCATTGCGATAAACTCGGCGCTTCATATTGCATGTTTTATCATCTCCTCTTTTCCGTCATTTAAAATATTTCTTATAGCGCTTAAATACATAAAAATCATACCCTATACAGTTCACTTTTACAAGAGAGCATTATATATTATAAAATGCAAGCAGTAAAAATATTCAAGAATATGGTAAAGAAATTATATTTATACTAATGCTGCAATAATTTATCATATATGCATAAACAAAAAACATTTCAAGAAAGGATGTATTGGTAAATGGGAAGATTTAAAAAATTATTGGCAATAGGCGTTGCGCTTCTGTTGGTATTGAGCCTGGGCGCATGTAGTTCAAGCGGCACAAATACGTCGAGCTCAAGCAGTTCAAACAACTCAAGTGCATCAAACAGCTCTAACAGCTCCGGTTCCGGTGAAAAAATAACGCTCACTTATTGGAACATTTACACGAGCGATCCCTTAAAAACAAAAGTTAAGGAAATGCTGGATAAGTGGAATCAAGAGAATCCTAATATTCAAATTGAGCAAAGTATAACAGAAAACGATGCTTACAAGACAAAAATAAAGGCGGCCATAGCTGCTAATGAAGCACCTGACATTATCCAAAGCTGGTGTGGCGGCTTTTCCAAACCATTCGTTGATGCCGGCAAAATATTGGCACTCGATGATTATCTAAACGATGGCACAAAAGATCAAGTATTGCCTGGAGCTTTTGATAACATAACATATGATGGCAAAATATATGGTTTGACCTATTCCGGGCAGGCCAGCGTATTGTTTGTAAACAAAGATATATTCAGCAAATATAATGTACAAGTACCAACTACTTTTAACGATCTTATAAATGCTATAAAAACATTCAAATCTAATGGAGTTATACCCTTTGCCCTAGGCAATAAAGATGAATGGCCGGGTATGTGGTATTATGACTTGATCGCCGTAAGAGAAGGGGGCGTTCAGCTTTGCAGAGATGCTTTAAATGGCAAGGCATCATTTGAAGATCCTGCCTTTGTAAGAGCCGCTCAAAAGCTTCAGGAAATGGTAGATGCCGGTGCCTTTGCCCCTGGTTTTATGGGCTTGAGCAGGGATGAAGCTACTGCACAATTTTCCCAGGGAAATGTTGCCATGTATTTCGGCGGCAACTTTGATGGTGCCGCATTTCAAAAAGAAGGCTCAAATGTCAAAGGCAAGGTAGATGCATACAGATTTCCGGCCATTGAAGATGGTAAAGGCGACCCAACTGAATATATAGGCGGCGGCGCAAATGCTTTATTGGTCAATGCAAATACCAAGCATAAAGACGAAGCTGTAAAAGCAGCTAAATACCTTGCCAAGCAGTTATCCAATGCTCAATATGTAACTGCAGGAGGGCTTCCTAGCTGGAAATATGATGATGTTGATCCATCTCAAGTAGATCCTTTGGCAGTCCAAATTATGAATAACATTGTTGAAGGTGCAAAAGATAGCGTAGCTGCTTGGGACCTTTACTTAGAAGGCAACGATGCACAAACTCATAAAGATCTTGTAGCGCAGTTGTTCGCCAAGCAGATAACGCCTGAAGAATATGCCAAACAGATGCAAGAAAAAATAAACGGAAGTAAATAAAGCATAGCAAAAAATTTTATAAATAACTTCCTCGTTAAAAGTTAACGGGGAAGTTATTAAAATATAAAGGTGGTTTTAAGATGGAAAAGATATTGAGGGATAAAAAAGCTATATTCCTTTTTGTATTTCCCGCTTTTTTTGTCTTTGTAGTTATTGTATTGCTTCCTATTGTTGTTTCTATTTATTATAGCTTATTGGACTGGGATGGCATAAGCAAAGGAATATTTATAGGGCTTAAAAACTATAAAGATTTATTCATACGCAATACTGACGGTTTTATCTTAGCTGTAAGAAATTCATTTATATTAGCGCTGCTTTCTGTTTTCATTCAATTGCCTATTTCTCTTTTTCTGGCTTTAGTATTATCTAGGGAAGTTAAGGGGGAAAAATTCTATAGAACAGTCTACTTTATCCCCGTTATTCTATCAACTGTTGTAATAGGCCAGCTTTGGATGAAAATATATAATCCTGATTACGGCCTTTTAAACTTTCTTTTGACTAAAATCGGCCTGCAATCATTGACAAACCAATGGTTAGGAAACCCAAAAACAGCTCTTATGGCCGTATTTGTACCCATAGTTTGGCAATATATAGGTTATCACATGCTGCTTATGTATACCTCGGCAAAATCAATACCAACAGACATATATGAAGCCGCAAAAATTGATGGTGCCACCGAATCGCAGATTGCCTTTAAGATAACCATACCGCTTATGAAACCAATGTTAAAGGTCTGCGTTACTTTTGCAGTTATAGGCTCTTTCAAGACCTTCGACTTGATTTATGTATTGACAAACGGCGGCCCCTTACATGCAAGTGAAGTGCCATCCACCTTGATGTACAATATGATATTTTTTAGATATCGATATGGGTATGGCAGTGCAATGGCCGTATTTATAGTAGCCGAAGCATTGATTGGAACATTGATAATTCAAAAATTATTCGCCAATGATGACGCTAATTAAAGGTGGTGGGAAAGTGAATAATATAAATATTGAAAAGCAAAGCAATAAAGGCTCAAAAAAAATAGGTTATTATATATTAGAAATATTCCTAATAATTTGGGCCGTAATTCAATTATATCCTCTTTTTTGGTTATTTTTATTTTCTGTAAAAGATAATAATGAAATATTTGGCGGCAATATTATAGGATTCCCCCATATTTGGCGATGGTCAAATTATGCCGTAGCTTTTTCCAGCGGTAATGTCGGGAAATACTTCCTGAACAGCGTTATCGTAACAGGTTTAACAATTGCAATATCCAGCATATTGATAGCAGCTAGCGCATATGCCATTGTGAGAATGAAATGGAAATATAGCAAGCTAGTGTTGACGATATTTTTAATGGGCTTGATGGTGCCTATACATGCCACTTTGCTGCCATTGTTCATGATATTGCAAAGATTAGGTTTGCTTAACTCATATGCAGCTTTAATAATACCGTATGTAGCATTTGCCATACCGATGGGCATATTCATTTTAACAGGCTATCTGAACACAATACCAATTGAACTTGAAGAATCGGCTTTTTTAGATGGCTGCAGCATATATAAATCTTTTTATTATATAATAATACCATTAATAATGCCGGCGCTGGCAACAATAGCAATTTTCACTTATTTGTCGGCTTGGAATGAGCTGATGTTTGCAAATACATTTGTAAATGATGATGCCATAAAAACATTGACCGTGGGAATCATGTCACTGGCAGGCGAATACCAAACCGACTGGGGGCCAATAGGCGCCGGACTTGTTATTGCTACAGTACCAACTGTTATAATATATATAATATTTAGTGAACAGGTCCAGAAGAGCTTAGTGGTAGGCGCAGTAAAGGGTTAATATTAATATGCTAAGGAGAACGATTAAATGGATTTATTGCATGTCAATGGCAAGGATATAGTAGATGAATCGGGCAAAAAGGTAATGCTGCGCGGCACATGCGTGGGCGGCTGGATGAATATGGAAAACTTCATCAATGGCTACCCTGGCACGGAGGGCAACCTGCGCAGCCTCATGAAAGATAAAATGGGAGAAGAATTGGCTGCTTTCTTTTTTGATGAAATGGCCGACAACTTCCTGGCCGAAGATGATTTCAAGTTTATAGCGGAAAGCGGCGCGAATTGCGTGCGCCTCGCTATAAACTACCGTCACTTTGAGGACGACGAAAATCCGTTTGTCTACAAGGAGTCGGGCTTTAAGCGCCTGGACAGGGCCCTTGATATGTGCAAAAAATACGGTCTGTACGCCATCATAGACATGCACGCGGTACAGGGGTGGCAGAACTCGCACTGGCACAGCGATAATATCTGGGGGTTATCGCTGCTTTGGCGCGATAAGCTCTATCAAGACCGCTTCTATGCGCTATGGCAGGAAATAGCACGGCGCTATGCTGATAGAAACGAGGTGACAGGCTATGAGCTTATGAACGAGCCCTCGTCTAATACTACGATAGGCGATTTCCCCTATAATTGCGATGAAAATTATAAATCGGACAGCGCGCGCTTCAATAAGGTAATTAAAACTGCCACCGAAAAAATAAGAGAAGTTGACAAACGCCATATTATATTCGTTCAAGGCGATTATTACGGCCACATATTCAATATCATGGACGAGCCTTCCGACGGCAATACGGTCTATTCCTGCCATGACTATGTTGTATCCGGCTTTGGCCCCGGTAAATACCCAGGCTTTTATGAGCAGTTGCGCAATGACAGGGTCGAGGAATCCGGTGAATGGAATTATGATAAACAAGTCAGCCATTTAATGGGCAGCGATGGCTGGAAATTCGCGCAAAAATACAGCGTCCCCCTATGGATGGGCGAATTCGGCTCACAATACAACACAGGCGAAGAGGATATCCCCTACCGCTTGGCATCCATGAACGACCAGTTAAGGGCTTTGAATGAATTGGGCATACATTGGACAACATGGACATACAAGGACTGCGGCGTAATGGGATGGGTCACATTAGCGCCGGACAGCCCGTATATTAAGCTCATAGCCCCCGTGCAAAAAATGAAGGCCGCATTGGGCGCTGAAAACTTCACAGGCTGGAGGGCCGCTTCAGTCGCCAAAGGAATGGTCGACGACCTCGCCAAATATATGGAGGAAGTGATCGGAAATTCTTCATTTAAGCACGACAGCAACACTAGATGCTTAAGCAATGCTGTATTGACGGGCTATGCTGCGTGCCTGCTCCAGCCTGAATACGTTAATCTATTTGCTGGCTACAGCAAGGATGAGCTTAAAGGTATTCTCGATTCTTTCAGCTTTAATAAATGCGTTGTAAACGACGGATATATAAGGATACTTAAAGAGAGAATCAGGGATTAGCATCTGCTATTGTCTCTAGCCCGCGCCGGTATTTGTACGGCCGCGGGCTTTATAGTATAATATGGATATAAATGAGTTTAGCATTTAAGGAAAGGAACTGAGGCCCGTTAGCCATGATTAAAACGGCTTTTGAAAGATTCAGGGATTTAAGCATATCCAAAAAGATCGTGCTGTATTATCTTTTTATATTCATAATATCGGCATCTTTCCTTTCCATTGCCTATAAAGAGATAAACAACCGCGTTACCAACAGCAAGGTCATGCAGATTTCCAACGAGATAACGTTGAACATCAATTCAAATATAACATCGCTTATAAATCTGGTGGACAATCAGTCCAAAATACTTATATCCAGCGAGCTCGTGCAAGATGCCCTATCCAGCAGCAATGAGGGCAACAGCGCTGCCTATGTCCAGTCGTTGAGCAAATACCTCGCTAACTTTCTAAATTTCAACGATTTCATATCATCTATATATATTTTTGATAACAGCGGCAATAAATATTTTGTGGATAACGTTTACTTCAATAGCATAGATTTCAACAGCATAAAGTCCATGAGCTGGTACGACCAATTGGTCGGCTTAAAAGGCGGTTATATATTAAAACTGGACGCCGGCAAACTTTTGGAACCCAACAACGGTCAGCCAAATTATATATCTTTCATAAGAATAATAAATAACATCGACACACAGCAGCCATCGGGTATGATGATAATAAATATATCCAAAGCCTATCTTAGCAAATATATAAACAGCGCTTTGAATGCATACACATCCAGTGTGCTTATAAAAGATGAAAACGGCGCCGATGTCATAAACTCCGTTAACATGGACGCGAATCTGAGCAAAACCATAGCCGGCTACACAAAGCCCAACAGCTCCTCCATACAAAAGATAAACGGGCAGGTATATATAATATCCGACCTCAAAAACGACTACGGTTGGAATATAATAAGCGTGACACCGTTTAATGAGTTGAACAGCCAGTTCTGGGTATATAACATAACGCTGCTAATCGTAGTAATAATAAATGCCCTGCTCATAATACTCGGCCTGATGTTCATATCACTATATATAACGCAACCAATAACGAGGCTGGCCCATTCCATGAGTAACATAAAAGACGGGCATTTTGAAAAAGTAAACGTCACCACTGGCAATGACGAGATAGGCATGCTAAAGGACGTCTACAATAAAATGATAGTGGAGATACAAAAGCTTATAGGCGATATCATAAACGAGCAAAAGATGAAAAGAAACCTAGAGTTAGAGGTTATGCAGGCTCAGGTAAAGCCGCATTTCTTGTTCAACTCTTTCGATGCTATAAATTCGCTCATACTTATGGACGATACCGAAAACGCCAATAAGATAGTAAAGGCCTTGGGAAAGTTTTATAAGTCCTTTCTCATGAACGGCGATGAGGAAATCGCTATAAAAGAAGAGCTCAATATGATAGACAACTATCTTACAATACAAAACATAAGGTTTGAAGATAAGTTCGACGTCATAAAAAACATAGATGAGCGAACACTCGAATACAAGATACCGAAACTGATCTTGCAGCCGCTGGTGGAAAACGCCATCAACCACGGCATAAGGCCAAAGAGCAGCAAGGGGCTGCTGACCATAGAAGCCAAGCTCGAGGGCGATCATATAATGCTAGCTGTGGAGGATAACGGCAAAGGCATGAGCGAGGCCAAAATCCGTGATATCGGGAATGGAAAGTTCAGCGGCGTCGGCCTTAAATCCACTATAGAGAGAATAAAGCTGCACTATAACGCTGATAATCTTGTGAAAATATACAGCAAGCCCGATAAGGGCACGCGAATTGAGATAAATATACCTATAGCTGAGGAGAATCAAGATGTCTGACCATAGAATAACAGTGTTAGTCGTAGACGATGAATATCTGGAAAGAAATTTAGTAAAAAGATGTATAGACTGGGACGCTTTAGGCTTAGAAATAATTGGAGAGGCCTCCAATGCCGGTGACGCCTTAACGCTCATAGAAAGCTTAAAGCCCGATATAATATTTACCGATATACGCATGCCTGGCATGGACGGCATAGAATTCAGCAAAATCGCGCTGCAAAAACATCCTGATGCGAAAATCGTCATACTGACGGCGTACAACGATTTCGATTATGCGCAAACGGCACTAAAAATAGGCGTATCCGACTTTCTGTTAAAACCCATAGACGATGATGAGGTCTTAAACACGGCCACCAAGCTGAAAGCGCTTATTGAGGCCGAGCGCAGCGAAAGAAACGAGTTCGATGAGCTGAAAAAACAGATACAGGATAACCTGCCCTATTTGCGCGAGCGCTTTTTAAACGAGCTAATAAGCGGGTCCATAGACGAGAGCGCTATAGACGAGAAATTCGCTTTTTTTGGCCTATCGTTTAACAGCAGCGCATTCCAAATAGCCGCGCTGTCCGCCATAGGTTCATCCGAAGCAAAAGAGGAAGCGCGCCTCATCCAAAATCTGCGCGTGGTAAACTATGTGAGAAACTACTTCAAAAAGCTAAACAAGGTTATAGTATTTGTTGACACATTTAATAGGATCATCATATTGAGTAGCAGCGATGGATTGGATTTATATAAAATATGCATGCGCTTAAAAAATAAAATAGCAAAGGACATGGGCTATAATGCCAATATAGGAATCGGCAATATAAAAAGCAGCACATCTGCCATCAAAGCATCATACAAAGAAGCAATAAACGCCCTTAATTACTGTGCCGCCACAGGTGCTGACAGCATGGTGATGTGCTACAGGGACATACAAGCTACCAGCGAGGAAAGCAAAATCAGCAACAGCCGGCTAAAGTTTTGTTTAAAATCCGGATTAGAAAATGAAACCGTAGATATTATAAAAAGTGCGTTTTCCGGCATAGACGCGTCAAGCGCCAACGCTATACCGTCAGCGCGCATAATTGCTTTGGATATCGTATCCGTTTGCTGTTCAGTAATGCTCGAGCTTAAGGAGAATTTCGACGACGTATACCTGCGCGAAATAGAGTCTTATAGCGCGATAATAAATGCCGAATCAGTGCATGCCATAACCGAGCACGTACTGGCGATAGCCAAGAGCACCATAAAGGCCATAAGCCGGGAACAAGCCGATAATATGAGCAATTTGATAAACGATATAAAGCGATTTATTAAGGACAACATAAGCGATCCCAACCTGTCACTATCATATGTCGCCAAGCATTTTTACCTGAATCCCAGCTATTTGAGCAGAATATTTAAAAAGGAAACCGGCATAACATTCATAGAATATCTCACCAACAAGCGCATGGAGAAGGCCATAAGCCTCTTAAAGGATAAAAGTATGAAATCTTTTGAAATCGCAAACGCCGTCGGCATAAGCGACCCAAATTATTTTTCTTCATGCTTCAAGAAATATACCGGCTTAAACGTGAGCGAATATAGAAAATTTGTGTGAATTTAAGTTCTTATTGACTCTTGTATACTAGTATGCTAGACTGGAGGCGTAAAATAAAATACAGAAAGGAGAGCCAATGAAACTCAATTTAAATGATTTAATGGCCAATAAGGACTCATGGCAGAAATTAGGTTATGAGGTCCCGCAATTCGACATAAAAGCTATGATAGAGCATACGGTTGAAGAGCCTATCTGGGTGCATTTCGGTGCCGGCAATATATTCCGGGCATTTCCGGCAGCGGTTCACCAGGTGCTTCTCAACCAGGGATTTTGCGATAAAGGCATCATAGCCTGTGAAACATTCGATTATGAAATAATCGATAGGGTATACAGGCCTTATGATAACCTGCATATAGTCATCGAGCTTAAAGCCGACGGCTCCATGCGGAAAAGGGTTATAGGCAGCGTGGCCGAAGCATTGTCATCCGACAAAGACATCGACAGGCTGGTCAAGATATTCACATCGCCAGCGCTGCAGATGGCCAGCTTCACCATTACCGAGAAGGGCTATTCGCTGGCCTATACCCAAGATGAGCTCGAGCGCCTCACCGATGCGCCAAAAACAGCCATGGGCCTTGTGGCGATGCTGTGCTATAAACGCTATTTAGCAGGAAAGCTACCGCTCGCTTTGGTCAGCATGGATAACTTCTTCCACAATGGCGCGAAGCTGCAAGAGGCAATAGAAGCCTTCGCCCAAAGCTGGACCGAGCACGGGCTGGTGGATGCGGGCTTTGTCGATTATATATGCGATCCAAAGTATATAAGCTTTCCGTGGAGCATGATAGACAAAATAACACCGCGGCCGTCAGAGCAGGTAAAAGCCATGCTCGAATCAGAAGGCATCGAGGGCATGGATATAATCACGACATCTAAGAATACCTACATAGCCCCATTTGTCAACGCCGAGCATACACAATACCTGGTCATAGAGGATGCGTTTCCCAATTCGAGGCCGCCTCTGGAAAAAGCCGGCATAATATTCACAAGCAGGGATATCGTGGACAAAGCCGAAAAGATGAAGGTATGCACCTGCCTCAATCCATTGCATACGATGCTTGCCATATTCGGCTGCCTGCTTGGCCACAAGTCCATAGCCGACGAGATGAAGGACAGCGACCTCAAGGCCTTGGTTGAAAAAGCAGGCTATGAAGAATTCCTGCCCGCCGCTGTCGACCCCGGCATAATAAAGCCGCGCGACTTTATGAGAGAAGTGTTAGAAGAACGCCTGCCCAACCCGTTTGTGCCCGACACCCCGCAGCGCATCGCCTGCGATACGTCGCAAAAGCTGCCCATAAGGTTTGGCGAGACGCTCAAGGCATATATAGCGGCAGGCAAGGATATAAACGAGCTCACATATATACCGCTGGCCTTCGCGGGCTGGCTGCGCTACCTCATAGGCATAGACGACAGCGGCAAAGCGTTTGAGTTGAGCCCCGACCCGATGCTCCCTACCCTCCGCAAGCATCTCGAGGGCATAACGCTTGGCGATAAAGGGCCGTTTGGCGACAAATTAGCGCCGATATTATCAGATGAATCGATATTCGGCATAGATTTATGCGGGCATGGGCTGGCAAAAAAAGTGGAAGATATGTTCGCTGAGATGATAAGTTCAAAAGGTGCTGTGAGAGCAACCATTCAAAAATACATCGGCAAAGGAGATGATGCGTTATGAAAATGTGCTTCAGATGGTTCGGCGAGGACCAGGACAACATACCGCTCCAATACATAAGGCAAATCCCCGGCATGTATGGCGTCGTGACCAGCCTTATAGATATACCGGTCGGCGAGGTTTGGCCGCCCGACCGCCTAAAAGCTCTGAAGGAAAAAGTAAACGGCTGCGGCTTGCAGCTCGAAGTCATAGAGAGCGTTAACATTCATGAGGATATAAAGCTAGGGCTGGACACACGCGATGAATATATAGAGGCTTATATAGCCACTATACAAAACCTGCGCGATATAGGCGTAAAGGTCATATGCTACAACTTCATGCCCGTATTGGATTGGGTGCGCACAGAGCTTGAACGGCCGCTAGAGGACGGTTCCTTTGCCATGGCATACCGCGAGGAAGACGCCGCCAAGATAAATCCGAAGGACCTAAGCGCGCAGATGGAGAGGCAATCGGGCGGCTTCAGCCTTCCGGGATGGGAACCGGAAAGGTTAAAAGAGATGTCGGCCATGATAGATAGATACAAAGCTGTCAGCGAACAGCAGTATTGGGACAACATAAAATATTTCCTCGACGCCGTCATACCCTATGCGGAAAAATATGACATAAAGCTGGCCATACACCCCGATGACCCGCCGTGGCCCATGTTCGGCCTGCCCAGGGTCATAACCAACAGGAATAATATAAAGCGATTTTTGGATTTAAACAAAAGCCCATATAACGGCCTTACGCTGTGCACCGGCTCGCTCGGCGCCAACAGGGAAAATGACCTGCCCGCCCTTATACGCGAATTCGGCAGCCAGGGGCGCATACATTTCGCGCACATACGCAACATAAAATATGAAAGCGGCAGGGACTTCCACGAGTCAGCGCATCTGTCGCAATGCGGCTCACTCGACATATTCGAGATAGTAAAGGCCTTTTATGATGTAGGCTTCGACGGTTATGTGCGTCCCGACCACGGCCGCATGATATGGGGAGAAAAAGGCCGCCCCGGCTATGGTTTATACGACAGGGCATTAGGCGCTGTGTATATACAGGGCCTGTGGGAAGCCATAGACAAGATGACTAAGAGCAGGTGAAAGCAATGCTTGAGATTCTAGAGAGGGGCAAGAAGGAAACTGCTAAAGAATATGCAACAAGGGTGCTAAAGTACAATATAATGAACTTAAACCTGGAGCCAGGTCAAATAGTCAGCGAAAATGAGATAGCGCAGCAGCTTGGCATAAGCCGCACGCCCGTAAGAGAGGCCTTTATAGAGCTGTCCAAAGTATCAATGGTGGAGATACTGCCGCAAAAGGGCACCTATATAGCGCCTATAAATCTCAATATGATAGAGCAGTCGCGATTTATGCGCGCTGTGCTTGAAAAGGCCGTAGTTGAACTCGACTGCCAAAGCGGTGATAAAAACTATATCGCCGCTTTGGATGAAAACATTATGCTTCAGCAAAACTGCGCCAATCAAGGCGACTACAAGCGGCTGTTGCAACTGGACAACGAGTTTCACCGCCTGCTCTTCTCCATGGCCGGCAAAGCAGCTATATACGATTTTATGGAGAATATGATGGGCCATTTCGACAGGGCGCGCATGTTAAACCTAGCCGAGATGGACAAGCAAAAGACAGTAGATGAGCACAGGCACCTGCTCGAATTTATAAAAGCCGGCGATAAAGAAAGCGCAGCCGCGCTTATGGAGCGGCATTTGTCTAGGATAAACACCGATTTGGCATATTTGGAAGATAGGCATCCGGAGTATTTCGAAGCCCTGTAGACAATAAAAAAAGCCAGATATAATACCTGGCTTTAATCTGCTAACATTGGTGTGCCTAGAGGGATTCGAACCCCCAGCCTCTTGGTCCGTAGCCAAGCGCTCTATCCAATTGGGCTATAGGCACTTCTCATTACAATAGATAGTATAACCCTAAGCGCTCGCTTAGTCAAGAGCAAAATTGCATAGCATGTTATTATTCTGTGATATTGTCATAGTGAAATTATTTTGCAATAATGTC
>ENA-UPAD01000711-UPAD01000711.1-bioreactor-metagenome-genome-assembly--contig:-NODE-711-length-43522-cov-56.282927_pt1 | contig 43522 bp, 39 predicted proteins | sample MGYA00238179_ERZ772710 | MGnify/ENA primary metagenome ERZ772710 (study PRJEB29004, sample SAMN07631245) | bioreactor metagenome | isolation source: Switchgrass digestor | place: USA: Dartmouth...
CTTTTCTAGTATTAACTAGAGAACCGAGTTTACACAAAATATTTTATACTACCAAAATAGATTTTACTATTTATATTCTAAATATAACATTATACTATATTATTATTCCAGAAAAAAGTAAAATTTGAAGCCGAATGTTTTTAGAAAAAGAACTTAAAATATTCGATAATTTGGTGTATAATGGTGAAAACTATACCATTTATAAGGTGGAAGGAGTTTAACAGTGAATCGAATTAATAAAAGTGAACGGATCGGAACGATTATAAAGATTCTTACAGAGAACCCGCAGAAAATTTTTACCCTGAATACTTTCGGAGACTTGTTTGAGTGTGCCAAATCCACTTTAAGTGAAGATATTGATATTGTAAAGAATATATTTAAAAAATTTGATTTAGGATCAATTGAAACTGTAGCGGGAGCTGCCGGAGGCGTATTATATAAGCCTGTTATGACAAAAGAGCAGATTAAGAATTTTTGTGAAGAGCTCTGTCAAAGGATTAACCAAACCGACCGAATGATCCCAGGAGGATATATTTACTTAAATGATCTCATTTATTCCCCGGAGTTAAGCTATAGTATGGGAAAAGCTCTGGCTAGTTTTTTCCAAGATCAGGATTTTGATTATGTCGTTACTATTGAAACAAAAGGTATTCCCCTTGCTCTTATGACTGCCCGAGTCTTAAACAAACCTTTAGTAGTTGTCAGAAAGGAAGGAAAGTTAACAGACGGCACAGCAATCCATATGAATTATTTAACGGGGTCTTCAAAAAGAATTCAAACCATGTCCTTAGCAAAACGTGCGCTGCCTGAAGGATCAAAAGTTATCTTTATCGATGATTTCATGAAAGCAGGAGGAACAGCCAAAGGGATCATGGACTTGATGAAAGAGTTTGAATGTGAGGCTGTTGGCGTCGGGGTTCTGATGGCGACCAAGGAACCGGAAGAAAAGCTGGTAGAGGAGTATGCGACTCTATTGGTTCTGGAAAAAGTTGATGAGGGAAAAAAAGAAATAATTGTAAAACCATTCCTGAAAACGGCCTTCTAGGCCGTTTTGACTTAATAGTTATAAAGTTCCAACAATTATGGATTGCTAAAATATAACAGCTTGTGCTATTATAAATGTACTAGAAATTTACTATATATGATGGGCTAGATGTTAAATATCTATTGAGAAGGGGAAGTGGGGGACTATGCATAAAAAAGAGATTATCTCCATGCTTTTAGCAGGAGGCCAAGGAAGCCGTCTTGGCATACTGACTAAAAATCTTGCAAAACCTGCAGTTACTTTCGGAGGGAAATATCGAATCATCGATTTCGCCTTAAGTAATTGCATTAATTCAGGAATCGATACCGTAGGTGTTCTGACTCAATATGAACCCCTGCGCTTAAATCAACATATAGGAATCGGTATTCCTTGGGACCTCGACAGAAAAGCAGGAGGCGTTACGATTTTATCTCCTTATGTCAAGGAACAGGAAGGCGCCTGGTATTCAGGAACAGCAAACGCTATCTATCAAAACATCAAATTCATTGATAACTATAATCCAGAATATGTACTGATTCTTTCAGGAGACCATATTTATAAGATGGATTACAGCAAAATGCTGGATTTCCATAAGAAAAATAATTGTGATGCAACCATTGCTGTACTAGAAATTCCGATAGAAGAAGCACATCGATTTGGTATTATGAACACTGGAGAAGGAGACCGTATCGTTGAATTTGAGGAAAAGCCCAAAAATCCCAAGAGTAATTTGGCATCCATGGGCATTTACATATTTACATGGAAAAAATTAAAGCAAGCTCTGATTGAGGATAATGCACGTCATGAAGACAGTGATTTCGGAAAGCATATCATTCCTACGATGTTGGAAAACGAGGACAGACTTTATGCTTATCGTTTCAGAGATTACTGGAAAGATGTAGGGACAATCGAATCTTATTGGCAGGCCAATATGGAGCTTATTGAAACGCTTCCCAACTTTAATTTGTATGAAGAATTTTGGGAATTCTACACCAATTTAGACTATCAAACACCTCAGTATATAGGGGGAGAAGCAGAAGTTCACAGATCTATTATCTCAGAGGGCTGCGAGATCTATGGAACAGTGATCAATTCCGTATTAGGTCCAGGTGTTATTGTAGAAAATGGTGCCGTAATAAGAGATTCAATAGTAATGGCCAATTCTGTATTAAAAGAAGGTGTTGTGCTTGATCGCTGTATTGTAGCTGAAAATTGCATTATTAACCAAAATGTTAAAATAGGAGAAGGGGAAAATATACCAAATAAAGATAAACCGAGTATATACAATACAGGGATCAGTGTTGTAGGGGAAAATACTACAATACCTGAAGGTATATGGATTGGCAAGAATTGCGTTGTTTATGGGGACACAACACCAACGCATTATGACAACGGAAGATTAGAATCAGGTTGTTCACTGATTCTGGAAGGGGTGGAAGCATGAGAGCGGTTGGAATTATTTTAGAAGGCGGAAAAACTGAAAAATTAAAGGATTTAGTTGCAAAAAGAGCGATTCCGGCTATGCCCGTAGGAGGATCTTACAGAGCGATTGACTTTACGCTTAGCAATATGTCTAATTCGGGAATTAATAAAGTAGCAGTTATTACCCAATACAACTGCCGCTCACTTTTAGACCACTTGTCATCTGCGAAATGGTGGGATTTAGGAAGAAAACAAGGAGGCCTTTTTGTTTTTTCACCATATATCTCCAGCGATAATCCTTTTGGATACCGTGGAACAGCAGATGCCATTTACAGAAATATAAGCTTCTTAAAGAGAAGTAATGAACCCTTCGTAATCATCGCGTCAGGAGATCAGATTTATAAGATGGACTATAACAAAGTCCTGGAATACCATCAGCAAAAACAAGCAGATATTACCATCATATGTAAGGATATGAAAGATGAAGATGTATCCGATTATGGCGTTATGAATCTGGATGAAGACTATAGATTGAAAGAATTTGAAGAAAAGCCAATCGATCCTCAAAGCAGTATTATCTCATTGGGAATTTACGTTATACAAAGAACCCTGCTGATTAAGCTTTTAGAAGATATTGTATCCGAAGGCCGTTTTGATATTGTCAATGATATTATCATAAGATACAGAAGAAAACTTAAGATCTATGGTTACCCCTTTGAAGGATATTGGAGAAGCTTAAAATCAATTGGAACTTATTTTGATGTAAATATGGATTTCTTAAAGAAAGATGTAAGGGATTTGTTCTTAAAGCAATATCCCCATATTTCAACCAAAGTAAAAGATGAACCCCCTGTAAAGTATAATCCTGGAGCCTGCGTAAAAGACAGTTTGGTTGGTGGAGGCTCCATTATCAATGGATGTGTAGAAAAATCTGTTTTATTTAGAAAGGTATTTACAGGTACCAATTCAGATATTAGAAATTCAGTCATCATGGAAGGAACATATATTGGAAACAATTGTAGGATAGAATACGCTATTTTGGATAAAGAAGTTGTAGTTTCTGACGGAAGAGAACTTATAGGTACGAAAGAAAAACCGATTATTTTGAAAAAAGGAAGCGTAATTTAGTGTAATTTAATACAAGTTATATTTTTAAGTAAAATTTGAATATATAAAACATATTGATATTTGGATAAATCTGTTATATAATAAGGATATATAATCGAAACGGTATCCGGGGGGATTACTCTAGGACCGCATCATGTTACAGAGAGGAGTTCGCATATGGAAATCACTGATATCCGTGTACGTAAAATTAACAAGGAAGGTAAAATGAAGGCGGTTGTTTCTGTTACTTTTGATAACGAATTTGTTGTGCATGATATCAAAGTAATCGAAGGCGATAAGGGGCGTTTTATTGCAATGCCCAGCCGTAAAACAATTGATGGAGAATTCAGAGATATTGCCCATCCAATTAATTCTGCAACAAGAGATAAAATCCAAACTGCTGTTTTGGAAAAATATGAAATGGTGCTTGTAGCGGAAGAATCTGATGATGTGGCAGAGGATGAAATCGCTGCTGATATCGAAGAATAAGAAATGAATTAGAGGGACGGTTCCTTAAGGTAAAAGCCATAGGAACCGTCCTTTTTGACTTTATTGCATAGGAAGTTCTTTTGGATTTCCTATGGCAAAAAACTTCCGGGCAAAATGGAAACTCGCGCATATTAAATTTTGTCGGTTTTGCCCACTGTATCCTATGCGAGAATTTTGAGGGCGAAACTCTTTCTAGTATTGAATATTGAAAATTTGTCATAAACATGAGACAATGTATAAGATATTATGAAATAAGGAAGGGATTGGAATGAGCATTAGGGAGACAAAAGGATTATCAACAGTAATACTGGCTGCAGGGGAAGGCACCAGAATGAATTCAAAAAAATCAAAGGTATTACATAAAATGCTTGGAAAAAGTTTAATAGAACATGTAATGGATGCCGCAAAATATGCAGGCAGCCAGAAGATTTGTCTTGTGATCGGGCATAAAGGCGAAGAGGTAAGGGAAGCCATTGGCGATTCGGTGGAATATGCTGTTCAAAAAGAAAGATTAGGAACCGGTCATGCAGTGATGCAGGCAGATTCTTTTATTGAAGAAGAGGGAGATATCCTGGTATTATATGGCGATACGCCTCTTATTACCGGTGAAACTTTGAAAAATATGATAGAAACCCATAGAAAAGAAAAAAATGGTGTAACAATACTATCGGCAATTGTAGAAGATCCCACTGGCTATGGAAGAATTATAAGGGACGAAGCAGGAAATTTTATAAAAATCGTGGAACACAAGGATGCAAGTGAAGAAGAACTAAAAGTAAGAGAAATCAATGGAGGAATGTATTGTTTTCAGGCAAGGCTTTTGAAGGAAGCTTTAAAAGAACTGACCAATCACAATGTACAGGGAGAATATTATCTCACAGATACCCTTCATATTATTTTATCCAAAGGCTATAGGGTCAATGCAATGATTGTAAAAGACAGTACGGAGATTTTAGGGGTCAATTCAAGGGCACAATTAAGTGAAGTAACTCAGATTTTAAAAAGACGCATTAATAAAAAATTTATGGATGAAGGGGTTACCATCATAGATCCAGAAAGTACCTATATTGAGCCAGATGTTTCGATTGGCATAGATACGATCATATATCCTGGATCCATCATTCAAGGTAAAACGGTTATTGGAGAGGATTGCGTTATAGGACCTAATGCACGAATAGACAGTGCAAAGATTGGCAATGATGTAAGTATTGAATCCAGCGTGATCTTAGAAAGCGAAATAGGTTCAAACACTACAGTAGGACCTTTTGCATATATCAGACCTAACAGCAAAATTGGAAGCCATATAAAGATTGGCGATTTTGTTGAAGTAAAAAATTCTACTATAGGCAATAATACAAAAGTATCCCATTTAACTTATATTGGAGACGCCGATGTGGGGGAAAATGTCAACTTTGGTTGTGGCACTGTTGTTGTGAACTATGATGGTCATAAAAAACATAGAACCGTTATTGAAGACGAAGCATTTATAGGATGCAATACCAATTTGGTTTCTCCTGTTACGATCCACAAAGAAGCATTTATAGCAGCAGGGTCCACTATTACAGAAAATGTTCCTGCGAGGGCATTAGGTATCGCCAGAGCAAGACAGGTTAATAAGGAAAACTGGGTGGAGAGAAGAAATAAATGATAGGATAGAAATTCCTTTGTAAATTATAAAAGATATGATATAATTAGTGTCGAATTAGGGGGGCGTAAATTACCGATATTCTAAGGAGGCCTTTTTTCATGAGGAGCGCGAACAGCGAAATCAAGATTTTTTCATGTAATGCACATCATGAGTTAGCAGAGGAAATTGCAAAAGAATTAGGATTAAAACTGGGAAACGCAGAAGTCGGACGATTTAGCGATGGCGAGATTTCAGTTCGAATTGATGATAAGGTAAGAGGAGCAGATGTATTTATTATTCAGCCTACATCCGCGCCGGTTAACGAAAATCTGATGGAATTACTGATTATGATCGATGGGCTAAGGAGAGCTTCTGCAGGAAGAATAACAGCAGTTATTCCTTATTATGGCTATGCAAGACAAGACAGAAAAACAAGAGCCAGAGATCCTATCAGTGCAAGATTGGTTGCAGATCTCATTCAAACAGCAGGAGCCCACAGAGTGCTTGTAATGGATTTGCATTGTGCTCAAATTCAAGGATTCTTTAATATTCCTGTGGATCACTTAGTTGGAATGCCTTTATTAACGAGATATTATACTGAAAAGTTTGGCTCATTGGAAGATTTTGTTGCTGTTTCTCCGGACCTTGGAAGTGTGGGAAGAGCCAGATCTTTTGCAACAAAACTAGATATTCCTCTTGCGATTATTGACAAGAGAAGACCTAAAGCCAATGTTTCAGAGATTATGAATATAATAGGAAATATTGAAGGCAAAAGAGTTATTTTAGTAGATGATATGATTGATACAGCAGGAACTATTACAAATGCAGCCAATGCTTTAAAAGAACGAGGAGCTACAGAAGTTTATGCTTGTTGTACCCATGCGGTATTGTCCGGACCCGCTATAGAAAGAATAGAAGCGTCCGCTATTTCCGAATTGGTTGTACTCAATACTATTAAACTTTCAAAAGAAAAAAGAATTTCAAAATTAAAAGAGATTTCTGTTGCGCCTATTATGGCAGATGCTATTCATAGAATTCATGAAGATTTATCTGTATCTAAATTATTTGATTAATGAACATATAAATATAAAAATACCTAAGCCCTAGTCATACTAGGGCTCTTTGCTATGAAAAAAAACGGAGGGAAAATCAATGTTTGCAGTGATTGGATTAGGGAATCCCGGAATGCAGTATGAAACAACAAGGCACAATGTGGGATTTGAAGTCATCGAAAGATTAGCCTTTGAACATAACATTAATGTAAATAAGAAAAAGCATCAGGCTTTGCTTGGAGAAGGAATGATTGCCGGAGAAAGAGTTGTTTTGGCAAAGCCTCAGACCTATATGAATCTTAGCGGACAAAGCGTTATAGAGATTATGAATTGGTATAAGATAGACAGAAATCATATAATTATAATATATGATGATATCAGCCTGCCCATCGGACAATTAAGAATCCGTACTCAAGGCAGTGCAGGAGGTCATAATGGCATAAAAAACATCATTGCTCATCTAAATTCCCAGGAGTTTTTAAGGGTGAAAGTTGGTGTTGGCGAAAAGCCTCCAGGCTGGGATTTGGCCGACTATGTATTAAGTCGCTTTACGAAAGAAGAAATAGAAGAAATGGTAAAGAGTATTAAACTCGCTGCAGATGCTGTTGAAACCATTATAAGAGAAGGCAGTACCTCTGCCATGAATAAATTTAATCAGCGGATAAGGGAGTGACGACTTGAAAAATACTGCTTTTAGCGGAATGATACAACCGCTGCTTGAGTTGGAATCTTATCAAAAATTATTGGAAAATTTAAAAAATAATCACTCTCCTATATTGACCACAGGTATCCTGGATTCACAAAAAGCCCATCTTATTTATGCCCTAAAAACTCATACTGACAGACCGGTTATCATTCTTACACATAATGAAATGAAGGCAAAAGAAATCTATGAGGACATGCAGTTTTTTATAAAAGATGAGATTTATATATATCCTTCAAAGGACCCCCTTTTTTACAGTGCGGATGTTCACAGTATAGATATCGTAAGGCAAAGATTAAATATCATAAAGGCCTTGTTGGATCATAGAAATCCAGTGATCATTTTATCTGTTGAAGCCATGTTAGACAGGCTCGTTAAAAAAGAGGTATTTAAGTCCTTTATTATCCATCTTAAGATAGGGGATGTCGTATCTACCCAAGAACTTAGCCGCCAATTGGTTTTAATGGGTTATGAGCATGTGGAATTGGTAGAAAGTCCGGGGCAGTTTGCCATCAGGGGAGGTATTATAGACATCTATTCCGGAACTTTAGCCAGTCCGTACAGAATAGAACTTTGGGATGACGAGATTGATTCTATAAGGCAGATGGACGCTATCACTCAAAGATCAAATGAAAAAGTAGATCAGATAGAAATCTTCCCCATGAGGGAATTGGTATTTACAGAAGAAGCCATTGAGCAGGCAATCACGCTGATAAATGAAGAAACTAAAAAAAGCTTAAAACAGATGGAGAAAAAAGGCCTTACAGAGCAGAAAGAGATTTTATCAAAAACAGTGGAAGCCTTCTTAGAAAAGGTAAGGAACCAAAAGACTTTTCAGGGGATAGAAGGATATGTCAGATATTTTTATGAGGATACGGTGACTTTAGCGGACTATCTCGATCAAGAGACTCTGGTGATAATAGATGAACCTGTAAGACTGAAGGAAAGATGTCTTAAGACTATAGAAGAGTTTGAAGAAAGCATGAAGGGAAGACTGGAAAAAGGCTATATTCTTCCCCGTCAAATGGAAACCCTTTTTAGTTATGAAGACCTTTTAGACAGTATAAAAGATTTTGATACCATTTTAATGACCATGCTGACCCATAGCATAAAAGATTTTACCATCAAAGAAATTTTGCAGTTTCCGGTCAAGTCCATCAATTCTTTCTATAAACAGATTGATATTCTTGAAAAAGATCTGCTTTTCTGGAAACAGAAAAATAGTCGGATTCTTATTTTGGCAGGGCCAAGAAGCAAGGGAGAAAGACTGCAAAAAGAACTTTCAGAAATTAACATTATAAGTACTTATAGAAATGACCTATCAGAGCCTATACAGAAGGGGCAAATCGTTATTTCTCACGGAAGTTTTCATAAAGGTTTTGAATACGGCATGATAGACTTTGTCATTATTTCTGACAAAGAAGTTTTTGGAGAGGAAAAGAAGAAGAGAAAGACTAAAAAGAAACCAAAAGGTTCAAAGATCGAAAGCTTTACGGATCTTACCATAGGAGATTATGTGGTTCATGAAAATCATGGTATTGGAATCTATCAGGGAATAGAGAAAATAGTTGTAGACAATGTCAGCAAAGATTATTTGAAGATTCGCTATGCAGACAGTGGGAACTTATACGTTTCTGTCAACCAAATGGATATGATCCAAAAATATATAGGTGCAGAAGGCAAGGGACCTAAGCTCAATAAACTTGGGGGAAGCGATTGGGCAAAAACCAAGGCAAAGGTTAAAAAAGCAGTATCAGATTTAGCCAAAGAACTGATCGAACTGTATGCAAAAAGACAAAAGAACAGGGGCTTTAGGTACAGTCCTGATACAGTCTGGCAGAAAGAATTTGAAGATATGTTCCCTTATGAAGAAACCAGCGATCAACTTACAGCCATCGAGGAAGTCAAAAGGGATTTGGAAAGCGATAAAATCATGGAACGTCTTCTTTGTGGAGACGTGGGGTATGGAAAAACGGAAGTTGCTATTCGTGCTGCGTTTAAAGTGGTACAAGACGGTAAGCAGGTCGCTTACCTTGTGCCTACGACTATTTTGGCACAGCAGCATTATAATACCTTTGCCCAGAGGATGAAGGATTTCCCTGTTAAAGTGGGATTGCTGTCCCGTTTCCGAACGCCTAAAGAACAAAAAGAGACCATTGAGCAGTTAAGAAAAGGTATGATCGATATTATCATAGGTACCCACAGACTCTTATCGAAAGATATTGTATTTAAAGATTTAGGGTTGCTTATTATCGATGAGGAGCAAAGATTCGGTGTTGCTCATAAGGAAAAATTAAAATATCTGAAAGAAAATGTAGATGTTTTGACATTAACAGCTACCCCTATTCCCAGAACCCTTCACATGAGTCTTGTAGGCATCAGGGATATGAGTGTTTTGGAAGAACCTCCGGAAGAGAGGTATCCCGTACAGACTTATGTTATGGAGTACAATCCGGAATTTGTAAAAGACGCGATTCATCGTGAGCTTGCAAGAAATGGACAGGTATATTATCTGTACAATCGTGTAAAAAACATTGATCAAGTAGCTGCCAAGATCCAGGAAATGGTTCCGGAGGCCGTTGTATCCTATGCCCATGGACAGATGAGCGAAAGAGAACTGGAAAATATTATGATGGATTTTATCAATGGAGAAATTGATGTCCTTGTTTGTACCACAATTATCGAGACTGGTCTTGATATACCCAATGTGAATACAATTATTATCCAGGATGCTGATTATATGGGATTATCCCAGCTCTACCAGTTAAGGGGAAGAGTAGGGCGATCCAATCGTATTGCGTATGCTTATCTGATGTACCAAAAAGATAAGGTTCTGCAGGAAGCGGCAGAAAAAAGACTTCAGGCTATTAAAGAATTTACAGAGTTTGGTTCTGGTTTTAAGATTGCCATGAGAGATCTGGAAATCAGAGGGGCAGGGAATCTGCTTGGAGAACAGCAGCATGGACATATGGAAGCTGTAGGATATGATCTGTATTGTAAGCTTTTAGAAGAAGCTGTTCGGGAAGAAAGAGGAGAAGTTGTACAAGAGGCCTTTGAAACCTCTATAGAATTAAATGTCAATGCCTATATACCTAATAAATTCATAGTGAATGAGATGCAGAAACTGGAAATCTATAAAAAGATTGCCTCGATACAAACCGAGCAGGATTATTTCGACTTACAGGAAGAAATTGAAGACAGATACGGTGATCTTCCAAAGAGTGTGCAAAATCTGCTGGAAATTGCCCTTATAAAATCAGAAGCCCACGCCTTAGACATCGTGTCTATTGCTCAAAAGGGAAACAAGGTGAATATTACTTTGAAAAAAGATGCCCGTATAGATCTTTCAAAGATTCCGGAACTGCTTGGCAAATATAACAGAAAACTGACTTTTGCAGCTGCAGAAAACCCTTATTTCATATATCATGTATCCGATGATGAAAAAGAGACACTTATCAGATATATTAAGAATTTATTACAAGCCATGAAAGGTTTGAAGTTGCAGTAAAATTCTTTTATAATATAGAAAAATGGGGCAAAACTATACACAAGGCATATATATGAAATGGGGTTTGAGAAATGGGCTTTAAAAAACGAATGACAGCGATATTATCCATAATCATAGTTGCAGGAATATTACTAACCAGCTGCTCCAGAAAAACAGAATATGTAGCAGTGATCAATGACGGAAAGGTAAGTGTAGAAGAGTATAAAGTCTATTTGTGGCGAATTAAACAGGTATACCAGAGTATAGGAGAAGAAGACATCTGGGAGACAAAGTTTGATGGTAAACCGGCAGAAGAAGTGGCGAAAGAAAGAGCTCTGGATTCTATTAAATCGATCAAGCTTCAGGTTCAGGAAGCCAAAAAGATGAAACTGGCTTTAACCGATGAAGAGAAGGAGCAAATAAAGACTCGGGCAAGTATTCTTAAATCAGAAATTGGTGAAGAAGAAGTAAAAAATATGGGGATTTCAAATGCAACCCTTGAAAAAATAGCAGAGGAAAACATCATCAGCCAAAAATTATATGAAGCGATTACGAAAGATTTTGTTGTCGATCAGGAAGAATTTGAAGAATTCTTTGAGCAAAACAAAGAAAGTTTAAAGCAGGTCAGAGCCAAACATATTCTGTTGAAAACCCATGACATAAAAAACGGGCAATTGGTAGCGCTTTCGGAAGAAGAACAAGAAGAAGCTTATAACAAGGCGCAGGAAGCCTTAGAAAGGGCAAAAGCAGGAGAAGATTTTGCATCTTTAGTCCAGGAATATTCACAGGATGAAGCCTCCCTGCCTTCTGACGGAGAATATGTTTTTGGAAGAAATCAGATGGAACCGGCATTTGAAGAAGCGGCCTTTGGGTTAAAAGTCGGAGAAATCAGCGACCTGGTAGAAACAAGCTATGGATACCATATTATAAAGTTGGAAGAAATCATAGAACCAGATAAGGAAGAAACAGAGCAAAGTTATTATGAATTAGAAAAGCAAAGTTTTTATCAGTCTAAAGTACAGGAATGGATGAATCAGGCAACTGTTGAGATCAATAAAGAAGTTTGGGACACCATTAAAGTAAGAAAATAGAATAATGAAGTTAAAAAACGAGGAATATTTCCTCGTTTTTTGTTTTAGAAGAAAAATGGAAAACATGCATAAAATAACAATATTGTAATCATACTATTATTGAAAATGATTATGAACGCTAGAGATTAGAGGAGGAATCAATGTGAAAGCTACTGGAATCGTAAGAAGAATAGATGATTTAGGACGTGTGGTGATCCCAAAGGAAATAAGAAGAACCTTACGCATCAGAGAAGGAGATCCTTTGGAAATTTTTACAGATCATGATGGACAAGTTATTTTGAAAAAATATTCTCCTATAGGTGAATTAGGAACTTTTGCAAAAGAATATGCTGAAGCTTTGTCTCAAACAACAGGACTTATTACCTGCATTGCGGATAAAGACCAGATCATTGCTGTATCAGGAGGTTCTAAAAAAGAATTTTTGGATAAGAATATCAGCCAGTCCCTTGAAAAGGTTATTGAAGAAAGAACTGTATTTACTGCATCCAAGGATGATGAGAAATTTATTCCTATTCTGGCAGATGAAACGACGCTCAATTATACTTCTGAACTTATATCCCCTATTATTGCTGAAGGAGATGTCGTAGGAGCGGTGATCTTCTTATCTGCTGACAAAAACGCCCAGATGGGAGAAGTAGAAACCAAACTGGCGCAGTCAGCAGCAGGATTTTTAGGAAAACAAATGGAACAATAAATGCAGATAGATTTTCTGTCTGCATTTTTCATCAATTTTTAACTTATTTCTGATCAAATTTGACTATTTGCCATGAAGTGTTTTTTTATGCTATACTCATGTTAAATTAAAGTTAAGAGAGTAACACTGTATTAAATGAGTGGGTGCAGAATGGATAAAAAAGAAAAATATACTTATGAAGACCTTTTGGAAATTATGAGGACCCTTAGGGGTGAAAACGGTTGTGCCTGGGATTTAAAGCAAACTCATGAGAGCCTTCTTCCGAATCTTCTTGAAGAAAGTTACGAAGTGATTGATGCCATTAAAAAAGGCAATAAAGAGAGTTTAAAAGAGGAACTGGGAGATCTGCTTTTGCAAATCGTATTTCATTCACGAATTGCCGAAGAAAATAAGGAATTTACAATAGATGAGGTTATAGATGGTATTTGTAAAAAGCTTATCCTGCGGCATCCTCATATTTTTGGAGATATTAGTGTAGAAAGTACAGAAGAGATTTTGCAGAATTGGGAGCAGATTAAGAAAAAAGAAAAAGGCTTTGAAAACCAAACAGAAGTATTAAAAAGCGTTCCTGAGGTACTTCCGGCTTTAGTCAGAGCCTATAAGGTACAAGCAAAGGCAGCCCATGTAGGATTCGATTGGACAGATATACAGGATGTTTTAAATAAGGTCGAAGAAGAATTTGAGGAGCTTAAAGAAGCCTATAAATCAGGAAAAAGTGAACATATTATGGAAGAATATGGAGATTTATTATTCTCCGTTGTAAATATTGCTAGATTTTTAAAAATAAATCCTGAATTTGCCTTGACAAATGCTATAGAAAAGTTTATAAATAGATTTGAATACGTTGAAAATACTGCAATTGCAAGGGATCGAAGGTTGGAAGACATGACTCTCGAAGAAATGGATGCTTTATGGGAGGAGTCGAAACTTAAAGTCTCTAAAATTGAGTAGTTTTTTATTTGTTACATTACAAATGTAAAATGAAATAAGAGGAGGAAGGATTTATGAACAAGTCCGAATTAGTAGCAGCTATGGCTGCAAAAGCTGAAATGAGCAAAAAAGACACAGAAAAAGTACTCAAAGCATTCGAAGAAGTGGTGACAGAAGAACTTGCTAAAAACGGAAAAGTTCAACTCGTTGGATTTGGAACTTTTGACGTAGCAGAAAGATCAGCCAGAGAAGGCAGAAATCCTCAAACAGGAGAACCAATGAGTATTCCTGCTTCTAAAGCGCCAAGATTTAAAGCTGGAAAAGCTTTAAAAGATGCAGTAAATGCAAAGTAAAATACTTGATGCGCATGATACATATTTCAAATGACAAATCTACACTTTTTCGAGTGTAGATTTTTTTATTACATAGGAACTTCCTCCGGATTTCTTATGTAATAAAAAACCCTCCGGACAGGATGGAAACTTCTTTACTTAAAAAAAATAAAAATATTAGGAGATGAATCCATGCGTTTAGATAAATATCTTAAAGTAAGCCGCTTAATTAAGAGAAGAACGATTGCCAATGAAGCTTGTGATGCCGGAAGAGTTTTGATAAACGGAAAAGAAGCCAAGGCAAGTACTGCTGTTAAAGTAGGGGATATTATAGAGATCCGCTTTGGCAATAACACTACAAAAGTTGAAGTGTTGGATGTTAAGGAACATGTTAAAAAAGAAGAAGTAGAGAATATGTACAGACATTTATAGACTTATACGCATTTTTCAATACAACCTTCAATATATATAAATAAAATGGAAAGTTTGCAGGTTGTATTGAAAGGTGGTAATGTTATGGAGGACAAAATTGTAAATCAAAAAGGCCATAATATTATAATGCAGGATCGCCAAACGCTTTCAATCACAGGAGTTTTGGATGTCCTGGCATTTGATGAAGAAAATGTAGATGTTGAAACAGAAATGGGTATGCTCACAATAAAAGGTACAGAACTTCATGTAAACAAGCTCAATCTGGAGAAAAAAGAATTGGAAATAGAAGGTGAAATAGAGAGCTTGATTTATCATGATGGAGAGGCTTTTACCAAGAAAGGGAATTCATTTTTAGGAAAGCTCTTTAAGTAGGAGTGGATTGACTTGATTGTATCTATTAGTGAGCAGGCACAGATATTTATTGCAGCAGTTGAGGCAGGTATCATTATAGGAATTTTTTATGACGTATTCCGTATCATCAGAAAGATTATTCCTCATCCTAACTGGGTCATTCAGTTAGAAGACTTGATTTATTGGATCATAGTATCCAGTTTTATGTTTTTTGTACTTTTCAGCAAGAATTATGGGGAGATTAGGGGATTTGCTTTACTTGGCGCATTCCTTGGAAATGTAACTTACTTTTTTACTTTTAGTATTTTCCTTATGAAAATTTCTGACTGGATTATATACTGGATCAAGAGAATAATCCGGGGACTCATAAAGATCGTTCTTATACCTATTAGAATGATTCTAAAAATCCTTTCTTATCCCTATAAATGGATTTCTCGCCCTATGAGAATCCTGGGGGTACGAACTAAAATCTTTATACATAAATCAAAGAATCGGGTAAAGCGTAAATCAAAGCAAATGTTAAGAGAACTTTATATTATGTATAAAAAAGTTTAAAGTTTCTTTAAGAAAAAAGGATATCGGAGTTGGATGAAGAATATTTTATTACATAGGAAATTCATCCGGATTTCCTATGTAATAAAAAGCCTTGCGGGCAGGAGATGTACTCGCGCGTATTATATTTTGTCGGTTTTGGCAACTGTGTTTGGTGCGAGAGTTTCCCCTGTGAAACTTTTTTGTTTAAATACTGTATGAAGAGTTGATGCACTGGATGATCAAGAGGGGCAAAGAGGGGATTGTATTGAGTAGGAGAAAAAGACAAAAGAAACGCTTTATTAGCTGGAATGTTTTATTCTTAGCTATGTTTTTTGGGATGATTGCATTTAAAACTTATGATCTGCAAAAAATTAACAGGGGTCTGGAAAAACAAAAAGCAGAATACAGTGAAAAAATTCAATTGGCCCAAGAAGAGCAGGAATTGCTTTTAAAAGAAAAAGAGTATATTCAATCAGACATCTATGTAGAAAAAGTGGCAAGAGAAAAACTGGGCATGGTAAAAGAAGATGAAATTGTATTTATGGAAAAAACTGAATAAAAATTTATACTTGACAAACCCTCAAAAGCTCTTTATAATATAACATTGTCAGTTATGTTTTTCGTCGCGGAGTGGAGCAGCCTGGTAGCTCGTCGGGCTCATAACCCGAAGGTCAGAGGTTCAAATCCTCTCTCCGCAACCAAAAATGTGGCGGAGTAGCTCAGTTGGCTAGAGCATACGGTTCATACCCGTAGTGTCGGCGGTTCGACTCCGTCCTCCGCTACCATAAGGGCGCATAGCTCAGCTGGGAGAGCACCTGCCTTACAAGCAGGGGGTCATAGGTTCGAGCCCTATTGCGCCCATCTAAAAAGATATATGCAAATCTTTGCATATATCTTTTTTTTGTTGTTGGCATAGGAAATTTCTCCGAGTTTCCTATGCCAGCTTTTATATTTCACAAGTAAAACGTGTTGCTTTCTTGTGTTTTTACAGGATCCATATGAAGAAAGTACTATCAAGAGTTTCATCAAACCATCAGTTATATACAAAAAACAGCATTCAAGAGGTATGTATTTTTAGTTTTTGTAAAATGGATGGACAAGTTGTCTAAAGGTTTTTGGATGAGTTTCCAGATAGTGACAAATAATTTAATCCCTTTCTATTATAATGAAAAAGCAAAAATAGGGAGGGGTACGATAAATATGGAACGCGTAGAATATAGTACATTTAAGAAAGTAGATCTGCCGAAAGCGAAAAAAACCATCCATTGGAAAAATTTTTTCCTGGACGTAACTTATAAGGACTTATTCATTGATCTTGTAGGATTTACAATTTCCAGAGTCATTCTTTTTACCAATTTACTTCCTCTAAGCATTGCTTATTTTGCTGCAGGTTTGCCTGCGAAGGCCAATCGAATTTGGTTGCTTTTATTCACTTGTGCAGGCGTTTTAAGTGTAAGAGACTCTGTTTTGTCTTCAAAATATATCGGAACTTTTGTTTTAATGCTTGTATTTCAGTATTTGGTAGAAGCCAGGGGCTATAAGCCAACTAAAATTGTACAAGCTGTTCTTGCTATGGGTTCCTGCTTTGCCATGGGTATACTAACTGCGGCTATTAATGGTTTTTCGGGCTACTATTTGATTGTAGCAGTTTTAGAAAGCATTTTTGTTTTTACAGCTGCGTACATATATGGCAGTGCAATTTCATGTATAAAAGGTTCCTTAAAAAGAACGATTTTAAGCAATGAAGAAATTATCAGTTTGATTTTAATTTTTGGGACAGCCATTGCTGGTGTTATTGATTTTTCTGTCAGTGGAATTTATTTTCGAGAAGTGATTAGTATATTCCTGGTTTTACTATTTGGATTTATAGGAGGACCTTCTATAGGAGGAACTGTAGGCATTGTGATTGGAACTATACTAACCCTTATTGGGGTAATGCCTGCAGGATCTATTGGGGTTTTAGGTATATCCGGGATGATTACTGGACTCTTTAAAGACATCGGACGAATAGGGAGCGGTATAGGCTTTTTACTAGGACAGATGATCGTTTCTTTTTATTTTGAGGGCACAGCGATTACCTATGATTTTTTAAAACCCATTATTGCAGCCAGTATTCTGTTTTTTACTTTCCCTAAAGGAGTTATAACCTATATTAAACAGTTTATAAACAATGAATCTGAAACAGGGCAAGAAGTTTATTATAAACGCATAAGAGACATTACAGCGCAGCAACTAGAAGCGTTTTCCAATGCTTTTTTAAAATTATCCAGGACATTTTCTAATATTTCCAGAAAAAAGACCAGTTTAAATCAGCGGGATGTATCCATGCTGATTGAAGATGTTGCTTCCAGAGTATGCAAGGATTGCGGTTTGTGTTCCCATTGCTGGGAGACTGATTTTTATAATACATACCAAACTGTATTTAGCATTTTATCCGCTGCAGAAAGAAAATCCCGAATCGACCTTAGTGATATTCCGCAAGATTTTGTGGATAAATGTTTAAGGGTAGATGTATTTGCTGATACGACCAACAGGATGTTTGAACTGTATAAATTAAACCTGCTTTGGCATAACAGAATAGTGGAAAGCAGGGAATTGGTATCAGAGCAATTAAAAGGGGTTTCATCCATCATTGGCAATTTAGCAATGGAAGTATACGGAGAAGTTTATTTCAAAGAAGAACTGGAACAAGCCATTAAAGTAGAACTGGACCGGGAAAAAATTATTGTATCTGATGTAATCGTAGTTTTGAACCGTCAAAATAAATACGAAGTGGTGATTGAGCATTCTCCTTGCAAAGGGAAGCGGCTGTGTACAAAAAATATTCTGCCTGTAGTAAGTAAGATTCTGGGCAGGAGAATGAAAGTCATAGACAGTGGATGTGTTGGCATTTGCAGCAAAGACAAATGTAAGATGAAACTCATCGAAGAAGAAAAATTCAGGATTATGACAGGAGTAGCCAGAGAATCAAAAGAAAGCAATGCCATATCGGGAGATAATTATTCCTTTATGGAAATAAAGAACGGCCAATATCTTTTAGCTCTCTCTGATGGCATGGGGACCGGCAATAAAGCCAGCGAAGAAAGCAGTGCAGCCATAGAACTTCTGGAAGAATTCATAGAATCAGGATTTGACAAGGATCTGGCCATTAAAATGATCAATTCCGTACTGGTTTTAAAATCCAACGAGGATTTCTTTTCAACCCTCGATATGACGATTATCGATTTGTATACAGGAGTTGCGGAATTTGTTAAAATTGGAGCCGCTTCAGCATTCATAAAACGAGGAGAAATGGTAGAAGTTATTGGTTCTTCTTCCCTGCCGGTAGGCATGCTGAGCAATGTAGATATTGATGTCACCAAGAAGAAACTAAAAGACGGAGACATTATTGTTATGGTGACGGATGGGGTTTTAGACTCCAAGAAAGACATCATAGAAAAAGAAAAATGGTTCAGCGAGATCCTGAAAGGCATAGATACCAACCAACCAGAGTATATTGCTGATTATCTTTTAAACATTGCAAAAGAGAATTCTGATCATGAAATAGAAGATGACATGACGATTTTAGTCGCTAAGGTGTGGGAAAAATATTTGTGATTTTTACATGCATATAATGACAAATATAGGGAAAACTTATCCATGAACATAAAGTATGATGGAGGTTTTCCTATGGAATATTTTTCTAACGGCCGAGTGGTATTTATTGAAAATGACAAGGGTGGTTGGTACGAAAAGGCCATTTTCATCTTGAATAAAGATGTAAATCCTAATAGAATGCCAAAGGATATTGTTGCTGAAGCAGAAAAAATCATCGGAAATTATATGAAAAAAAGCAAACCGATATACTCCGGCAGAAAACTTAAAAAACGGAGTACAGATTGGATCTTAAACGGCTGTTTGTTTTTAAGTATTGTACTCTTTATCTATTTTGCATCCCAGATTTTCTGATGACAGCATCTAAGTGAATACATAGTTTTTGGGCGGTGTACGAATTGTGCACTGCTTTTTTACTATTTTTAGTACGACACTTGCATTTATATAACGCATTTTGTATCATCTAAATATAAAACTATTTTTCTGATGGGTGTGCCTATGTTACAGAGGATTTATAAAATTATAAAAGAATATAATATGATACAAAAAGATAATAATATAATAGTCGGGGTGTCCGGAGGAGCAGATTCCATGTGTCTGCTTCATCTGTTAAAGCAAGTATCCCGGATTGTTCCATTTAAAATAACTGCTGTTCATATCAACCACGGAATACGGGGCAAAGAAGCTGAAGAGGATGCAGCTTATGTTCGTGACATATGTAAAACATGGGATATTCCATGCTTTATATATAACATAGATGTGAAAAAAGAGGCTTTAAAAAGAAAATGCAGTGAAGAAGAAGCTGGCAGAGCAGTTCGGTACGAGATCTTTGAAAAAGTGAGAGAAGAAACCCACGGGGACAAAATTGCAGTGGCCCATAATATGAATGACCAGGCAGAAACGGTATTAATGCAGTTGTTTAGAGGCAGTGGCATGAAGGGATTAGGAGGCATTACTCCGGTCAGGGACCATATAATAAGGCCCTTGCTCGAATTTACCAGGGATGAGATCGAACAATACTGCCTGGAAAATCATATACATTATAGACAAGATTATACCAATGCACTCAACATATACACCCGAAATAAAATACGCAATGAACTGATTCCTTTTATTAAAAAAAATTTCAATCCAAATATTGTTAAGACCCTATACAATATGAGCACCCTCCTCAGGGAAGAAGAAAGCTTTTTAAACGATGAGGCAAACAAGCATCTCAAGCTCTGTATCAAAGAAGAAAAAGCCCATCTTGTAATACTGGATAATCCTTTGTTTTGCTCATATCATCCTGTCCTTCAAAAGCGAATCATAAGAATCGTTCTGGAAAGGTTAAGGGGACAGTTGAAAAACATCGACTTAAACCATGTTCTGGACGTTATTGAATTAAGCAGGAAAGGTACGGGTAAAAAGCTTTGTCTGCCTAATGATATCATTGTAAAAAGGCAGTATGAAGATTTAATATTTCAGGCAGGAGAAGAACTTTTTGAAGGATTTTGCTACGATGTTTCTGTACCTTCAACCATATTTGTAAAAGAATTGAATGCTAAGGTGGAAGTAATCGTACTGGATAAAGAGAATTTTAACTTATCTCATCAGAATACCTGTACGAAAAGTTTTGACTATGATAAAATAGAAACTGGTCTGCATATTAGAACGAAACAGCCTGGAGACCGTATTCTTCTTAAAAATGGAACCAAAAAACTTAAGGATTTTTTCATTGATGAAAAAATTCCAAGGGATGAAAGAGACAGGATTCCCTTACTGGCAGATGGGAATAAAATTCTTTGGGTGATTGGTTATCGGTATAGCGATGCTTATAAAATTACTTCATCCACGGAAAAAGTTTTACAGGTAAGGTGGATTCCTTTGACTAAAGATGAAGTATGAGATATAATGATGACATTTATTTATTTGTAAAATGGGAGGAACATTGTAATGAAGCAACTAGACGTACTGATTTCAGAGGAAAAAATTAAAAATCGCATTAAGGAATTGGGACAGCAAATTACCAGGGATTATTCCGGAAAAGAAATTTGCTTAATATGTGTTTTAAAAGGTGGAGTTATGTTTATGGTGGATCTTTCTAAAGAGATCGATCTTCCGTTAGAGATGGATTTTATGGCAGTATCCAGTTATGGCAATGAAATGACAAGCAGTGGGGTTGTAAAAATTGTAAAAGACCTGGATGAACCTATAGAAGGGAAACATGTGTTGATTGTTGAAGATATTATTGATTCAGGTCGTACCCTAAGTTATTTAGTTAAGACTTTAAACAACAGAAAACCGGCCAGCCTTCGTATCTGTACCCTTCTGGATAAACCAGAGCAAAGAGTATCCGATGTTAAAGTAGACTATGTAGGCTTTACGATTCCTGATGAATTTGTTCTGGGATATGGTCTTGATTATATGCAAAAGTACAGAAATCTTCCATATATAGCTGTGATGAGAGATACGGAAGAATAAGCATCCGGGGGCTTTCTTGCACTCCTTGGATTAGTATGGTATCATAATATGATGGCAAAGTTTATAACTGTACGAGGTGCCTAGGGCATTTTTAGAGACAGGAAGGAGGAATGGGTTTGAAAAAATATTTTAAAGGGCTCAGCTTATATATGCTGATTTTTATTATCATCATTTTAGCTGTGATTTTTACTACAAATAGTATCCCTAATAGTCCTGAAAATCAGGTTACTTATGATCAATTGATTAAAAATCTGCAAAATGAAGAAGTTAAAAGATTAGACATTTATCCTGATGCCGATTCCAGAGGAGCAGAAGTCAAAGCGACTCTGAAAAACGGAGATCTGGTTGTTATTAGTGTTCCCAGTGTGGATCATTTTATGGAACGTATTGAGCAGTTTGAAGAAAATACACAAATTGTTACTTATTCAGTTAGCCGGCCCAATTGGTTCATACAGCTTTTACCTTCCCTTGTTATTATGGTATTAGTGGTGATTCTGCTAATATTCATTATGCAGCAAGTACAAGGGGGCGGCGGCGGAAGCCGGGTAATGAGTTTTGGTAAAAGCCGTGCTAAAATGGTTGTAGATGATAAGAAAAAAGTTACTTTTAATAATGTAGCAGGATTAGATGAAGAAAAAGAAGAATTAAAAGAAATTGTTGACTTTTTAAAACAGCCCAGAAAATATGTTGAACTGGGAGCGAGAATCCCTAAAGGTGTTCTTTTGGTAGGACCTCCGGGAACAGGTAAAACCTTGCTGGCAAAGGCTGTAGCTGGAGAAGCGGGAGTTCCGTTTTTTAGTATTTCCGGTTCAGACTTTGTTGAAATGTTCGTAGGGGTAGGAGCTTCCAGGGTAAGAGACCTCTTTGAACAGGCTAAGAAAAATTCTCCATGTATCGTTTTCATAGATGAAATTGACGCCGTAGGAAGAAGGCGGGGAGCAGGTCTTGGAGGAGGCCATGATGAAAGAGAACAAACTCTGAACCAATTACTTGTTGAGATGGATGGTTTCGGAGTGAATGAAGGGGTTATTGTTATCGCAGCGACTAACAGAGCGGATATACTTGACCCTGCGTTGCTCCGTCCCGGCCGTTTTGACAGAAGGGTTGTAGTAGGTAGACCAGATGTAAAGGGAAGAGAAGAAATTCTGAAGGTCCATGCAAAAGGAAAGCCTCTTGAAGAAGATGTAGATCTTAAAGTAGTTGCGCAAACAACCGCTGGCTTTACAGGGGCGGATCTTGAAAATTTACTTAATGAAGCCGCATTGCTTTCAGCCAGAGAAAGTAAACGCGCAATCAATATGGAAACTATTCAGAAGGCATTTGTAAAAGTTGGTATTGGTACTGAAAAGAAGAGTCGAGTGATTTCTGAAAAAGAAAAGAAAATTACTGCATATCACGAAGCAGGTCATGCGATTATTCATCAGGTGCTTACGGAACTTGATCCGGTTCATAGCATTTCTATTATTCCCACAGGAATGGCAGGAGGTTATACAATGCCTCTTCCTGGAGAAGACAAAATGTATATGACTAAGAAGCGTATGGAACAGGAAATCATAAGCCTTCTTGGAGGAAGAGCCGCTGAAAAGATTATTTTAGACGATATTACCACCGGGGCTTCCAATGATATAGAGCGGGCTACAGCTATTGCAAGAAATATGGTAACGAAATACGGTATGAGCAGCCTCGGCCCTATTCAATTTGGAGATGACAACGACGAAGTATTTATAGGCAGAGATCTTGCTCATACAAGAAATTATGGAGAAGCAGTGGCAGGAGCGATTGACAGAGAAATCAGAGCGATTATTGAGCACGCGTATGAAGAAGCTCAGGCTATTTTAAGAAATCATATCGATATCCTCCATAAGACAGCACAGCTTTTAATGGAAAAAGAAAAAATATCAGGAAAAGAATTCGCAGAATTATTTAATAAAGTTGAAGAGAAGGAAGAAAAATCGGAAACTTCTCAAAGTGAAACAGAAACTTCCAAAGAAGAAATTTCAGAGATTTCCAGTGAAAACACTACAGTATAAGCTGTAGTGTTTTGTTTCAATACATAGATTAGGAGAGTACAAGATGAAATCAAAAATTCTGCAATTATTAAAGGACTCCGACGGATATGTATCCGGAGAAGAAATAAGCAAAGTTTTAGGTGTTTCAAGAACTGCTGTCTGGAAAGTTATTTCTCATCTGAAGGAAGAAGGATATGTCATAGAATCCGTTACAAAAAAGGGATATTTACTTCAGGAAACTCCTGATTTATTGACAGAAGACGAAATTTTATATCATTTAAAAACCAAATGGCTGGGAAGAAAGATTGTTCATTATCATCAGATCGATTCAACCAATAAAGAAGCTAAAAAACTGGCCGCCAGCGGCGAAAAGGAAGGTACCATAGTCATATCGGAGGAACAGTTGGCTGGCAGGGGGAGACTGGGAAGAACTTGGATTTCTCCGGCCGGAACGGGCATATGGATGTCGGTGATTTTAAGACCGTCTATTGCACCTACAGATGCTTCTAAAATTACTTTATTGGCAGGACTTGCGGTTTGTGAAGGAATAAAGGAGGCAACAGGACTTCCGGTTCAAATAAAATGGCCTAATGATCTTGTGCTGCACAATAAAAAAATATGCGGCATATTAACAGAAATGAGCGCTGAGATGGAAAAAATCAATTATATTATTCTGGGGATAGGCATTAACGTGAATACGGATTCCTTTCCAGAAGACTTAAAAAATACTGCTACCTCTTTAAAAATCGAAGGGGAAAAGGAGTATGACAGAAAAGAGATCGTAAAAGCCATTTTAATGTACCTTGAACAATATTATGAACTCTATATGAAGAATCAAGATATGGAAGATTTGCTTGAAAAATATAAGAACCACTGTTTAACCCTTGGAAAAGAGGTAAAAATTATCCATAGAAATGAGGAATTTATCGGTAAAGCAGTAGATCTGTCCAAAGAAGGAGAACTTATGGTAGAAAAGCAAGATGGACAAGTTATTACTGTTTTTTCAGGAGAAGTTTCTGTCAGGGGATTATACGGTTATATTTAGGAGATGATCAAATGGAGAAAAAAGTGATATTTTCAGCTTCTTATTATACTCAGAAATATTATAGCAATCCGGAATTCGATGGGATTCCCACTTCTATCAGAAATGAACTTCGAATGATTTGCATTTCTTTAGCAGAAAAACTGCATGCCATTTTTACCATTGGATTTTATGAAAATGGAGAAGTGTATTTTGAAGCCAGGGCGGAAGAATGTGATTATGATTTTGATGAAATAGGGGTGCCTTTGGAAATCAAAAGATTAGAATCGGAACAAAGGGAACTGATCAAAATGTTGAAACTATGGTATAAGATATACATGACGCCAGAAGGACAACCCATAAAGGAAGCTATTTTAAAAGAAACTGAAAAAAGAAAAAACAGTGATTGAAGTTTCACTTATTTTTGTTATAATAAATTCCATAGCTGATATTTATTATTATATAGTTTCTACGCATATTTTATAGAAAGCAAGAAATTATATATTATTAAAATCAGACTATGAAAAACATTATATGATGCGTCTTGTATCCTTACGGAACGAGAACGGAGGTGAAAAAGTGAATCAAACAGCATTAGCCAAAAGAAGCTCAACGCAAAAGCTCGTTTTAACCGGAATGCTGGTGGCAATTTCTATTATTTTGGATGCAACGCCTATAGGCACCATTCGACTGCCTATTGTTAGTGCAACCATTGCTCACGTTCCGACAATTATTGGAGGCATGACCGGAGGCCCTTTAGTAGGTGGGATTGTAGGATTATCCTTTGGACTTGCCAGTCTCATTAGAAATCTGACCCAGCCTACCAGTATATTGTCCTTTGCCTTTATGAATCCTTTAGTATCCGTTTTACCGAGGATATTAGTAGGAATCATGGCTTACTATGGATATTATGGTATCCAAAAATTTGCCAATGATTATATCTCCATTATAGCGGGAGCGATGATTGGAAGCTGTACCAATACGGTCCTGGTATTAGGAATGATGTATATTCTTTATGCCCAAAGGGTCGTTGAAGCATTCAGCGCTGTAGGCAAATCAGGTACTGCAAAGGTGATTTTGCTGGGAATTGCTACAGCCAATGGAATTCCCGAAATGATCGTGGCAGCAATTTTGACGGTTGTCATTGTAAAAGGATTGAAAAAAATATATAATATTTAAGGATTGATCAGCAGACACTATGTGTCTGCTTTTATATACTAATGAAAGAAGGAAAGAGCATGATATTAGCTATTGATGTCGGTAATACCAATATTGTTCTGGGCGCTTATGAGGGAGAAAAATTAACCGCTTATTGGAGAATGAGTACTCACGGTTATAAATCCTCCGATGAGTTAGGTATGTTCATATATAATTTATTACAGCATAACGATATTAACCCCAAAAGTATGGAGCAAGTGGTTATTGCTTCTGTGGTTCCCGATATTATGTATTCCCTTGAGCATGGTATCCGAAAATATCTTTGCATTAACCCTTTAATTGTAGGACCGGGGATCAAAACAGGACTCAATATCAGAACGGATAATCCCAGGGAATTAGGAGCGGACAGAATTGTGAATGCTGTTGCAGCTCTGAAGCTTTATGGAGGACCAGCTATTATCATTGACTTTGGAACAGCAACCACCTATGATGTTATAGACAAAGAAGGAAATTATATCGGTGGAGTGATTTCACCGGGGATTAATATATCTGCTGATGCCCTGTGGCAAAGGGCGGCAAAACTTCCGAAGGTAGAAATTCAAAAGCCGGATCGGGTGATTGGAAAAAACACCATAGATAGTATGCAATCCGGATTGGTATATGGATATGTCGGACAAGTCGATTATATCGTAAAACGTATTAAAAAAGAGATGAAGGCACCGGAGGCAAAAGTTATTGCAACGGGAGGTCTGGCAAAAGTCATTGCCCCTGAATCCAAGACAATAGAAGAAGTCAATGGTTTTTTAACTCTGCAAGGCCTTAGAATCATTTACGAAAAAAATAAGTAGGAGGATTTCATGAAAATAAAAGATATAGACATTCCAAATTCGGTATTTTTAGCTCCTATGGCAGGGGTTACAGATCTGCCCTTTAGACTTCTTTGCAAAGAAATGGGTTGTGGCTTAGTTTACACAGAAATGGTCAGCGCAAAGGGCCTTCTGTATGACAATGAAAATACCAAGCAGCTTTTGGCGGTAGATGAAAGAGAACATCCTGTGGCTGTTCAGCTTTTTGGTTCTGATGCCAGGATTTTGGCGGAAATGGCAAAAAAGATTGAAGAAAGTGATATTGATATGATTGATATCAATATGGGATGTCCTGCACCTAAAATCACAAAAAATGGAGAAGGCTCTGCTTTAATGAAAAATCCAAAGCAGATTGGAGAAATCGTAAAGGCAGTTTCCTCCGCAGTAAAAAAGCCGGTTACAATTAAAATTCGAAAAGGATTTGATGACAATACCATTACAGCTGTAGAAGTTGCTAAAATTGCAGAGGAAAGCGGGGCAGCAGCCATAGCCGTTCACGGGAGAACCAGGGAACAGTTTTACAGTGGAAAAGCCGATTGGAATATTATAAGGCAAGTTAAAGAAGCGGTGTCTATTCCTGTTATTGGAAATGGAGATGTCGTAAGCCCTGAATCTGCCAAAAGATTATTTGAAGAAACCAATTGTGATGCCATTATGATTGGTCGAGGTGCTCAAGGTAATCCGTGGATTTTTAAAAGAGTGCTTCATTACTTACAAACCGGAGAAATTCTAGAAGAACCCTCCCCCCAGGAAAAAATAGATATGGCCCTTCGCCATGCCCGTATGCTCATAGAATTTAAAGGAGAATACATCGGGATAAGAGAAATGCGAAAGCATGTTTCATGGTATACTAAAGGATTGCTTAAAGCAGGAGTTCTCAGAAATAAGATTAATGAGGCTCAAAATTACGAAGAAATGGAAAAACTTCTAAAAGAATATCTGGAGCAATTTTAACAGGATCGCTTTAAAGGCGATCCGGTTTTTGTAATATTTTCCTCTCCTCCACATACAATCATATATAAAGCGGAAGCTTGAGAGAAAAGGGGAGGAAAGATGAAAAAGGTTGCATATTTACATTGGGCAAAAACATCGGACGAGGTCAACTTGGGTTATAACTGGATCAAAAAACTGCCTTCTTTCTTAAAGGATCAATATATTCTAAAAAACTGTCCTGTAAAAGTAGAAGAAGTACCTTTTTTAGAGACATCGTTTTTCGAAGTACAGCTTCCTTTGACTATAGAAGAGGCCAATGGGAAATCCGAGCGATATCTTCAAAAACTAATGGACAGGGTAATGGAAATTTTAGAAGAAAAGAAAGTGAAAATGATTTGCTTTTCAGAAAAGGGAAAGAACAAGTTATATTATTCTATTCCGATCTCAAAGGGAGATTATGTAATACCTTTTTTTATTTATTGGGCTATTTTAAAAGTTGCAGGCAGGTCTTTAGAAGATACAGAAGTAACTATATTAGATGGAAAGAATAAAACAACGGATTTAATACTGGATTTAATTTATCCCCGCGTCAATTACTTAAACATAATTAGTGATGAAACAGAAAGATTTAAAGTAAAATCAGAAGAAATCTATGATGATGTAGGACTAAATTTGCAGCTTTTGTCGCATAATAAAAAAACAGTCCTTGAGTATACTGATGTTATTATAGATTGCCGAGATATACCTCATACGGATTTCTACTATTGCAATAAAAGAGCAATGTATTTCTATATAGGAGACAACAAGGAGATGGTAAAGAATATACTCATAAAATGTCCTGATTTAAAGGTTATAGATGATTTTATACTTTCTGTACAGGGGAAGCAATATTCCACTGCGTTTTGTGAAATGATCTGGTTTGCATCAAAGGAGTGGTTTGATCTTATCGTGTCTAAAGAATATACTTTAGGCGATTTAAAGCAGATTCATAAAGAAATCGTAAAAGACGGATGGAAGGTAGAGAATTTTTGTCGTTACGGCAATATTGTATAAGCGAAGGAAGACAAGCCAAACCATGATATTGACAACATAATTCAGGTGCGATATAATCCTAAGAATATGGGGATGGAACTTTAATATACTTTAAATTAAATCAATTGTGAATAGAAAGGGAGTTGCTTTATGGCAGAAAAAAAGATCGTTTTAACTTACGAAGGCTTGGATAAATTAGAGAAAGAACTTCAAGAGTTAAAGACTATTCGCAGAAAAGAAGTTGCGGAAAAAATCAAAGAAGCCAGAGGACAGGGGGATCTTTCTGAAAACGCAGAATACGATGCAGCCAAAGAAGAACAGGCTGAAATCGAAACAAGAATTGTAGAAATAGAGAAGATTCTTCGCAACGCCCATGTAATAGATGAAGATGATGTTAATGTGGATGTAATAAACCTCGGCTGCAGAGTGAAGATTCAAGACATGGAATTTGATGAAGTATTGGATTATGCGATTGTAGGTTCTACAGAAGCAGATCCTTCAGAAGGTAAAATTTCCAATGAATCTCCTGTAGGGGCTGCTTTAATAGGCCATAAAGTAGGAGATGTTGTTGAAGTTGAAGTGCCTGAAGGAAAACTGGAGTTTAAAATACTTGAAATATATAGATAATAATAAGAAATAAGCTAAGGAGGAAGACGGATGTCGGAAGAAAACCAACTCCATTTGGAAACGGAAGAACAGGATCTTAATGAATTATTAAGAATCAGAAGAGAGAAGTTAAGTGAACTTCAAGAAAAAGGTAAAGACCCCTTCAAGCTGGTAAAATACGACGTAACCCATCACAGTGAAGACATTCATAAGAATTTTGAAGCAATGGAAGGGCAAATTGTTTGCGTAGCAGGACGTATGATGTCCAAGAGAATTATGGGAAAAGCTTCCTTCTGTGATGTACAGGATCGTCAGGGCAGAATTCAGATTTATGTTAGAAAAGACGGCATTGGAGAAGAAGCTTATGAAGAATTCAAACGTTTTGATATTGGCGATATTATAGGGGCTAAAGGGGAAGTATTTAAGACCAAAAAAGGAGAAATCTCCATTAAAGCAGAAGAAGTTGTATTGCTTTCAAAAAGCCTTCAGATTCTTCCTGAAAAATGGCATGGATTAAAAGACACAGACCTTCGTTACCGTCAAAGATATTTAGACCTTATTGTAAATCCTGAGGTAAAAGATACCTTTATTAAGAGAACTGCGATTATCAAAGAAATAAGAAGATTTTTAGATGATAAAGATTTCCTGGAAGTAGAAACTCCAGTGCTTCATACAATCCCCGGAGGTGCTGCTGCAAGGCCATTTATCACTCATCATAATACATTGGATATAGATATGTATATGAGAATTGCTCTTGAACTCCATCTAAAACGTCTTATTGTCGGTGGAATGGAAAGAGTATACGAAATCGGTCGCGTATTTAGAAATGAAGGAATGTCTGTAAGACATAATCCAGAATTTACTCTTTTAGAATTATACCAAGCTTATACAGATTACTATGGCATGATGGATTTGACAGAAAACCTTATTCGTACTGTGGCTAAGAATGTTTTAGGTACAGCAAAAGTAACCTATGGACAAGATGAAATCGATTTAGAAAAACCGTTTGCAAGACTTACAATGGTCGAAGCAGTAAAGCAATATGCTAATGTAGATTTTAATGAGATCCATACCCTTGAAGAAGCGAGAGAACTTGCAAAGAAACATCATATCGAATATGAAGAACGCCATAAAAAAGGAGATATCCTCAATCTGTTCTTTGAAGAATATGTAGAAAAGAACTTGATCCAGCCGACCTTTATCATGGATCATCCGGTAGAAATCTCTCCATTGGCTAAGAGAAAACCCGACAATCCAGATTATACAGAAAGATTTGAGCTTTTTATTACTGCCCGTGAATTTGCTAATGCATTCTCAGAACTTAATGATCCAATAGACCAGAGAAAGAGATTTGAATACCAGGAAGAATTAAGAGCGGCAGGAGATGAAGAAGCCAACATGATCGACGAGGACTTCTTAACAGCCTTAGAATACGGTATGCCGCCAACAGGAGGTTTAGGAATAGGAATAGACAGACTTGTTATGCTCCTTACAAATTCCTATTCCATAAGAGACGTGCTTCTGTTCCCAACCATGAAACCTATAGAAAACAAAAAATAAGTGATGAACTTTGGTTCATCACTTATTTTTTTACCATCATATTGCGTCTGAGTTAAACATATAATAAAAAAGATAAAATAAAAATATGTCGAATCAAGAGAATTTATATGGTATAATAATGGGACATGGCATATAGAATGATGGATAAAGGTGGAAGATGAATATGGGCCAAAAAGGTTTTAAGTTTATAATATTAGGAATTTTTTTAGGTATTCTTGCAATAGGAATTGGAGGATATTCCCTTCATCGATCAGGGTATCTTAATTTTAAGAATAATGTAGAAGCAAATGACAAAAATGCTTCTGATCATACTCAAGATGTTAAAAAAAGTTCCATACTGTCCTTTGAAAATTATATGCCACAGCCTCCGATTGATTACGCTGCCTACTTAGAACCGAAGAAAGTAAAAGCGATCTATGTTACAGGCTGGAAAGCTGGCATACCTCAATATATGGACGAACTGATCGAAATCGCAAATACCACAGAGATTAATGCTATGGTTATAGATGTAAAAAGCGATGATGGATATATTACCTTTGATGCAGATGTCCCTATTGCAAAGGAAATCGGTGCAACGGACAGGGTAGGAATTAAGGATATTCATGAGTTAATGGATCAGTTAAGGGAAAATAATATTTTTCCCATTGCTCGGATTGTAGCTTTTAAAGATCCTTATCTAGCAGAAAAAAGACCAGATTTTGCGATTAAAAATCAAGACGGCAGTATTTTTCGTGCCAAAGGAATCGCGTGGGTCAATCCTTACAATAAAGAAGTATGGGATTATGTGATCGATATCGCTAAGGAAGCAGCAAAAGTAGGTTTTAAAGAAATCCAGTTTGACTATATTCGCTTTGATACTTCAGCAGGAATGAAATCTGTTGATTTGGGGCCTTTGGCTGAAACGAAAACGAAAACAGAGATTATCACTGAGTTTACAGAATATGCAGTAAAGGAATTAAAACCCTTAGGTGTATTTGTATCGGCAGATGTTTTTGGAACCATTATTACCAGTAAAATAGATGCGGATATTGTGGGACAGGATTATGTGGAAATGGCAAAACACTTAGACTATATTTGTCCCATGGTATATCCTTCCCATTATGCTGATGGCTCTCTTGGCATTAAATATCCTGATTTACAGCCTTATGACATTATCTTGGCTGCTATGAAAGCCTCTAATGAAAAACTTTCAGCAATTCCTGAAGGAGAACATCGGGCGATTGTTCGCCCCTGGCTTCAGGATTTTACGGCAACCTGGATTACCCATTACCAACCTTATGGACCTAAACAGATCAGAGAGCAAATCCAGGCCACTTATGATGCAGGTTTAGAGGAATGGATTCTATGGAGCCCCTCCAATCGTTATTCTGTAGGAGGATTGCTTTCAGAATAAATAGTCGATAATAAATAAGCAGAAAATTATTGCTAATTTCTGCTTATTTATTTTATACAAATTTTTTAAAAAAAATGAAGTGAATTTGTGAGATATTATGTTATAATAAATAAGCATTAAAAGTACAAATATTTTTAGGAAATTTGAAGGGTTTTTCCAGAATAAGGAGAATATACTGTATAATACTTTTAGTAAAGAGGTGATTTGTGCTTGATTGATGAAGAAAAGATTAAGCTCATGTCCAAGTTGGCTATTTATGAGAAGAATCACGGCAATTTGGATGGGAAAATTAACGGATATTTTAAATCCGACTATGTATATATTCAAAACTGGTGGACCAGACTTTCTGTAACGATTGCCGGATTTTTAATTATAGGTTTAATTTTGTTTTATAAAATTTTTGTAGAGAAAGTAGACCTTTTTAGTATAGACTACAAGGCTTACGGAATGTGGTTAGGAGGCATTATTGTCGTACTTCTTGTTGTTTATTCTGTGCTATCTTCCTATGTTCATGAAAAAAGGTATAAAGCTTCCGAGAAAAGAATCAGAAAGTATTTACAAATGCTAAGGCAGCTGGAGGAACTCAAGTTGTCTTCTCAGCAAGAGGAGGTAAAGAAAGAAACTTATGAATCAAATTTACCAAATACGAGAGATGATCATCAGTTATTATAAACGCTATGAAAGAATGATCTTTCCTATACTTAAATTTATTGCATCATTTATTATTTTTTTATTTATAAGTAAAATGGGTTATGCGATCGTACTGACCAAATTACCTGTAGGTATTTTATTTGGAATTTCAGGAATGATAGTTCCGGCTCAATGGTTTTTTTTGCTTATCATTTTTTTAGTATCGACTCATCTGGCCTTTGTCTCTGTAGAAGCGGCTGTACTAGTTTCCCTTTTCTTAATCATTATTTATCTTCTTTATATTAGGATGTTTCCAAAACAAAGTTTATTGATCTTAGCTCTTTTATTAGGCTTTGCTTTAAGAATTCCCTTTGTAGTTCCGCTATTTGCAGGATTATATGTAGGGGTTAGTGGCATCATTCCTATTGCTTTTGGAACTTTGATATGGTATTTTATCCCTCATATTCAGATGCTTATTAATATGAAATCGGGAGAACTGATGGATATACCCAATGTATTGGCCAAGATGTATGTTTCCACCATTCAGTGGGTGACTCAGGACCAAACAGCCATCATCACTATTGTTATATTTTCTTTGGCAATCATATCGGTTTATTGTATCAGCAGATTTTCATTTGACTATTCATGGTATGTCGCTATAGGCATTGGAACCGGTATTAATATCATAGGTTTTTTAGTAGCTATCTTAATTCTGGATATGGATGTTAATATACTGGGAGGACTGGTGTCCAATATTATTTCCATGTTTCTTATGTTTCTTGTTCAGTTCATGCATCGTGTCGTAGATTATTCCAGAGCAGAATCTGTACAGTTTGAAGATGAAGAAAATTATTATTATGTTAAAGTGATTCCGAAAATTATTTTAGAAAAACCCAAAAGAGAGATTAAAAGAATTGTACAAGAACCAAATCATCTTGAAGAAGAAAATAAAGAGGAATAACCGCAGAGAATTCTGCGGTTTTTCTTGCATTAAAAGATAAATTATGGTATAAAATCATAAAAACTATTTGGAAGTGATTGTATGGACTCTGCTGTTAAATATTTTGAGAATATATGGATTGAGCCGCCTATGGACAGGATTTTATACCGCTTGGGATATAAAAAGACGAAAACCAAATTAGAAAAAGATCAAAAAGAGCAAATCGAGGAGCTCATTTGGGAAGGCGTGAGCCACTGCCACCCGAAGGGGGCTTTTTTAATCTTGCCTATAACAGAGCGAACTTGCCACAGTATCACCATAGGAAGGCATTTGGTTAAAAGCAAAAGCTTAGCAGAACTTTTAAAAAACAGTGAAACAGCGGCTTTAATGGCATCTACTATTGGAGATGAAATGATCCATGCAATAGAAGATGAAATCAAAAAAGAAAACTCTGTAAAAGCTGTTATCTTCGATTCTACTGCTTCTCAAATGGCCGATAAAACGGTTGCCTGGGTTATGGATTTTATCAATAAAACTCTTCAAAAAGAAGGGAAAGCATTAACTTCTATGCGTTATAGCCCAGGTTATGGAGATTTAGATTTAAGATATCAAAAGATTTTTTTTGAAGAGCTTAAATTGGAGAAATTAGGCATTAGCCTTACAAAATCATACATGATGACGCCGGAGAAATCGGTAACCGCCATATGCGGCGTAGAAAACAGAATAAGGAGAGAAGAAAGGAATGAATAAAACTACATTTTATGAACTGCTGAGAGAAAGAATACTCATTTTAGACGGTGCCACCGGCACACAGCTTCAGAAGAAAGGTATGCCCCAAGGTGTATGCCCTGAAAAGTGGATATTGGAAAATCCTCATGCTATATTGGAAATTCAAGGATCTTACAAAGAAGCCGGATCTGATATTGTTTATGCCCCTACCTTTGGAGCAAACCGTTGGAAACTTAAAACCTTTGGATTAGAAGATCAAGTAAGAGAAATCAATATGAGTTTAGTGCAATTATCAAGAGAAGCTGTTGGGAGAGATATCTTAGTTGCAGGCGATCTTTCTCCTACAGGGGAATTCATAAAACCTTTCGGAGAAAGAGCTTTTGAAGAAGCGGTAGAAGTATATAAAGAACAGGTAGAAGCCCTTGTGGAAGGGGGCGTTGATTTATTTGTCATTGAAACCATGATCGATATCCAGGAAGCAAGAGCAGCGCTTCTGGCAGTTAAAGAAACTACTGACTTACCTGTGATGGTGAGCCTAACCTTTGGAGAAGACGAAAAAACTCTAACAGGAACTGACCCCATTACTGCTGCCATTACCCTTCAGTCCTTGGGGGCAGATGTTATAGGATGCAACTGTTCCACAGGACCTAAGGATATGATTCATATACTTAAGGAGATGAAAGGTGTTGCTACAGTACCTATTTTGGTAAAACCCAATGCAGGGCTTCCGGTAGTCAAAGATGGAGAGCTTTTCTATGATTTAGGACCGGAAGAATTCGCAAGCTTCATAGATGAATTCACCAATATAGGGGTAAACCTTATTGGAGGATGTTGTGGCACAACGCCAGAATACATCAGACTCATAAAAGAAAGAACTGAAAGTGCTGTGCCTAAAATGTGGCTTAAGAGCAAAATAAGTGCTCTTACCTCTGCAAGAAAAACAGTATTTATGGGGGAAAATATGCCCCTGGTTATTGTAGGTGAAAGAATTAATCCGACAGGAAAGAAAAAGCTGCAGCAGGAACTTTTAGATGGGAAACTTTCGGAAGTAAGACGCCTGGCCCTAGAACAACAGCAAAAAGGGGCAAGCATATTAGATGTTAATGTTGGTATGCCCGGTATTGACGAAAAAAAGGTTATGGTGAATGTGGTAGAGAACCTCTCTACCTTGAGCGAATTGCCTTTATGTATAGATTCCTCCAGCCCAGAAGTTATAGAGGCCGCCCTTAGAATCTATCCAGGGAGAGCACTTTTAAATTCTATTTCCGGAGAAGAGAAAAAATTAGAAAAGCTCCTTCCCATTGCAGCCAAATATGGAGCAATGTTTATTGCCTTGCCTTTAGACGATCAGGAAATACCTGCTACTGCAGAAGGGCGGATTAAAGTCCTCGACAGAATTTTAGAAGAAGCTAAAAAAATAGGTTATGGACCACAAGACATGGTTGTAGACGGTCTTGTAATGACTGTATCTGCCGATCAAAAGGCATCCCTTACGACGCTTGGGGTTATAGAATATGCCACAAAACACTTAAAAACTTCTTCCATTATTGGATTGTCCAATATATCCTTTGGACTTCCTGAAAGAAAATGGTTAAATTCTGCATTTCTAATGATGGCAATGGCTAAAGGCCTTAATATGGCTATTGCCAACCCAAGCAGCGAAAACTTAATGGAATTAAAAATGGCAGGAGATGTTCTGATTGGAAGAGATGAAAACAGTAAAAACTATATAGCGTATTTCGGACAATCCAAAACGATTTCTAAAAGCATAGATGAAAAGCCAAAAGAGGAAAATACAAGGACAAAGATTTATGAGGCTGTACTAAAAGGAGAGAAAGAAGCCATAGAGGGCTATATTAAAAAAGCTTTGGATGAAGGGATGAAACCTTTTGATATAGTGGATGAGCTCCTCATTCCAGCCATTAATAAAGTAGGGGAATTATACGATCAAAAAGAATATTTTCTTCCTCAGCTTATTTTGAGTGCGGAAGCCATGAAAACCGGATTTAACTATTTAGAACCTCTTCTTCTTAAAGAAGACAATGCCAGAAAGAAAACTAAAGTCATTATTGCAACCGTTAAAGGAGATATCCACGATATTGGCAAGAATATTGTTGGACTCATGCTTAAAAATTATGGTTTTGAAGTCATTGATTTAGGTAAGGATGTGCCAAAAGAAGAAATCATAAAACAAGTGAAAGAACATAATGCCCCCATTGTGGGATTGTCAGCCCTTATGACAACTACCATGGGAGAAATGGGTGTTGTGATTGATGCAGCAAAAAAAGAAGGGCTTGATACGAAATTTATGGTGGGCGGTGCAGTGGTTACCCAGGCATTTGCCGAAGAAATAGGAGCCGATGGCTATGCAGGGGATGCCATTGAAGCAGTACGATTAGCCCAGGCTTTAGAAAAATAAGAAGGCGGCCAATGGCCGCCTGTTTAGTTTAATACACATATGGATCTTCTCCATCATCCTGGCGATTTCGTAAATGGTTTTTAATTTTTATAACGCCATCCACATTGGCGATTAATTCTCCAGCCATTTCTACTTCGTATCTATGGTCGACCATTCCTTCTAAAGTCACGACACCTTTTTCTACCGTTGGGATAATGGAATGCCTGTCTAAATCAGACTCATTGAGTGCCTGCTGAACCATGCTCTTTAACAGTGCATCATCATACATTTCTTCGGCAGTTTCTATGGTCAAATTGCTTACGACATCTTTAAGGCCGATGGTCTGTCTTGCTACTTCCAGAGCTTTAATTTCGTCAGCTAAAGTATTGACACTTCCGATCAGAGTGGCGGAACCGCCTTCTACTTTTACATTGACATTCCTTAGACGATCGGCAAATTCGCAGTGACGAAGATTGTCTTCTGTTTGCTCCTTAAGTTCTTTATCTGATATATTTCCATTCATAGCAATGGTTAAATTATTTTCAAAACGAACATGGGGAACATAGTTTTGAACCACCTTTTCTGCTTGAATTTTATCTGCCAGGCAATCCACAAAGCCTGTCAAATATACGGTCCCATCGGTGGCATGAATATTAAGGTCAATTACCTGATGTTTTAAATTTTCTCTAAGAGCAGTTTCTATAGTGTGAACCAATTCGTTATCTTTATCCATAAAAATCTCCTTTCGACAGCCTACAATAAGGTTTTTACATAGTATTTCAAAAAAAGAAGGAATTTATGCCAGGCACAACGTATATTAATAATAGACAAGCTTAAATTTCTAAAAAGTTTGTATAATTTACCATGTCAAAATTCATTGTAAAAGCTTTAGCAAATCCCTATAAAACATGGTATAATTAAAAGTAACATTATAATTAAAGAGGAGTAATCAGGTTGAACTCATTAAAAGATATTCTGTCACAATTAAAAATATCTGTTACGAATATCCCTCATATAGGTATTGCTGATATTATTGATATTCTTATTGTTGCCTACCTTATTTATATCGTTATTACGTGGATTAAGGACACCAGGGCATGGGCACTTTTTAAAGGCCTTTTTGTTGTTTTTTCAGTTGCTATTATTGCATATGTCTTTCATTTAAATACTGTATGGTGGATCTTATCCAATGCGATATCTGTAGGTATTATTGCAGTCTTTGTTGTTTTTCAACCTGAATTTAGAAGAGCCTTAGAGGAACTTGGACGAGGGAACTTATTTTCTTCTTTTATGATCGACCAAAAAGAAAAAGATGAGACGATTTCTCAAAAAACAATAGAGGCCATTGTTAAAGCAGTGGAACATATGTCAGAGGAGAAGACAGGCGCCCTTATCGTTATTGAAAAAGACGTTAAGCTGGGTGAATACGAAAGAACGGGTATTATGCTCGATGCGATTGTCACTTCTCAGCTTCTTATAAATATATTTGAGCATAACACTCCTCTCCATGACGGGGCAGTGATTATCAAAAACAACAGAATATCGGCAGCAACGTGTTATCTTCCTTTAACGGATAGCTTAGAAATCAGCAAAGAATTAGGGACAAGGCACCGGGCGGCTTTAGGGGTAAGTGAAGTTTCGGATGCCATTACAATTGTCGTATCAGAAGAAACGGGAACTATATCAGTGACGCAATTTGGTTCTCTTACACGAAATGTTAAGGGAGAATTCATAAGAAACCTGTTAACGGATGCCCCCAATAAGAAAGCAGAAAAGAAAAAACTTGTACTATGGAAGGGGCGAAATAAGCATGAGTGATTTTTTTGGGAAAAATTTAGAATGGAAGATCTTTTCGCTTATTTTGGCGATAGGTTTATGGCTTATTGTTATCAATATAAAAAATCCCGAAGAAACGATGTCTTTTACGATTCCCGTTACCATTGAAAATTTGGAGACTGTTACATCAAAATATGACCTTATTGTATCTAATTTAGATGAAATTGAGAATAAAACGATTAAGATTAATTTAAGAGGAAACAGATTAACTCTTGAGAGCTTAAAAAACAATAAGAAGTACTTAAATGAGATTAAAGCTGTTGCAGATCTTGAATTGTTTCGTTACACAAAAGCCGATGAAGTCAATAAAATTCCCATTGCTATTTCATTCTCTGATGAATATAGGGGACTTGTTTTTGAAGAACAGAATCAGATCAGATACTTGGATGTTATTTTAGAAAAGAGAAAAACTTTGACAAAGACCATTCAGGTTGATATTGAGGGACAAACAGAAGATGGTTACGTGGTCTTAGGGCCTAAGGTAACACCGGGTGAGATTGTGTTATCCGGTGCAGAGTCCTTGATTGATCAAGTGGATTCTGTTAAAGTATCTGTCAATGTATCCGATATTGTAACCAGTGAAAAAATTCTAGGTCTTGAACCTAAAGCATATGATGCTAAGGGAAAAGAAATTTTAGGTCTTGAAAAAAGCACTGACAACGTAGCCGTTCAGCTTAGTGTAGGAAAAAAGAGAAGGGCGGTTCTACAGGCTGATATACAAGGGACCTATGCCCAGGGCTATATTTCAACAGGCATCAAAATAGAACCTCAGGAAGTTACAATAGTTGGTCCTGAAAATGTTGTGAATAACTTAAGTCAGATTAAACTTTCAACGATTATCTTTGATCATTTAGACAAGACTACTACATTCAATCCAGAAATCATTCTTCCTTCGGGAGTTTCTTTGTGGAATAGTACAGATACCAAGGTAGCCGTTACTATAGAAGTTAAAAAGCAAGTTGTAAGAGAATTTAAGATACCGACTTCAAGTTTAACCGTTAAAACAGATCTTCAATTTAGGTACATTTCAAAGGAAGTTACAGTATATCTTCAAGGCATAGAAGAGGACATTAATAAGATTACTGAAAATATGATCGCAGGAAGTATCGATGTTTCGGATTATGGTGTAGGTAAGCATACAGTTACGGTAAACTTTACTTTACCTAAAAACATCAGACAAGTAGGAGAGGCGCCTCAAGTTGAAATAGAACTTGTTGAACCTAAAGAAGAACAAGAGGTGCCTGAACATGAAGGTGTTCCTGCAACCGAATGATAAAAAAAGAAGTGCATTGGCACTTCTTTTTTTGTGTCATTTTATTTTTAAAAGCATATATATAGGATATAAGATATATACCACTATGACAAGATGTATATACCAACAATAAAAGTTGTATAATTTTTTTCTCAAATTTGTTGTCGTAAATTTAACACGATGCTATAATGAGGAAGGATTTTACACATAGTGTAAAATTAAAAATTTATATAAATATTATGATTAAAATAAGAAAAGAAAGGTGCTGGAAATGGGAAGATTATTTGGAACAGATGGTGTTCGTGGTGTAGCAAATACAGAATTAACAATAGAACTAGCATATAAATTAGGGCAGGCTGGAGCTTATGTACTTACAAAAGAAACCCATCATCAACCGATCATTTTAGTTGGCAGAGATACCAGAATATCAGGAAATATGCTGGAGGCAGCTCTGGTTGCAGGTATTTGTTCCGTAGGGGCAAAAGCTGTAAAACTCGGAGTTGTACCTACTCCGGCAGTGGCATATCTTACAAGAAAATATAAAGCCGATGCAGGGGTTGTGATCTCTGCCTCTCACAATCCGGTAAAATACAATGGCATCAAATTCTTTAACAGCGAAGGTTATAAATTAAGAGATGAACTGGAAGAAGAAATAGAAGGCATCATATTAGATCATACAGAAGAACTTCCAACACCTGTTGGAGAAGAAATAGGCACGATCATTGAAGAACCAGATGCTTTAAATGATTATGTAGATTTCTTAAAGTCAACCATCAACGTGGACTTAAAAGGATTAAAAATAGCTGTGGACTGTGCCAATGGCGCAGCTTATATGGCAGGACCTAAAGTACTGGAAGCTTTGGGTGCAGAGCTTATTGTAACAGGCAGCGAGCCCAATGGATGCAATATTAATAAAAATTGTGGCTCAACTCATATAGAAGCACTCCAGGAAATTGTAAAAGCCAATAAAGTGGATCTTGGTCTTGCTTTTGACGGAGATGCTGACAGATGCCTGGCTGTCGATGAAAATGGCAATCTCGTTGATGGTGATCAGATTATGGCAATCTGCGGCCTTCAGATGAAAAAGGAAAATACTCTGACAGGCAATACAATCGTTGCAACAGTCATGAGCAATTTAGGGTTATTCATTATGGCAGAAAAAAACGGCATTAATGTTGAAAAGACGAAAGTAGGAGACCGTTACGTATTAGAAGAAATGCTAAAAGACAATTACAAATTAGGTGGAGAACAATCGGGGCATATCATTTTCCTTGATTATAATACCACTGGAGATGGCATACTTACTGCCCTTCAGCTTTTATCAGTAATGAAAAAAACTGGCAAGAAGCTTTCAGAACTAGCGAGTGTCATGGAAGTACTTCCTCAGGTTTTAGTGAATGCGAAAGTTTCTAATGAGAAAAAGTATTCTTACTTAGAAAATGAAACTGTTAAAAAAGCCATTGAAGAGCTGGAAGCGAAGTTTGCCGGAGAAGGAAGAGTACTTATTCGCCCTTCTGGAACAGAGCCTCTTATTCGCGTCATGATAGAAGGAAAAGATGAAAAAGTATTAAAAGAAGAAGCGGAAAAATTAGCAGAGCTGATTAAAACAGAATTAAATAAATAGTTTAAGCAATAGGAGATAAAGGGGGTATTTATATGTGCGGTATTGTAGGATATATCGGGGACCAGGAAGCCTCTCCAATCCTGATAGAAAGCTTAAGAAAACTGGAGTATAGAGGATATGACTCAGCAGGAATAGCTGTTTATAATGGTTCATCTATAGATATTGTAAAAACTAAAGGAAGACTTAAAGACCTTGAAGAGAAACTTGAAGGCAGAACTGTAAAAGGAACTGTAGGGATAGGCCATACCAGGTGGGCAACCCACGGAGCACCTTCTGATGAAAATTCCCATCCCCATACCAATGGAGATGAAAGTATAACCGTTGTTCATAATGGAATTATAGAAAATTATATGGAATTAAAAGATGAATTAATCAGCCATGGGTATGTATTTGTATCAGAAACCGATACAGAAGTGGCTGTTCATCTGATTGATTATTATTATAAACATAAGGAAGATCCGGTAGATGCTGTTGTTAAGGCAATGAACAAAATAGAAGGCTCATATGCTTTAGGGGTTTTATTTAAAGATCACCCAGATTTATTGATTGCTGTAAGAAAAGACAGTCCCCTTATTGTAGGACTGGGCAAGGGAGAAAATTATATAGCTTCTGACATACCTGCAGTGCTTCAATATACCAGAGACGTATATTTATTAGAAGATGAAGAAATAGCCATTTTAACAAAAGAAGATGTTAAGATCATCAATAAAAATAAAGAACAGGTGAATAGAGAAGTATTTAAAGTAACCTGGGATGTGGCTGCTGCAGAAAAAGGCGGTTATGACCACTTTATGTTAAAGGAAATCTTTGAGCAGGCAAAAGTGGTTAAAGATACCTTAATGCCACGACTTCCGGAAAATCAAAACAGAGTGGTTTTAGATGAGATTAAACTTTCTAAAGATGAATTAGACAATATCAATAAAATTTACATTGTTGCCTGCGGAACGGCTTATTATGCCGGACTTGTAGGCAAATACCTGATAGAAAGAATTACACGAGTACCAGTAGTTGCAGAAGTTGCTTCAGAGTTCAGATACAGAGATCCTGTAATAGATGAGAACACTCTTATGATCGTGATTTCTCAATCGGGAGAAACAGCAGATACCCTGGCAGCCCTTCGCCTGGCAAAACAAAGAGGTGCAAGAGTTCTTGGTGTTGTCAATGTAGTAGGAAGTTCCATAGCAAGAGAAGCCGATGACATCCTTTATACCTGGGCAGGGCCGGAAATTGCAGTAGCTTCGACGAAAGCCTATTCCGCACAACTTGCTGCCATGTACCTTTTGACTTGTCATATTGCTCTTGAATTAGGAAAGATGACAGAAGATGAATTTGTATCATTAAGAGATGAATTATATCAATTGCCAAGGAAAGTGAACAGGGTACTGAGCAAGGCAGAAAAAATAAAAAGACTGGCAGATAAATATGTGCATTCCAAAAACGTATTTTATGTAGGCAGGGGCCTTGATTATATGGTATCTATGGAAGGTTCACTTAAACTTAAAGAAATTGCTTATGTGCATAGTGAACCTTATGCGGCAGGAGAATTAAAACATGGTCCCATTGCATTAATTGAAGATGCTACCCTTGTTATAGGTATAGTGACGCAAGAAGATCTATACGAAAAAACAGTGAGCAACTTAAAAGAAATCAAAGCGAGAGACGGCAAAGTCCTTGCTATAGCCGTAAAAGGCAATACTGAAATCGAAAAAGTTGTGGACGATGTCATCTACATTCCACAAACCCACTGGATGTTTACATCCTTACTTGCAAATATTCCGCAGCAGCTCTTTGCATACTACGTTTCAACAGCCTTAGGTCATGACGTAGATAAGCCAAGAAACTTAGCAAAGTCTGTAACTGTGGAATAATATAAAATTAATACAATCAAACCTGTTGAATAATACAAATAAACTCCACTCCGTAATAATAAACTTCGCTCTATAAAAATAAAGTTCATTCCAAAATCCCGTAGTAGATGCAGGATAAATCCTGATTGGCTGCGGGATTTTTGATTTTTAGGGGGAGAGGGATAAGGTGTATGTTAGGATTAAGGAATACGGCTAAAGGCATTGATTTTAAAGAGATTGAGAGTACTATATTGATTTAAATATTGATACCAGGATTGATAAAAAGCATTAGAAAAAGCGAATGAGAAAATGCAACCTTATCCCTTTTTCCTTTCACCTTATCCCTATTTAGAACC